>Ga0315288_10006512_pt1 | contig 14809 bp, 11 predicted proteins | sample YL17G11_20_MG_FD_203454 | JGI IMG/M metagenome (GOLD analysis project Ga0315288, IMG submission 203454) | Sediment microbial communities from Yellowstone Lake, YNP, Wyoming, USA - YL17G11_20 | ecosystem: Environmental > Aquatic > Freshwater > Lake > Sediment | place: USA: Wyoming | collected... | reverse complement strand
TGGGCTTTACAGGCCCGAGCATCGATTCAACAGCACACCGCCACCGTGCCCGCTCGCTGACCGTGTCCGTGTTTCTGGCTTCGATCGCTTGTTTCACAAAGCGCCGCAGCTCCTCTGCATTCCTGGCCACCCTCCGCAACTCCGGAAGAACATCCAGGGGGTCCATATCGATGACGAGCTCTGACGAGACGTTCACCACCGGGACTCCGGTGGCAAGCGCTTCCAGGCAGACCGTCGAATTCGAGTACAGGAGGAGGTCCACCTTGTCCCAGAGCGCGTCCATGGGCAGCTCGGTGAAGGAGAAATGCGCCGGAAGTGCGCGCTCCAGATCGCCGTCCAGCAAGTGCGCCGGCGTGACCGGGTGGCACTTGATGAGTACCGAGTACTCGGGGCAGTCGCGCAAGGCCTCGATCGCCTGCCACGCCAACTCCGAACCGGCATTGGCCTGGATCGGCAGCGCCACTAGGATCGTGGGGCGTCCCTGGCGGGACCGCGGCCGGCCCTGCGCCGGGGCGGGCTCGTACAGATACCGGTATCGAAACGCGCCTACCTCAACCAATCGCGACTCGTCAAACCCGGCGCTCTTGAAGACCTCGATGTATCGCGGCCCGTTCGCAAGCAACCGATCCGGAATCGGAATGAGCCCGGCTTCGTAGGAGGAATAGAAATGATCCAGTTTCATCCAGCAGAAAGACGAATGCGCATAGCCGGTTACAACCGCCTGGGGGAAAAACTCCCGTATGGCCAGGCAAAGCACTCGCTCCCAACGCATGCCCTCATACAGGTGAAACACGGAGCGGATGTTCAGCCCCTGTCGTCGCCAGCGGCGGACCAGATACCACCGCAGCAGCGGGAAAAAGCGCATGGCCGTTCTCCAGAACCGAGCCGCATCGTCCTGGATGAAGCCGTCTACGTTTACGCCGGCGAACTCGGGGTAGCTCGCCCGCTGTTGGGGCTTGAGGCACAAGCTTCGCCACGCTGCCGAAAGGACGTCGGCGACGGTCAGGCAGGCAAATGGAAACACGAAGCACTGGTTGGTTCGCAGCAACGCAGCGATGGTCCGGGTGTAACTCACGGTCGGCAGAACAAACGCCACGTGCGCCACCGCTTCGTTGCGGGCCTTCAGCCGCGCCGGGAGGTCCCCGAAGTAGACGTCCTGGTATCTCCCGGAGCCGTCCACGGACCGGCTATCGACCCAATCGAAAAACACCGTCAGATCGCGGCCCTTCAGGTGCCCGACGCCTGCCACCCCGTTCCGCCAGAGCACCCACTTCGCCGCCATGACGTAGTACAGAGTTCGCAACGCGTAGTAGGCGTGCCGGGAGAGTGCCACTGCCCACGCGCAACGCTCCGCCCAAGGACGGGTTTCGGAGACGGCCGCCACGCTCAAGTGCCGCAGTTGGTGCGACAGCGTGCGCCGCAGCACATGCGTTTCCGCGACCAGCACCAACGGGAAGCCCGCCTCCGCCCGGGCCAGCTCCATCGCCAGCCGGACATAGCACGTGTTCCGAAACACCGTCGAGATGGAGGAGTTCTTCTCCGGCAACTCGCTCGCCCACCAATCGGGCGAATGGAAGGTGCAGCTCAGACGGCCGACATAATCGATGTACTCCTGGCGCAGGCTCACCGCGATGTTCTGCAGCCGGGCAGCCGTGCCGATCCGCTCCGCGCCACTAAAATGCGCCCGCGTGCGCAGGAACAGGCCCGTGTCCTCCCCCAAATAGGCCCACTTCACGTTTCGCCCTGCACACGCGCGCAGCGCTTTCGCAATCGCAGCGGCTGTCGGAGGAACAATCCAGATCACCTTAGACTACTTCCCGGTCCGGCCCGCCCCGCACAGCTCGTACTCCGCTTCCGGTAGGACTTGGAGCAGAGGTTCGTTCCGCAGGAACCGCACGGCTTCCTCGGTGGCCTCGATCTCCATCCGCACGCGGCAGTCGATGGACATGGAGCCCATGTGCGAGGTGAGCACGCAGTTTTCGATGCCGCACAACTCACCCGCGTACGGCTCGTGCGAGAACACGTCGATGGCGGCGCCGGCGATGCACTTGTGGCGCAGCGCCTCGCCCAGATCGTGCTCATCCACGATGCTGCCCCGCGCCGTATTCAGCAACACGGCGGTGGGTTTCATGAGGTCCAGTTCCCGGCGGGTGATCAGCCGGTGCGTCAACTGAGTCAAGGGCACGTGCACGGTGATGATGTCCGCCGTCTGATAGATCTGGTCCTTTTCCAGCCAGACCAGTCCGTGCTCGCGGCCAAACTGCCAGTCGGGATCGATGTCGTTGGCCAGGATGGGGCAGCCAAACCCGCTCAGGTGCCGCACGACTCGTTTGCCGACGCGCCCGATGCCGATAATGCCAACCGTGCACTCGGCCAGCCGACGCCCGAACTTCCGCAGCCATACGCCATTCCGCATGTTGCGGTCGGCGATCGGGATGGAGCGGAGCAGGGAGACCATCAGGCCGATGGTCAGTTCGGCCACCGCCGGTGTGGGTGCATCGGGAGTATAGGAGACGATGATGCCACGCTCCCGGGCGGCAGCCAGATCGACGCTGTCCAGCCCGATGCCCACGCGCGAGATGAGTTGCAGACGTGGCGCGGCGTCCATAACCTTAGCGCTGATCTTCTCGGTGCCTGCGATCAATATAGTGGTGTTCCCGATGATCTCGGCCAACTCGTTCTCCTTGAGTTTGCGGCCGAACGGGTTGATGCAGTATTCAACCCCGACTTCCTCCAGCAACTCCAGCGGCTTGCGGTCCATTTCGCCGAACGGAACGGTGGTGATCAGGACGCGCTGTTTGCCATTGGCGCCCGGCTGGGCGATAGCTGGAGCCGTCGCGGCGGGTTTTACGGCCGCTCGCGCGGGCGGATACGGCGTGCTGTCCTCGGAGAAGCCGTGCCGCTGCAGCCATTCTTCCACCGCCGGAATCTGCCAGGGATAGTCAACGTCGCCATAGCCTTGGTGCACCAGCGGAAAAACGTGTTGCGTGGAGGGGTTCACGACCGAGTTCGGCGGAACCTTGGCGAAGGGCAAGTTGCGGATCGTTTGCGCCCGCAGGATCCACAGCAGTGCATCGGCGAAGTACACGTCGTCGGAGGAGGCGGTGGTGGAAGCCGCATACGGTTCGAGCCGGCCGAGCGGCGACAACCGCATCGCATTCGACGGATGGTACTCGTTGTGGGTCGACACGGACATGATCGCGTCGATGCCGGGCTCATTGCGCAGGATCTCGATGCCCTGGTCGATCAGGCCGCCCGTGACCGTGGGTGCGTTGCACAGCAGCAGGACGATGGCCTCCACGTCCAGCTTTTCGACCTCCGTCATGTGGCGGTAGGCGTGCAGCAACACCTGCTCGAGCGTGGCCGAAGATACGGTCAGCTCTGGCGGTCGGTCGATGACCCCGACCCCCAGGTGTTGCCCGATGCGAGCGATCGGCGGCGCGTCAGTGCTCAGAAACACCAAGTCCACGTTCTGCGCGTTCAACGCAGCCAGGATCGGGTAGGCCATCATCGGCCTCCCGAGGATGGGCAGCGTATTGCGCCCGGGGAACTGATTATCGGCCATCCGGCCGGCGAGCAGCGCGGCAATCATACGGTGTAACTTCCTCCGAAAACCCGTGCGTGCGAAGCCAGAACTCCACTTGCGGCACCTGCCAGTCGAAATCGATATCCAGGCCGCCCCAGTGCTTGATGGGATAGATCTTGCGGCCCATCCATTTCTGCGGCAGGATGCCGTACTCGAGGTTCTCCAGGCAGTGCGGTCGCACTACCGAGACCGCCACATCCGCGAACCATACATCGCCCTGGGAATCGCGGTCGCAGTTGAGCGAGTGCGAGTCGCCGAAAGTCGCGAAGGGAACGAAGGGATCAAGCAGACCCTGCGCGTTGATGCGGCGCGCGCGGAGCGGGCTCCACATGTTATAGCAGGAGACCGAAACGGCGGAATCCAATTCGGGCCGTGCGCGCAGCGCGGCGATGCCCCTCTCGATGGTCTCGGGCACCAGCGTTGCCGCGTTGCAGAACAGTAGGACCATGAGCTCGACTTCTTGGCCTTCTGCACGGACCTGGTCGCGAATGACGCGGTAGCCATGGGCAAACGCATCCTCTCCCAGCGCTTCCTTCGTCGCCAGTTCCGGAGGCCGGGCGACAATGCATACGCCGTGCTCGCGCCCGATCTGCTTGTAGCGCTCCGAATCCGTCGAGAAATACACTCGATCCACGTTTGCCGAGTTCAGCGCCGCCAGCATCGGGTAGGTCAACAAAGGACGGCCCAAAACGGGGTACGTATTCTTGCCGGGGAAGCCGACGCTGCCTTCCCGGCCAAGCAACAGTGCTGCAATCATCAGTTTTGTCTCTCCTCTACAACGGGGGGCGCGGCCAACGCTTCGCTCGCGAAAGCCTCCAGGAAACGGCGCATCGCCTCGACGGGACCGATGCTGGCGCGGATGAATGGATCGAGCGGGGGTTCGAATCCGCCACCGATCAGGATCTTCTTTGCCTGCAGCGCCTGGGCGATGGCCTTGCTTCGCTCCTGCCCGCCGGCGTCAATCAGCATGAAGTTGGCGTGGCTCGGAACGAACCGAATGCCCAGGCGTGTGAGTTCCGCCTCCAGCCAAGCCTTACCCTCGCACGCCGCGCGCACGTTGCTCTCCAGGATCCAGGGCCGATCCAGGATCAACTCCGCGAATTTCGCCCCGAAGGCATTGATCTCGTACATCGGCCGGACACGGTGCAGCGCCTGGATCATCTGCTCGTGACCGGCCGCGAAGCCCACGCGCGCGGCGGCCAGCCCCAGCGCCTTCGAGAATGTCCGAGTGACGACCAGGTGCCGGCATTCACGGATCATGTTGATGACCGTCTGCGGGTAGTAGTGGTGGTATGCCTCATCGATCAGGATCACCGTCCCCTGCCGGTCCGCCGTGCGCACGATCTCGCGCAATGCCTCATGCGGCAGAACGGTGCTGGTGGGGCTGTTCGGATTCGCGATGCAGGCCAGCTTGGGCTTGAGGTCCACGATGGGACGCAACACGTCCTCGGCCGTGAGACGCAGGCTCGCGGGATACCGGATGTCCACCCGCCGCGCCTGGAACATCCCGCAGTAGACCGGGAACATCGCATACGTCGGGCTGAGCAGGACCACCGTGTCGCCCGGATCGACGAACACCTCGAAGCTCGCCTTGATCGCCTGGTCGGAGCCCGCCACCAGAAACACGTTCGAACGCTGTTGGCCGATACTCCGGGCGACTCGTTCGTACAGGGGATCCAGTTCGGGGTAGGCCGACACGAATTCGGCGGTGATGGCGTCGCGCAGGACCTCGATGACGTCCTCCGGCAGATCCACCAGGTTCTCGTTCTTGTCCAGCCGCAGGTGGCCCTGACGGGACGCCGCGACATTCTGAACGCGGACCAAGTCCTTTAAGTGAGCCCGCATGGGAAGCATGGCAAAACAAGCTGTCGGAATCATAACTCAGCGCTTTGCCGTAGGCACGGCATCAGCCCCGGCTCTCAGGCCGGAGATCACCCCCGGCCAACGCCATAGACGATGAAACCGCTCCGCCGGTGACGGCTAGCGGTGTCTTGTCCATGAGCGACGCCTAACGCCTCCAACCCGCAGCCAGCAGGCTGATTCCCGCGTAGCTTTTCCAGAACAGCGGGAATGCCCGAATGGATTTCAGATACCAGCGGGCACTTTCGCGCGCGTGGCCCCGCCGCTGCGCGATCCTGGCGGCGTTGAAGTAGGACAGCGCGAATCGTTTTTGTATTTTCCACTGTGGGAACGTCACGCCGCTGGTGGCCAGGTTGCGCTGCAAGACGCTCAGAACCGCCGGCACGTACTTGCCTGCGTCGCCGGACATGTTGCCGGCATGGACGGAGTATGTGCCGAGCACTTCGTGCAGGTAGTCGATTTTGGACACCCGCGCCAGGCGCACCCACAGGTCCGCATCCTCGACTCCGTCGAGTTCGCGGTCCTCCGAGAACATGCCGACCTCGATGACCTTGCACCGCCGTGCCACTGTCGCGGACGGGGAAAGCGTGCTGCCCCCGAACAACAGCTCTTCAAAGGTAGTGGACGGACCGTACCGGCGCATCTGCGGCCGTCTGCCGGCCTCGATGATCATCTGGTCGTGACACAGCACATCGACGTCCGGGGCCATGTCGAGATGGCGCTTCACCCTCGCGAGCTTAGGCGGCAGCCATGTGTCGTCGGCATCCAGAAATGCGAGAAATTCGCCGCGGGCCAAACGAATCGCCGTATTTCGGGCTCTTCCCTGGCCCATGTTCTGCTGGTAGACGACCCGCAAACGTGCCGATGGGTGCTCCCGGTTCCAGTTCTCGATGTACTCCTGTGTCCGGTCGGTGGAGCCATCATTGGTAATAAGGATCTCGTGGTCATCGCTGGTCTGGGCCGCCACCGAGTCGAGCGTCCGGACAAGCAATCCGGCGGCATTATACGCCGGGATGATGACCGAAAAGAACGGTGTCGCTGCCACCGCTCCTTCGCCTTGCGGAGCCTGCGGAACAGGCGGCGGAATCATACCAGCACACACCGGTTGCACGGCGCGTGCTCGGACCGCCGCCCAGCCAGATGATTCGCCCGCATGCGCTCGTACGCGTCGGAGCGCCAGACCTGGGTCAACGACAGCTCGGGAAAAGTGCCGACCGAAAGCTTCGAAAGGTAATCGACATCGCACGGATTGTATTTGCCGTCGAACCACACGAATAACCGCCGCCACAGATCGGAGCAGGGGGGCTTGAGGCTGTGGACCGGCATCTCGTATGTCTTCTCCCAGGGATTGTAGGCGACGAACACCACCTGGTCCACCAGAGCGCCCCACAACGATTCCATGTCGTCCAGGCTGGGCGACTGCGGGTGCCGCACGCCTGAAACGCGCGTGATGACCTGGCTGTGGGAGTATTCCTTCTGCCGGATCTGCTGGAAACGTTCGATATTCTTGAGAACTCGGTCCAGCTTTCCGTGCACTCGGTACTGGCTGTACAGCGGTTCGGAAGCGGCATCGGCCGAAAAGACCACCGTGCCTAAGTCCGCGCTCAGGATCGCGTGCGACATGCGCTCATCAAGGAACCAGGCGTTAGTGTTCAGCTTCAGGGCCAGGAACTTCCCGCTGGCGTAGGCCAGCATTTCCTTGATGGTCGGGCAGGCCAAAGGCTCGCCGCGACAGGAGATGCCGATCGCCTCGATGTGGCCCTGCGCCTGGTCGATCACAGCCTTGAAGCGGTGCATCGGCATAGTGCCCATGTTATTACCGTTAGCCGCGTGCGTGAATGTCCTGTCCGTCTGGTAGCAGAACAGGCAGCGGTAGTTGCAGACGGACGTTACCTCCACCTGCAGGCACGGCGGATAATCGTCAATCCGGTTCTCGAGAGGGAACATGTCATAGCGATACCTGTAGAACAGGTATCGCGCGAGCCGGTCATCCGGCGTCCGGTCGAATTCCGTGCGCACGAAATCCTTAAGGGCGAATTGCCCGCGCCCGTTCGCCGATTCCCCGATCAGGTCCCGGCAGGCCTGCAGAACGATTGAGTTGCGGTAGCTCTCCGGCTGTAGCTCCAATTCGCTTTGGACGCGCCGGACGCGCTCGGCCATGTCCCTCGGCGCAGTCCCTTTTTGGCGCAAAGCGATAATGCTGCTCGACTTGGCGTACAACTCCGGACGTTGTGTCATCTTCTTTCTCCAGGTGACTGTGAATGATCTCAGCGGGCTACAAATGAAGTGTTGGAGCCTGAAACCCAGGTGGTCGGTCCCCCCCGAGTAATCGACGGCAAGCAATTTGTTGCCTTCCGAATCGGAGAGCCAAGTCTCTACATTATGCGGCCACGGTTGTTGGCGCTTTCAGACATGCCACACTCGCAAAGGGTCTGCTGCATCGGATCGCACTGGGTAACCAGTGTACCACCTGGTTATCGCTCGCCCTCGACGTCGCCACGGATGAAAATAAAGTTCTGTGACGTTACCCCATGCTGTTCGTTGATCCAGGCGCTCTTGACCGCTATTCGAAGGCCGGCGCTCTGCAGCCTGGCGATGATGTCGGCACGTTTCCCGTTATCGCCATCGTTGTTGATTTCGATCAAGATAGAACGCAAGGCAGGCGATCTCAGAACCTCGTCTGCCCCGGCGAGGATCTGATCTTCGATGCCGTCCACGTCCAGTTTGATCAGATTTGGCTGTGGAAGATTGTAGGCGCCCACCAGGCGATCGAGAGACACTGAAATGGCGGCCTGCCTCAGTACCGGCCAGGATGCGGCCAGCGGTTTGCCAAAAGAATGCAAGGCCGAACCTGCCTCCAGGCTACCGACAAGGAAGTAATCGAGCATCTCCCGGTCCGCAATCGGAGCGTTGCACGGAATGATGTTCTCTAATCGATTGAGCACGATGTTATTGCAGAGCCGGGCATAGTTCTGCGACTCGGGCTCGAAGGCATATACGGCACATAGCGGGTTCAGTTTCGCGGCGAACAGAGAATAGAGGCCGATGTTCGCCCCAATATCGAAGACCACATCTTCCGGACGGACGCTACCGGCCAGCCACTCAATGGTTTCGGGCTCCTTTACGGCATATGTACTGCACCGGAAGCGCTCCATTTCCGAGGATACACCGATCCGTATGTCTATTCCTGCCACGGAGCAGGTCCGTATCTGCCGGCCCAGCCTCCAACGCGCGTTTAGCAGCCGTTTCTCCAGCTTGCGATATCGGCGCCGGGCCTGAGGCGGCGCGATCGCCTTCAAGAATGCCCGTATCTGTGGCCACGTCACGCGTTTGTGCCTCGTCGGTTTATCCCGACAGCGGGATTGGTTGCCTCCAGCAACACGGCGGCGGCCCGCTCGCTACTGCGGCCATCATCCAGGTGAGTTCCGTATTCTCTTAGAAAGCTACGCTCGCGACAATCGGCGCCATATTCGCCCGCGCGCAGGTAGTCTTCCAGGCGCTGGAGCAGCACGTTAGGATCGTCTTCGCAGACCGCACGCCGCGCCAGGCCGGGCAGGCACTCCTCCGGCCAGCGCACGGTCCGCAGCAACACGAACGCCGGGATGGCGGTACTGAGGGCTTCCAGCAGAAGCGTCGTGGGCGAATCGATAATCACGGCATCGTGATTTAACAGTAGTTCCCCGAGGCTTCTTTGCGCGCCGATGAGAGTGAAGTTCCTCCTGCCACGCAATTCCTGCGCCCAGGGCGGTTCATAATGACCGCTGTAACTCGGCGGTAGCTTCACGGTGATCTTTAGGCCCGGCCGTACGTCCTGGAGCTTCGTTAGCCCGGCCACGATCGCCACCTGGTCGCGGAAATACCCGTTATCGCTGAATGGAGGCGAGAATCCGCAGTACCACTGCTCTGAGTAGTAGCTCGTGACGACGTACAAGAGTCGCGGGCCGCCCGGCGCAACCCGGGGCCGCCGCTGGGCGGCGTGGGTCAAGCGATCCAGGTTGGCGGATCCGGCGCAGACGACTTTGCACCGACGCGATGGGTTGTTTCTCTCGTAGGCCGCTTTCACGGCCTCGCCGAACACCAGCAGCACATCCGGCTCCGAGAGGTCGGTGAGATCCATTCGCTGCGTGATCCGGTTCCGGTACCAGACCGAGCCGTGCTGCCATTTGACAACCGGCACTCCGATGCTCCGGTATGCGCACAGGATGGCCCGCGTCGCGAAGTCCGTGCTGACCGCGTTCAGCACGGCCGCAACCTCACGCCGGCGCACCCGCTCGCGAACGGCGGCAACCACCGATCGACACGCGGCCGGCCCCCGGCAGGCGATCTGTAAGACCGCTTCGCGCATTAACTCCAACCTGGAGTTGTCCTCGAATGTGGCCAGCAGCTCGCGCCAGACCCGCTCGCCGCCGCGCTCTTCGGGCTTGAGTGCGGGGAGCGCCTCCGCGGAGTAGTCAGACCGGTCTTCGAACCGCACACGGAACCGGTCGAAGACCCGCGCGCCGAGTGCCGCCGGCCAATCGTAGGCGCCGCCGAGAATTACGATGTCTTTCCCGGAGTAGCCGCCCAGAGAGCGCAAGGCTTGTCGCGTCAGGCCGGCGCGCAACAGGGACACGCTGCGCCACACTGCCGGATACCTCCTCAACAGCGCAGAAAAAGATTGTCGCAACCCGGCGGAGGAACGGTTTATTTTGCGCCTCGGCGGCGACAGCACGGCCGCTCCGGACTCCACGATCTCCGTGGGCCATCCATAATCCACCGCCTCGAGCATCCGCGGCCACGCGCCCGTCAGAGCCCCGGGACAGAGCTCGCTCGTACAGCATGTGTGCGGCGGTGCACGATGAACCACGACCGACACGTTGCCATGCGCCTGCCGAATGGCGCGGAGGTACAGATCGCGAGCGACGATCCGGTCCAGGCACTGGCCGAGCTGCCAGAGATGCAATCGAAACGGCTCTATGCCCCACTGGCGCCGAAAGCCGTCCTGCACCACCATCCCATCCAGCCGCTCGGTCACTCTCCGCAGGCGTTCGAAGGCATCCACGCACGCGGCCTCGATCGAGACACCCGGACAATAATCCTCCGGGACGCAGTAGCGAATCCCATGCTGCTCCAACGCGTACATGGCCGAAGGCCCGACAGCGATCCACTGCGCCGCGCTGTCGATGCCACGCTGGAGCAAATCCTCCACCTGACCGGCATGCTCCGCAAACATCAGGCGGGTTGTCTTCGCCACTAGACCAACTCCGGCTTCGGGCCGTGCTTCGCCATCCAGTTCGTATAGGTTTACAGACTGCCTGCGCTACACGCACCAGTCTCTTACCGAACGCCCGCAATTCAGAAGGGCATCCAGCGCCGAGAGGTTGGGTATGAAGCCTCTGTGGGCATAACGCTGCTCGTGGGTGGGGCACTCGAATTCCTGCCACTCCACTTCGATGCCGGCGCTCTCAAACATCGAGAGATCCATATACCTCCAGCCGCCGGGACCGGAGAAATAGCAGTCGCCATCCAATGCGCGGCAGATGTTAATCAGCAGTTCGCTACGCTCGCCTTCCACCCCCAGCGAGGAGGACCGTATCACCGGAGTCGGAATATCCGTCACCTGCAGCACCCACTCTATCAACGCCATGTTCAGCTCACAGAGGCTCGTCCAATCGCGGCACAACAGATCCCTGATCGCATAGGAATAGTCCTCGAAATGCGGCGCGCGGGAGTAGTTCATCAGCACAGCGTTCCAGTGCTTTTTGGCCCACGGCGTCGCCGAGTCGATGCGCGTCTGGCTGATGCTCTGGCCATGGTTGTGCAGTACCGGGACCGTCAGCCATTGCCAACCCGTCTCCGAATTGCATTTGAGTTTGTTCCGGTTTTGCAGCCCGTTTTTCTGGAACTGGACGTGGTCCAGGGCCACAAAACAATCGCAGTGGGCCACTTTGTGGAAGAAACCCAGATAGGGCAGGTACTGCGGCTGGTGAATGGCGATTCTTTTCACGACGCACATGCTTCCACGGATGCGATTCTCCGGTTGTCCCCGCGCCGGTCGCCGGCACTCCGCGTCAGTTCCGCGCGGCTCACGAACGCCCTCGCTTCTCGCCTTCGATTCTGTCGATATTTGTGCCCGATAGAACGACGAAAACGGTTTGCAGAATGATCCTCAGGTCCAGCCAGAACGTCCAGTTCTCGACGTACCAGACATCGAGGGCCGTTCTGTCTTCCCAAGTGAGCGCGACAGCCCCCTTGGCCGCTACCGGTCCGGTGATTCCGGGCCTCATCAATAGCCTCTTGCCATCTTCGGGCCGGAGCGAGTGGGCCATCAGAGGCCGCGGTCCAACGATGCTCATGTCTCCGCACAAGACATTGCAAAGTTGAGGCAGTTCATCCAGACCGATCATTCTCAGGATGCCGCCGATGCGGGTGATGGCCGGATCTTGGCCAAGTCTTCGGCATTCGCTGTCTTCCGGAATCATCTCCATGGAGCGAAACTTCAGGACGTCGAACTCCTTGCCTCCCAGCCCCACCCGTCGATGACGGAAGAAGACGTCGCCTGGGGAAGTCAGCTTGATTGCTACCGCAACCGCCAGCATGAGGGGCCAACCGACCGCCAGCGCCACCACCGAAACAACAATATCGAAGAGTCTCTTAATCCGCACCTTTCGACCTTCCAGTAAGTCTGCTCACGCGGCTACCAGTCGGCTCAGAAGGGCCCGGTAGGCCCTGAAAGCGGCGTTCGCCGCCCGCTCCTGCCACTGACCGATAACCGATATACAGAGTTCCGGACTCATAGCCGCCAGCACTCTCTTGTCGCCCAGGGTACGCGCCGATTGGACCCGGGTTCGCATGCCCCGCAGCACTACGACGTGCCGCAACATCCATATCCAAAGGCGGCCTTTGGCCATCAGCCATCTGGGGCCGCGGTACAGGGAATACAGGAGCGAGCCGGCTTCAATGACGACAAGAAGCGGCAGCAGCAGTAGCAGCGTACGGCGCTCAAAATTCCGTATCGCGACCAGATAGCGCCCGAACTCGTAAGATACATAACGCGCCAGCACCATCGGCCGCTGGGTATATTTGTGGTACAAAACGGACTCGGCCACGTATCCGATCTCGTAGCCGCTCATGCGGGCCCGCCAGCACAGGTCCACGTCTTCGAAGCCAGAGTGCCAGCCGGTGTCGTACGCGTCGAAATCGCCGCTGAACCCTCCAACTCTCTCAAGCACTTCGCGGCGGACGATGAAGCAGCAACCCGAAACGGCGGGCACGGGTCCGGAGAGTGCGTATTCCTCTCGCGGCCGGTTCTTGCCGCGACTGCAATACATACCCGTGAAGTGGAGGATGTTGCCGGCCCCGTTCACCAGCCCGGGGTCGGAATGATACAGAATCAACGGGGTGGCCAAGCCTGTCCGGGAGTTCGCTTCCATGTACTGCACCAGCGAGCCAAGCCAGTTCTCATCCACCTCTACGTCGTCGTTCGTAACTACGACATAGGACCCTGTGGCCCGGGCCATTCCGAGTGCGTTAGCCCTGCGATAGCCCAGGTTTTCCTGACACTTGAGAACTTTCACCTCCGGAAACCGCTGGCGGATGTATTCGGCCGTGCCATCTGAGGACGCGCCATCCACCGCCAGCACACGGAAATTCCGGTATACCTGGCGCATGATCGATCCGAGACACCCGTCCAGGTGGCGGACGGAATTCCAAGTGGCGATGATGATGGTGACGGGTGGCGACTCCAACTTGTCCTCCTACTGGGTCAGGCCAGACTCTCCCGAAGCACGTCCAGATAACTCTTCACCACCTGCTCCCAGCCCGCAGGGAATTCAGCGAGTCTCTCTAGAGCTCGCTCTCGGTAGCCTGTAGGCACACCTGCGTCGAGAAAACTCTCAATCGCGTCTGCGATGGATTCTGGACTCGTCGGATCGAAATAGGTCGCTAGGTCGCGACAGCACCAGCGGGCAAATTCAAAATGAGACGTCAGGATAGGGGTCCCTGTGGCCATGGCTTCTAGGTAAGGGAATCCCAAGCTCTCACTGAGGGTCGGGAGAAACAGTGCGTCTGCGGCTTTGTAAACACCTGCAATGTCGTTCCGATCAATGGAGCCTAGATTGGTAACCGCCGATGGAAAGCGGCTCAGTTCCCTTAGCAGAGCTTCGCAATGCGCGTCCCCATCACAGGACAGTGTCACAAAGATGTGCACGCGCTTGTCGAGCCCTCGCCTCCGCATTTCCTCGACGAGCGGTCGAATGACGGCGTGATTTCTATGGACGCGGTACCCAGAGACAAATACCAACTTGCAAGCCTCAATCCCGCTGACAACCGGATGCGGGGGTACGGCATCGACTGAGGCCATGTGCTGAGGCAGAGGTTGAGGGATCACGCGGATCCTGTCCAAACCGATCCGGCAATGCTTCGCCAAACGCTCCTGAACGACGGGGGACTGAACTATGAATCGCGCAGTGGAACGGCTCATCCACCGGAGATGATGAGACAAGTAACTCAATGTCAGCCTATAAGTCCATGGGAAGGCACGCCATGCGCTCGGATCATCTACTAGCAAGGAGCGGTGCATCAAAACAACCTGTGGAATGGGCAGCCATAATGGGCCTACGTCGCCCAACGTGAAGCACACATCAGCGCCAAAGGTCCGGCACCATGTTGGTACTCGCAAGAAGATGTCCAGCAGACGCTGCCACTCACGAATCCCGCTTCGCTCGACGAATTCCAAGACCAAGTTGGGTGGGGGAGTCCAGTTTTCATAGCCACAGCCGCGCGGAACAATCGCCAGAAAGCGGCTGTCGACCGCTACTGTTGCCATAAGGGGCACCAGGCTCTCCATGATGGCTCGCGGCCCCAAAGCTGTGCAATTCACCGCGTTCAGCAGGACTCTCATCGCTAAGCTCTCATCGAAGCCGTCGCGCCGCGCACGATTGCCTCCGCACTTCCGCCGGCCACCGCCGCCAGCGCGGGCTCGAATTCGCCCCGAAAGTCCAGCCAGCCACCGCTGAGTTTCCTAAAAAGGTGGTTGCTGTTCTCCTCCAGGTACCAAAGCAGCTCTTCCAGCAGGAATATGCCTAATTGCAGACGCAAACGAAATGAGTCCTGGGCCGCTATCTCGGGCCACGCGGAAACCACGGCGAGCCCTAGGGCCGACGGCCGTGAAAGTGCGGAGCGCATCCGGAGCGCCAGGCCTCCCGGAAACCTGCTAGCAAGGCCGTACACGAAGGCGTCGTACAGCAGATGGCGCTTGTCGGCATGCTCCCAATCGGTCAACCAAATATGACCGCTATTATTCAGAAGAATGTTGCCGGGCTGAAAGTCGCCATGTCCGAAAGTAAGTGGAATGTTCTTGCCGCCCCGAACGGCTAGGGTTGA
>Ga0315288_10006511_pt1 | contig 14809 bp, 11 predicted proteins | sample YL17G11_20_MG_FD_203454 | JGI IMG/M metagenome (GOLD analysis project Ga0315288, IMG submission 203454) | Sediment microbial communities from Yellowstone Lake, YNP, Wyoming, USA - YL17G11_20 | ecosystem: Environmental > Aquatic > Freshwater > Lake > Sediment | place: USA: Wyoming | collected... | reverse complement strand
TGGATACCGGGAAGGCGAGGCCTACTTCGTCCTCGAGCGTCGCGGGGCGGGGTCGGTGCTGACGGAGGAGAGGAACCAGCACCGCCTGCTGGAATGGCTCCGGAGGAACCGGCCGGGGGTCCTGGGAGGGCCTTGACGGACCCTTCCGCACCCCCTAGACTTCCTCCTTACCTTCTCCACTCTCATCCGGAGACCCGAGTTGAAAGCGATTCGAATCCACGAGCACGGCGGCATCGATCGCCTCGTTTCTGAGGACCTTCCGTCCCGCCCGGTCCGGAGCGACGAGGCCCGGGTGCGGATCCACGCCGCGGGATTGAACCACCTCGATCTCTGGGTGCGCCGGGGGATTCCCGGCGTCCGCTTTCCCCTGCCCGTCATCCCCGGCTCCGACGGCGCTGGGGTGATTGCGGAGCTAGGTCCCGCCGTGACCCGCTTCGCGCCGGGAGACCGGGTGGCGGTGGCGCCGGGCATCTCGTGCGGCCTCTGCGAGGAGTGCCTCTCGGGGCGGGACAATCTCTGCCGGGACTACGGGATCCTCGGCGAGCACCGGGACGGAACCTGCGCCGAGGAGATCGTGGTCCCGGGCAGGAACCTGATCCCGATCCCGGCGACCCTCTCCTTCGAGCAGGCGGCCGCGATTCCTCTGGTCTTCCTCACCGCCTGGCAGATGGTGGTGGACAAGGCCGGGGCCCGGCCCGGGGAGACGGTGCTGGTCCTGGGGGCCGGAAGCGGGGTCGGCTCCGCCGCCGTCCAGATCGCCCGGCTTCACGGGGCCCGGGTGATCGCCGTGTCGGGGAGCGCGTCGAAGATCGCGAAGGCCCGGGAGCTGGGCGCCGAGGAGGGAATCGATCTCTCCCGGTCGGACCTCCTCGAGGAGGTCCGCCGGATCACCGACCGGCGCGGCGCCGACGTGGTGATCGAGCACGTGGGGAAGGCCACCTGGGAGCAGAGCGTCGCGTGCCTGGCCCGGGGGGGCCGGCTGGTCACGTGCGGCGCCACCACCGGGGCCGACGTCTCCCTGAACCTCCGCCAGGTCTTTTTCAAGAACCTCTCCATCCTGGGTTCCACCATGGGAAGACGCTCCCGTCTCTTCACCATCTTCCGGCATGTCGAGGCGGGACGGCTCCTCCCCGTCGTGGACCGGGTCCTTCCCCTGGACCGGATCGCGGAAGCGCACCGCCTTCTGGAAGAGCGGGGCGTCTTCGGAAAGATCATCCTCACAACCTAGCGGTCCCCGGCCGCATGGAGGAGTCCCCTTGGCCTTCATCAATATCGGCTTCGACATCCAGGACCGGATCGCGACCATCACCATCGACCGCCCCGCCGTTCGGAACGCCCTGGACGAGCCCACCGCCCGGGAGATCGAGCGGGCGCTTGTCGAGGCGGAGGAAAACCGGGACGTGGCGGTGGTGGTCTTTACCGGGGGCGGGGAAAAGGTCTTTGTCTCCGGCGCCGATCTCCGGGATCTCCAATACCGAAAAGCCAGGCAGATGCTGGAGGCCTCCCTGAGCCACCTCTTCGCCCGGATCGACGCCTTCCCCAAGCCCACCATCGCCTCCATGAACGGCCACGCCCTGGGGGGCGGGTTGGAGCTGGCCCTGGCCTGCGATTTCCGGATCGCCGTGGGCGGCGCGAAGCTGGGATTCCCCGAGGTGGGGCTGGGGATCCTTCCCGGCGCCGGAGGCACCCAGCGCCTCCCCCGTCTGGTGGGGTTGGGGCGGGCGAAGGAGATGATCCTCACCGCCGATCCCGTCGAGGCGGACCAGGCCCTGGCCGTGGGTCTGGTGAACCGTGTGGTCCCCCGGGAGGATCTGGCCCGGGCCACCCGGGAGCTGGCCGAGAAGCTCGCCTCCCGCGCGCCGGTGGCCGTGCGCCTGGCCAAGGCGGCGCTGAATCTCGCCGCCAGGGTCCCCCTCGATTCCGGGCTCGCCTTCGAGGTGCTCTCCCAGGCCGTTCTCTTCGACACAAAGGACAAGAAGGAAGGGATCGGCGCCTTCCTGGAAAAGCGGAGACCCCGGTTCCAGGGCGAGTGACGGGAAAAGATCGTCGCCCCTCCCTCCACCGGCTCCCTCTGCCTCGCGTTGAAAACCAGGGCGTAAAGATGTCTAATAGCCCGCCGCCTGCGAGCCGGTGATAGAAATCCCAAATTCCGGATTTGCTCGAATCATGGGGCGGTCAAGCGCCCGGGGGTGGATCCGCTTCCGTCCCGGACAAAGGCCGGCTTTCACGCGGCATCGGGAGGCATGAGATCGTGGCGGCACCCATGGAAGGCGGGGCAGGGTTCGACCTGGTGGTGATCGGAGCGGGGCCCGGAGGCTACACCGGGGCGATCCGGGCCGCCCAGCTCGGCATGAAGACGGCCATCGTGGAGAAGGACCCGGACCTCGGCGGGACCTGTCTGCTGAGGGGCTGCATTCCCACCAAGGTCCTCCTCCAGAGCGCGTCGCTTTACCATTCCCTCCGGCACGCCGAGGATTTCGGGCTCAAGGCCGGCGACGTGCAGGTGGACTTCCCCGCGATCCAGAAGCGCAAGGCCGGGATCGTGGAGAGGCTGGCGAAGGGTGTCGCCTTCCTGATGAAGAAGAACCAGATCCAGGTCTTCGAGGGGACCGGAAAGATCGACGGTCTCGGCCGCGTGTCGGTCACCTCCCGCTCCGGAAAGAGCCAGGTCCTGGAGGCGAAGAACATCCTCCTGGCGGCCGGCTCCGAGGCGAAGGGGCTCCCCGGGATCGAGCCCGACGGGACCCGGATCCTGACATCGGACCATGCCCTGGAGCTGGGCTCCGTGCCCGGCTCCCTCATCATTCTCGGGGCCGGGGCGGTTGGGGTGGAGTTCGCGTCCATCTTCTCCGGCTTCGGCGCCCGGGTGACCCTGGTGGAGCTCCTGCCCCGGGCCGTTCCCACCGAGGACGAGGATGTCTCCAAAGAGCTGGAGCGTTGCTTCAGGAAACGGGGAATCGGAGTCCGCACCGGCGCGGAAGTGCGGAAGGCCGCCGTCGGTCCCGAGGGGGTGGAGGTGACCTGCGCCATGGGTGGCTCGGGTAAGACCGAGACCCTGACCGCGGAGGTTTTGCTCCTCGGCGTGGGGCGGCGCCCCAAGAGCGACTCCCTGGGCCTGGAGAAGACCCGGGTGGTCGTGGAGAAGGGATACGTGAAGACCGACACCTCCTACCGGACCGCAGAGCCCGGCGTCTGGGCCGTCGGGGACCTGGTGGGACGGGCTCCTCTGGCCCACGTCGCCTCCCATGAGGCGGTGGCGGCGGTGGAGACCATGGCCGGAGAGAAGCCGCACCCCCTCAACTACGATCAGGTCCCCTGGTGCACCTATTGCGATCCCGAGGTGGCCCGGGTGGGGCTCACCGAAAGCCAGGCCCGGGAGCGCGGATTCGAAGTGAAGACCGGGAAGTTCCCGTTCACCGCTTCGGGCCGCGCCCTGATCCTGGGAGAGAACGAAGGATTCGTGAAGGTGGTGACCGACGAGAAGTACGGCGAGGTCCTGGGAGTGCACATCATCGGGCCCCGGGCCACCGAACTCATCGCCGAAGGGACGGCCCTGCTCCACCTGGAATCGACCACCGAGGAGATCCTGGCCACCATCCACGCTCACCCGTCCCTCTCGGAGGCCCTGGGCGAGGCCGCCCTGGACGTCCTGGGGCGGTCTCTCAACCGCTGAACGGGCAGGGAATGGTCCATTCAGGCAACGCCCCCGGCGGCCGGAAGCGCTCCACCGCGCCGGGGCGGAAGCACCCGCCCCGCCGCCGATTCCTCACCGCTTCCGGCGCCCCTCGGCGCGGACCGGATGCTGGAGATCTTCCTGCAGTACCTGCAGCGGGAAGGGGGCCCCTGCAAGGGACGCGACACTTCCCTCCACTTCGGGCGGATCGATCGCGGTATCGTGGCACCCATCAGTCACCTCGGGGCCCTGGTGGCGGTCCTCTCCGGCGTGGCCCTGGCCGGACGGATGCGGAAGATCCCCATCGTGGCCATGACGTACGTGGGGGACGGCGCCAGCAGCACCGGCGACTTCCACGAGGGCATGGGCTTCGCCTCGGTGAAACGGCTTTCCCCGGTCATCATCCTCAAGAACAACCGCTGGGCCTATTCCACGCCGGTGTCACGCCAGTCCCTGCTGGACGATCTCGCCGAGAAGGCCCGGGCCTACGGGATTCCCCGGGCGGTGGTGGACGGCAACGACGTGCTGGCGGTCCGCGAGGCCGCCTCCCGGGCCACGGAAAGGGCCCGGCTCGGCAAGGGGCCCATACTCCTGGAGTGCAAGACCATGCGGATGAAGGGGCACTCGGAGCATGACGACGCCTGGTACGTGCCCCGGACGGAGCTGGAGTTCTGGCAGCGCCGGGATCCCATTCTTCTTCTGGAGCGACGCCTCCGGATGGAGGGGATCGCCTCCGAGACCGGGCTCCGGAAGATCGAGGAGCGCTGCAGGGCCGAGATCGAGTTGGACCTGGAGACGGCCCTGGCCGCCCCCTTCCCCCGTCCGGAGTCCTGCCTGGAGGACGTCTACGCTCCAGGCCCGGAGGGGCACGAGCACGGGAAGGAATGGATGACAAGCGGAGGGAGGGGCTGATGGCCGAGGCGATCACCTACCTCGAGGCGATACGCCAGGGACTCTGGGAGGAGATGGAGCGGGACGACCGGGTCTTCTGCCTCGGGGAGGACATCGGCGTCTACGGCGGAGCCTTCAAGCTCACCCGGGGCTTCCTGGAGCGGTTCGGCCCGGACCCGGTCATCTACCTGGAGCACAAGTACCTCTACCGCCTCCCCCGGATCAAGGAGGTCCTCCCCGAGGAGGATTACGTCGTTCCCATCGGAAAGGCGGCGGTGCGCCGCTACGGGAAGGACATTTCCCTGATCACCTACGGCGCCATGCTCCTGCATTGCCTCGACGCGGCGGAGATCCTGGAGCGGGAAGGGGTCAGCGCCGAGGTGCTGGATCTCCGGACCCTTCTTCCCCTGGACGTGCAGGCCATCGAGTCCACCGCCCGGAAGACCGGCAAGGTCCTCATCGTCCACGAGGACACCCGGACGGGCGGCATCGCCGGGGAGATCACCGCGATCCTCAACGAGCGGGCGTTCGAGTTTCTGGACGGACCGGTCCTGCGCGTCACCGCCCCCGATGCGCCGGTCCCTTACAGCCCTCCCCTGGAGGACTACTTTCTTCCCAACGCCGCCCGGGTCCTGGAAGCTGCCCGGCGGCTGGCAGCTTACTAGCCGCGGCAGCCTGCAGCGGGCCGCGGACCGATTTCTGCTTCGGAGGATCCCAGATGAAAGTCGAGGTCATCATGCCCCAGATGGGGGAGAGCATCCAGGAGGGGACCGTCGTCCGCTGGATGAAGAAGGTGGGAGACCGGGTGAAGCGCGACGAGCCGATCCTGGAAATCTCCACCGACAAGGTGGACGCCGAAATCCCCTCCCCCGCCGCCGGAGTCCTGGCCGAGATCACGGTGGGCGAAGGGAAGACGGTGGAAATCAAGACCGTCCTCGGGAGCATCGAGACCGAGGCCGGCGCCTCGGCGGCGCCCGAGGCCGCCCCTCCCCGCCCGGCGGAAGCCTCCCCCGCGAAGCCCGCCGGACCAAAAGAGCCGCCGGCCCGGACCACCGCGGCCCCCGCCGCGGGGAGCCCGGAGGAGCGCCTCCGGATCCGCTCCTCGCCCCTGGTCCGCCGGATCGCCCGGGAGCACAACGTCGACATCGCCGCCCTCTCCGGCACCGGGGCCGGCGGCCGCGTGACCCGGAAGGACATCCTGGCCTACGTCGAGGGAGGCGGCCTCCGCCCGGGAACCCGTCCCGCCCCCGCCGCGGCGGCCCCTTCCCCCGTCTTCAAGGCGGGGGAGAGGACCCACGTCGAGCCCCTCTCCGTCATGCGCCGGAAAATCTCCGAGCGGATGGTGGCCAGCAAGAGGACCTCCGCCCACGTCCATTCCTTCTTCGAGGTGGACTTCTCCGCCGTGGACCGGATCCGCCGGGAGAAGAAGGCGGCCTTCCTGGAGCGGCACGGAGTGAAGCTCACCTACCTCCCCTTCATTCTTCAGGCCACCGTGGCGGCGCTGAAGGCATGGCCGGTGCTCAACGCTTCGGTGGAGGGCGACGACCTGGTCTACCGGAAGGACGTCAACCTCGGGGTCGCGGTGGCGCTGGACCGGGGGCTCATCGTCCCCGTGATCAAGAACGCAGGAGAGAAAGACCTCGCCGCGCTGGCCCGGGCGACGGCGGACCTGGCGGAGCGCGCCCGGACCAAGAAGCTCCTCCCGGAGGAGGTGCAGGGGGGGACCTTCACCATCACCAATCCCGGCGTCTTCGGAAGCCTCTTCGGCACCCCCATCATCAGCCAGCCCCAGCTGGCGATCCTGGGAGTGGGGATCATCGAGCGGCGCCTGAAGGTCGTGGAGGACGGCATCGCCATCCGGGCCATGGGCTACCTCTCCATCGGCTTCGACCACAGGATCATCGACGGGGCCGTGGCCGACCAGTTCATGTCCCACATCAAGACGACTCTGGAGAACTTCGACCCGCGGCTGGTCTAGCCTCTCGCCGCGAGTGCCGGCAAAGCCCATGAGAACCACCCTCACCGCAGGATCGATCCCTTTCCAGCGGCCGGCCGCCGAGGAGCTCCGCGTCCGGGTCCGCCGGCTGGGACGGATCCCGTATGCCGACGGCCTGTCTCTCCAGGAGGAGCTGGTGGCGGCGCGCCAGGAAGGACTGGGGCCCGACACCCTCCTCCTGCTGGAGCACCCGCCCGTGGTGACTCTCGGGCGCGGCGCCGATGAGTCCCACCTTCTCCTTCCCCGGGATGAGATCGCGCGGCGGGGCGTGGAGGTCCACGACACCACCCGCGGCGGAGACGTGACTTATCATGGGCCGGGGCAGCTGGTGGGATACGCCGTCCTCCGGCTCCCTCCGGGCCTCCAGGACCTGCACCGGCTCCTCCGAACGATGGAGGAATCTCTCATCGAGGCCGCCCGGGAGCTCGGAATCGAGGCGGGGAGAGTGGAGGGCCTCACCGGCGTCTGGGTGGGCCGGGAGAAGCTGGCGGCCATCGGGATGCGGGTGGCCCGCTGGGTCACCTCCCACGGCTTCGCGTTGAACGTTTCCGGGGACCTCTCCGGCTTCGATCTCATCGTCCCCTGCGGGATCCGCGGGCGGGGAGTGACCTCCCTTTCGCGTCTGCTGGGACGGGATGTCACCGTCCCGGAGGCCGCCGGGGCCGTGGTCCGCGGCTTCGGCCGCGCCTTCTCCGCGCGGATGGAGGAGGCCTGAGATGGCGGCTCCTGCCGGAAGCGGCAAGCGTCCCCCCACCCGGGAGAGGATCCCGGCCCGGCCCCCGGGCGAGGAGCCCCGGATCCGCGCGCCCAAGCCTCCCTGGCTGAAGATCCGCTTCCGGACCGGCGAGCCCTACAAGTCGGTGCGCCACACACTGGACACGCTCTCCCTCCACACCGTGTGCGAGGAGGCCCGCTGTCCCAACATCTTCGAGTGCTGGGGCGAGCAGACCGCCACCTTCATGATCCTGGGGGACATCTGCACCCGCCGGTGCGGCTTCTGCGCCGTGATGACCGGCACCCCCGGCCGGGTGGATCCCGGGGAGCCGACCCGCCTCGCCGAGGCGGTGGAACGGATGGAGCTGGCCCACGCGGTGATCACCTCGGTGGACCGGGATGATCTCCCCGACGGCGGCGCCGCCCACTTCGCGGCCGTGATCCGCGCGGTCCGCGCCCGCCGTCCCGGATGCGCGGTGGAGGTCCTCACTCCCGATTTCCGCGGGACCCCCGAGGCGCTGCGCACCCTCCTGGAAGCGGCCCCCGACGTCTTCGCCCACAACGTTGAGACGGTCCCCCGTCTCTATCGCGCCGTGCGCCCCGGCTCCGACTACCGGCACTCCCTCTCGCTCCTCTCCCGGGCCAAGGCGCTGGGAGCTCCCGTGACCAAGTCGGGCTTCATGCTGGGTCTCGGGGAGGACCGCCGGGAAATCGGGGAAGTCCTGTCCGACCTCCGGGAGGCCCGGGTGGGCATCGTGACGATCGGGCAGTACCTGCAGCCGACCGGAGGACATCTCCCCGTCTCCCGCTTCGTGCCTCCCGGGGAGTTCGAGGAGATCCGCCGCGAGGCCCTTCCCCTGGGCTTCCGCCATGTGGAGGCCGGCCCCCTCGTCCGATCCTCCTACCACGCCTCCCGCCACCTGAAGGGAACTCCCGGCGAGGCTCCGGCGGCGCAAGGGCAAGGAGGTGAGCCCTGAGCCCGTCATCCGCCCCGGCCACCTTCCGCTTCGGCCACAGCCCCGATCCCGACGACGCCTTCATGTTCCATCCCTTCGCCTCCGGAAAGATCGACATGGAAGGGGTGAAGTTCGTGCAGGTTCTCCGGGACATCGAGTCCCTGAACCGCATGGCCCTGGAGGGGGCCATCGAGATCACCGCCGCCTCCGTGCACGCCTACGGGCACCTGGCCGATCGGTACTCCATCCTCACCTGCGGCGGCAGCTTCGGCGACGGTTACGGTCCGCTCCTGGTGAGCAGGGACCCGATCCCCGCGGGCCAACTGTCCGGGAAAGTGGTGGCGGTCCCGGGCACCCTGACCTCCGCCTATCTGGCCCTGCGGCTTCACTCCGGCGAGTTCACCCACAAGGTGGTCCCCTTCGATGAGATCCCGGAGCGGGTCCTGGACGGGACCGCCGACGCCGGGCTCCTGATCCACGAGGGGCAGATCACCTACGCGGGGGCGGGACTGACGAAGGTGGCCGACCTGGGAGAGTGGTGGAAGAAGGAGACGGGACTGCCCCTGCCGCTGGGCGTGAACCTGGTCCGGAAGGACCTGGGGCCGGAGCGCTGCCGGCAGGCGGCCCGCCTGCTCCGGAGGGCCATCGAGTATTCCCTCTCGCACCGGGACGAGGCGCTGGCCTACGCGATGCAGTTCGGCCGCGGCCTGGATCGGGACCTGACCGACCGGTTCGTCGGGATGTACGTGAACGATCTCACCCGGGACGCCGGCTCCCCGGGACGGCGGGCCATCGCCGAGTTCCTGGAGCGGGGCCACCTTTGCGGGCTGCTCCCCCGGAAGGTCGTCCCCGACTTCATCTCACCGTAGGCCCCCATGGATCCGGCTCTCCGCGAAAGGGTGCTCCGGGACGGCGCGATTCTGGATGCCGCCGGCGCCACCCCGGTCTCGTTCGGCGACCCGGATAGGGAAGCGGCCTCGGCCCTGAGGAGTACAACCCGTGGGAGGCGGGGCTCGACGTTGCCGTCAGTCTCTCCAAGGGATGCTACACGGGCCAGGAAGTGGTGGCGCGCCTGCACCATTACCGGAAGGTGCAGCGCCGTCTGGCCGGGATGAAGCTGGACGGAGCGCCCCCTCCTCCCGGATCGGCCGTCTTCGCGGGAGAGGAGGAGGTCGGCTCCGTCACCAGCGCGGCATTCTCCCCGGACGGAGAGGGATCGGCGGCCCTGGGGATCCTGGGCCTCCGCGACGCCCTTCCGGGGCGCGAAGTCCTCGTGAAGGGGCCCGAGGGCCTCACCCGCGGGCGGACCGTGCCTCTCCTTTTTCCCGGATTCGTCGCGCCCCCCTGAGCCCCCGGGGCGGTTGCCCCGTCCGGACCGCCGGGGAGGGCCTCTCTCACCCCAGGGAGGCCCCGGCGATGATCTCGTGCAGCCGTGCCACGGGGCCAGCGGACCCCACGACCCGGTCCCCGGCCCCCAGCCTGTGGAGGACCTCCGCCGTCTCACCGGTCAGGCAGACGATTCTTCGCGGGTAACCCTCCTGCCGCGCCCCTGACATTCTCCGCCTCCGTTACGGAATGAGGAACACATTCCTCTGGAAACATTTCCTCTCCGGAACGAATACTCCGGGGAGCCTTACCAGATCGCGATCCGGCCTCGCAGCCACCTCCCGGCCAAGGGCCGAGGGAATGGCGATCCGGAAGATCCCTCTCCGGAGAGGCCTATCCAGGCGGCTTTTCGGGGGGTGACCGCCCGGAAATGCCTTGCAACCGGCACATTTGGCTGTAATATTACCGAAAATGCGCCGACATCGGTGCCTCGAGTTCCGAGGCGGTCCGGGGAGTGTGCCGGATCCGGATGAGGGGCGGATTTTTTCTTTCCTGTTCATCTCACGGAGAACCGACCCGAGGGGTCTCCTTTCCCAAACAGACGGCTCCGGGCCGAGTCCCGGGGAGGCATGGTCTTGAGTCACAAACTCACGGCAGGCGCCACCGGCAATCTCTTCCTGATCCTCATCTCGCTTCTGGCTCTCTTCTCCATCTCCACGATCCACGACTGGGCCGCAAAGCCTGCCTCCCGTCCCGATCTCCAGGCGGGGAACGCGCGGGACATCGACCCGGATGCGATGGCCTACTTCAACCGGATCAAGGTGACTCTCCACGACAGGATGCTGGGGCTGAACCCCCTCGGGGATTCGTTCAAGCCCAACCTCCCGCCCTTCTCCCGGCGCCGCGGCCTGATCTACACGCCGGTGGGATTCGTGGACCTGAAGCATTCCGGCGGGCTCGACTTCATCCCGGCCCATCTCCGGAAGCGGCAGGATCCTCCCGGTGGGACCGGCCGTGACACCCTCCTGATCCAGGTCTCAGAGCAGGCCCTTCGGGATCGGACTCCGGAAGGAATCGAGGAGGCGATCGGCCGGATGGGCGGCCGCGTGGTGAGCAGCATTCCCGAGCGGGCGTTCGTCGTCGTGGGATCTCCCGACGCCCTCACCGCACTGAGGAGCGCCGATTTCGTCGAGGCCTCCACCGCCTATCTCCCGGGCTTCAAGATCGATCCCGGTCTGGGACGCTCGCCCCTGATCTCCCGCCTGAGGGCCGGGTCCCGGGAGATGGATCTCCTGGCCGACACCTGGCCGGGATTCGACCGGAATGAGGTGCTGGATCAGGTGCGCGCGGTGGTCGGGCCCGACCTGGCGTTCCCTCACGGCGAGACCGGCGGGGACCTGGCGGTGCGTGCCACTCCCGAGAAGATCGCCGCCCTGGCCCAGATCCCCGGGATTCGTGCCATTCAGGAAACGGCGGAGTTCACCCTGGCCAGCGCCGAGGTCCACTCCACCGCGCAGGTCGGGGAAGTGGAGCACACCGGCGGCGCGACCCCTTACTGGGACCTGGGGGTGGACGGCGGCGGACTCGGCCTCGCTTCCGCGGTGCCGCCGCAGATCGTGGCGGTGCTGGACAACGGCGTCTCCACCGACACCGTTTCCTTCGCCCACAACAACAGTACTCTGAACCAGACCCAGATTTCCGCCCTGATCCAGGGCGGCAACCACCGGAAGATCGCCGCGTACCAGCTGGTGGGGACCCACACTCCCGGAGCCATCCTGGGGGAGACCTGCGACGGACTCCTTTACGGCTCCGGCACCCACGGCAACGTGGTGGCCGGCATCATCGCGGGTCATCCCTCGACCCTGGGCGCCTTCGCGACCATTTCTCCCCTTCCGGGGTACGTCCGCCACAACATCAACATGGACGGAATCGCCCGGGGGGCCCGCCTGGTGGTCCAGGACGCGGCCGGTGACGCCGAGTGCGGCCTGGCGGAGATGGTGGAGCATGGCGGCAACATCAGCCCCGGCAGCCTCACCGACCGGATGAGCGCCGCCATCGCCGCCGGGGCCCGCCTGCATGTCATGCCCTTTGCGGTCCCCAACTTCTCCCCCTCCCCCACCGGAGGGAACCAGGGCGTCTACACCGTCGAGGCGAGCCAGATCGACTCGTTCCTGGCCAGCCACCTGGACTACATGGTGGTCAGCCCCGTCGGGAACGCGGGGGCAAGTCTGACCAGCGGCCGCGACCAGATCCCGGACTATTTCGACGGCGAGTCCAACGCCCAGAGCGACCCGCTCTGCGCCGGTCAGACCCCCACCTGCCGCCCCCTCCAGGTTTCCCCGCCCGCCACCGCCAAGAACTCCATCTGCGTGGGGGCCGTGGATGAGGACGTGCAGAGCATGTTCGGCGACTTCAACGCGGAGGAGAACGTCACCAACTACACCTCCAAGGGCCCGGCCACCGTCGCGAGCCTCCGGACGGCCCCCATCGTCACCGGCGTGGGCAATGATCGCTCCCCCACCGGCGGCGGACCCCTCACCTACGGGATGGCCGCCTTCCGCTCCACCGACAACAACCAGGACGGGACCGTGGAGGCGGTGCTGGACCAGCACAACCGCGGGACATCGTTCGCCGCCGCCACCGTGACGGGGCAGGCGGCCCTGATCCGGGACTACTTCGCCCAGGGTCTCTACCCCACAGGCGCCCGGGTCGACGCCGACCGGATTCCCACCATCTCCGGCGCCCTGATCAAGGCGTTGCTCGTGGCCTCCGCCAACTTCGGCGAGGAGAGCATCGGACTGACCTCGGCGGCCCTGTCCCTGGACGGCGACGACATCATCGTGGACAGCGCCCGGGCGGTGGAGCTGGCCAGCGTCGGGATCATGGGGAACAACCGGCAGGGCTACGGCCGGGCGATCGTCTCCCAGGTCCTCCCCGCCGCCAACTGGCCCGACGTTCCCCTGGGACTGCCCAACACGCCGGAGCATCCGGCCCTGGGCCTCGTCGTCTGGGACTTCGTGGGAACCGGCGAGAACACCATCAACAACACTTCCCGGTTGGAGATCAACCACCACTTCCGGGTCACATCCTCCCAGGGGGAGGTGCGCGTCGCCCTGGCCTGGACCGATCCTCCCGGAGAGCTGCTGGTCAACGACCTGAACCTCGAGGTTGTGGCCCCCTCGGGCAAGACCTACGACGGCAACCGGTACAACCCCCTCAACGCGGTGGTGGGACAGTGGAGCCTCGGACGCGAGCCGGTCGGGGCCGATCCGGACGACATCCGCAACGCCGTGGAGGCGGTCCACCTCTCCGGCGATCCCGACCGTAACCCGAACACCCCCGACAACCAGCTCGAGCTGGGGATCTGGACGATTCGGGTCTCGAGAGGGCTCGCGGGCGCCAGCCCCGGCCTCATCACCCAGAACATCAGCCAGCGGGAAGATGCCAACGGTAACTTCTCCCTGGACCCCAATGTCTGCAACGTGAAGAGCCTGAACAAGGGGACCCCCTGCACAACCAGCGCCGAATGCACCGGAACGGATCCTTTCCGGGCCTGCGGCGAGGACCTGGATGCCGACGGAGTGCTGGACACGGGCGGCCAGGGGTTCGGGCTGGCGGTGGCCGGCCCGGTGGTGACGGTCCCGGACATCTTCAATCCCCCGTCCCACACCAGCCTGCCCCAGAGCCTGATCCGGTTCGACAAGATCCGCTACACCTGCTCCGACTCCCTGGGCCTGCGCCTCTATGACGTGGACGCCACCACCGAGAGCCTCGGGGCCTCCGTCACCATCCAGGTGCGGGACCTCTCCAGCGCCGTCGTGGACACCGAGACCAGCCTCTCCTTCAGCGCCACGGGGAATCAGAACTTCGCCAGCATCCCCCTGCCGGTCCGGGAGATCCTCGGGGGCGCGGGATCCCCCAATAACGGCATCGTGGAGGCGAACAGCGGCTACACCATCGAGGTGGTTCACGCCGATACGCCGCGCAACGCCGTGGCTCTCGCGAAGGTGAACTGCGAGCCGGACCTCCTGGGCGGCCTGTTCGTCGACCCCGCCGGCCGGGACGGCTCCGACCTGATCTTCGGCGGGTGCGACAACGACCAGTTCCTGGACGCGGGCGAGGCGGTCACTTACTCGGTGGCCCTGGTGAACAACTCCATCGTGGACGAGTACACCGACGTCACCGCCACTCTCACCCCCTACCAGGCCGACGGCACCACCCCCTCCACGAAGATCACGGTGCTGGACTCCCCGAAGAACATCGGGCGGATGCCGGCGGGCCAGCCCGTGGGGGTCACCTTCTCCCTGAAGATCGCCGCCGACGTCGCGACGGAGGGGAACAAAGTGGTGCTGCGCCTGGACCTCTCCCAGGGGACGGGCGGCACCCTCCTCTCCCACACCTCCTTCGCCTTCACTCACGCCGTGGCTTCGGACCGGCAGAGCATCCACTACTCCACCGACTTTCCCGCCGGGACCGCGTCCCCGGTCGCCCGGGACCTGAACCGCTCCCTGATCGTCGAGCCCAACGACCGCCCCGGATTGACCCTCGGGTCGGTGGACGAGACGGTGCAGTTCTCGAGCCTCTTCGTGACCGATGCCGCCACGGGCCGGATCAACAACCAGATTCAGGTCACCGATGAGGCCTACCCCTCCGGCGGCGTCTTCTCGGGCAGCCTGGACCCCAACGGCAACGGCATCCTGGACCGCGGGATCCTGGCCTCCTCGACGCCGTCCAGCGGGGACCTGGTCCCCTGGGACTTCGACCGCAACCACGGAGGCTGGTACACGGCCCGGGACCCCCAGTCCGTCGTCGGGGCCTCCGCCGCCACGCTCCCCCTGTGGCACTACGTGACCAGCGGCAAGTGCGGCTTCCAGACCCAGAGCAGGTCCAACTGCGTCCTGGCCAACGGGACCCCGGGCTACGATCCCGACGGCGCGGGACCGTCACCCTGCGCCGCCATCCCCGCCGGCCTGACCGGATTCGTGGGCGGGATGTGGCACACCGGCAACGGCACTCCCACTTCCGACGCCACCAACTGCGGCAACTACGGCATCCCCTTCAACACCGCCACCCCGACCCGGGCCGAGCTGCTCCTGGACGTCCTCTTCAGCCCGGTCATCCAGAAGATCCACCAGGGGAACGACCCCAGCGGGTTCCCCTACACCGTGGAGTTCCAGCGGCTGGGATACAACGCCACGGTCCAGTTCGACGGCTCCACCACGTTCATCACCGACATCGACAACGACATCGACG
>Ga0315288_10006510_pt1 | contig 14815 bp, 22 predicted proteins | sample YL17G11_20_MG_FD_203454 | JGI IMG/M metagenome (GOLD analysis project Ga0315288, IMG submission 203454) | Sediment microbial communities from Yellowstone Lake, YNP, Wyoming, USA - YL17G11_20 | ecosystem: Environmental > Aquatic > Freshwater > Lake > Sediment | place: USA: Wyoming | collected... | reverse complement strand
AAAATCAAGGCTGTTCAATTCAGCAACCACCTCTGGAAGATACTTGATATCCGCGCATACTACAAATGCATACTTTGACATTTTCTCTCCTTTAATAAGATATTGGACATCCATAAAAATCACATTTTTTACAAAGATCTACTTTATCACGCATCCCTTTAATATGAAGCTTGATCATCCATTTCCTTTTTTCTCCATCCCACATAGTAGAAAGATGCTGATTCATTACATTACCTAGCATATTTTTTTTGTGAGGATTGAATCTTACACAAGGATACACATCGCCAAACCTGTCTATCAATAAATGCGACAAAAGATCTAGGCATATCCCGTGTTCAGGAATAGTAACTTTTTTCGTATACTGAAAACTTCCCATAGGATGATGCAATACGCGCGTGACGACTGTACCTGGAAGATCATACCAACGCTCTGGATCAGAAACTTCCCCTAGCAACCGGTATACTATACGCGGAGGTCTATCACCCTTTATTTTAATGAATTTTTTTACTGTTTCATATTGGTTATCCTTTTTCCTTTCTCTTTCAATAACAGAAATAGTAAGCACTTCCATAAGACCTATAATAGAGTCTGCTTTTTCTAATAAAAGAATACCATTAGTGTTGAAACAGCGTATCTGTCTTTGGAACAAAGAAAGAATTTGACCTAATTTATCATATAATAATGGTTCTCCGTTATTGTGGAATTGTACGATTATTCCTGAAGGTAATTGCGATGCTATAAGTTTAGCGGTAAAAAATTGCATATCACCCCAATGGCATAATTCAGGATGATTCTTTTCTAGCTTACGGCGACCGCACATCCAGCATTTCTTATTGCATCGTGAAGTAAGTTCAACATTCACTACAGAAAGACCATCGAATGCATTCATTTTTTAATCCCTATGTAATGGAGATTATCGGTTTTCTTAAAATCAGAAAGAATACTTTTGTATATTTTGTCTATTTTTTTAAAAAAATAATAAAAATCAAAATCACCCCTAAACTTGACTTGAGGATCAGACAACCCAAGGGAACAATTATTTTGTCCTACATCATTATTTATCCATTGGATATGATTAAAAAGATTATAACTTTGGATAAATTTAACTTTTCCATTAAAACCTACTTTTTCCATTAATTTAAGTAAACTTTTTTCGCTGAAATACCAAAGATGTTCTGGGTGGAAATAAAATTTAAAATAATTAGGTAATTTATATACATCAACTAAGGCATCGTGTAAATTAGGGACTTCTATATATATTAACCCTCCTTTTTTAAGATACTGAGAATATTTTTTTATAAAAGAGAATGGATCGATAACATGTTCTAATGTTTGGAATGCACAAATAACATCTAAACTACCTTTTTTAATATGTGTTTTGACTATATCATCATCTATTACCGCACAATGGGTTTTATGCATAGCAAAATATGCTGCATTGCTGTCATAATCTACCCCTATCGCACTTTTGACATGATCCTTGATATGGTATAAAAACATACCTACCGAACAACCCACTTCCAATAGTATAGTTTTTTGATTAATGAATGGTTTTAGATTCTCTATCCTATCTTTTTGAAATTGAGAATAAAGATCAAACAATCCTTCGTAACCACCTTGCTCTTTATGGATAGGGTCTTTTCGATATTCATTGTCATAATATTCTTTAATATTATTATGCGTATTCTCAAGGAACGCAAAATCACATCCAACGCAGTAGTACACTTTCCCCTTGTACCCTCCGCGCAGAGTATCAGTTAAAACTTTTTTTGAATCTTTACCGCATAAAATGCATTTCATTTTTCTTCTACCAATTCAATAAGATTCCCTGAAGGATCATAACAAAAACAAAGCAAACAAGCACTATCTTGGGCTTTTTTAGGTGGAGAAAGAAAATTTACTTTAGCATCAAGCAATTTTTTATAAGTAGCATCAATATCATCTACAGTAAAAGCCATGTGGATATTAACTAAAGAACTACTGTATATAAGAATATCATGAAAAAGAAGCTCTAATAATACTGGATCATTATTTATTTTTAATTTTATATAAGTTAAATCTTTGCCATATACATCTTTAATATTATTTTTATGAACTAATTTAAAACCCAATAAATCACAATAAAAATTCAATGATTTCTCAATATCAATTATTGGTATGCCGAAATGCCTAATATTTTTTATCATTGTTCACCTTTTTTATGCTCTCAAGTAAAATTTCTATGCCTTGAGATAAAACATCGATCCCAATAGTCAAAGGAGGCATTATTTTTATCGTAGGTTTTCCTGTCCGTAACAGTAAAAGTCCATTTTCAGCTGCCTCGAAGCAGACTTTTTCAGAAAAATCAGCACTTTCAGTAAAAATTGCCGCTACAAGGCCACGCCCATTAACTTTTAAATCAAAAGGAACATTTTTTAAAGAATCAAACAAAATATGCTCTTTTTGCTCTAAAGAAGGCAATAGTTTCCTTATTTCTCTTAAATTAGCTAATGCCGCAGAACAGCATAAGGGATTTCCGGAATGAGTTGATGACATATCACCTACCCCTGGATTATCCAATATTTCTGCACTACCTAAAACACCTGACATAGGAACTGAACTTGTCATCCCCTTGCCTATGCAGACAAGATCAGGTTTAGGAATTTCATAATGCTCATAGCCAAACATCTTTCCTGTTCTTCCAAAACCTGCCTGGATCTCATCAAAACAAACTAAAATTCCCCTACTCTTGCAATAAGTAATTAAATCTTGGATGTATCTATTATCAAAAAATTGCGCAGACCATCCTTGGTATGTTTCTATCATCACTCCGGCAATCATATTTGTTGAACTATCCCACCATATACTGTCTTTAAACGATTCTTTCGGAGGAAATGGGATAGGGTGGATATATTGATCCTTAGTAGCCCATGAATAATCTCCTTTCAAGTTTTCTGCTATTGAAGTCCTTCCATGCATAGCCCCTATAAAGGATATGATGTCTTTTTTCCTAGTATGGATACGCATTAACTTGATCGCCGCTTCGGTAGATTCAGTTCCTGAAGATAAAAAGAACGCTTTTTCAAATCCAGTAAATTCACATAATTCTTTTATATATTTGGCTTTTATCTCAGTAGGAAAAATATAAGAATGATAAAGTTCTGCATCCCTTATAGACTTGACTATGCGTGGATTGTTATGTCCTGCATTAGCAACAGCAATACCAGAAGTAAAATCAATGTATTTTTTACCCTTATTATCCCATATAAATGAATCTTTGGCTTGATCCCACGCAATAGGAATTTGCCCATGCATAGATCGTGGTTCATATTTCTCTAGTATTTTAAATATATTCATATTTTTTACCCCAATACTCAGCATATTCTAAATCTTCTGGAGTATCTAATTCAGGAACTCTAGGAGTCACGAAAGGTTGCTGTCTATATCCATAAATACTGTCTTGTTTGAGAATAAAAAATGGTCTTACGATATCAATATAACCATTTGCTTTATAAGTAATATCTCCCTTATCTTTAGGAATAGCCGCAAGATTTATTTCATTCCTAGAAACTCTAAGAAGTTTTTCTACTGGTTCACTCATAAGTTCAATAGAGCGTATACTAGTATAACAATCACTAAATTCATTTATTGCTTTTTTAAGTAATTGAAAATCTCGAAATGGAGTAGTAGGTCGTAAAAACACTATTTTCTTTTTTTCTTTACCACCTATATGCAATAAAGCATGGCGCATCCATTCTATATCTGGAGATATATCAGAAGAAAATTTAGCAGGTCTTTTTATGATATATACATTGTCAAAATTATTGGCAAAATCAAGTATTTTATCAGAATCAGAAGAAACATATATCGCATATCCTAATTTTTGTGCTGTTTCAATGGAATACTGGATTAATGGTTTGCCTCCTAAAAGAACCATATTTTTTCCAGGTATTCTTTTAGATCCTCCCCTCGCAGGAATTAAGGTAATTGTTTCAACTGACATCTTTATACCTCCTCAATTTTTCTTTTATCTTTTCTTCACTTGCAGTAACTTTTATAATACCATCCATCAATGCCACTTCTGCATAACGAATATACTCCACCATCTTATAGAACCCATGTATTTCTAATGAAGCCGGTTGATCACTTCCGTACATAGTTCTGTCTAAGGTAATATGTTTTTCTACTGAAGTAGCACCTAAAACAACTGCTAACACACCATCCAATATACCTGCAGAATGACCGCTATACCCGACATGACAATTGAATGTTCGGCGCAGAGTTTCTATGCAACTCAAATTTAATTCATTATCAGGACAAGGATAAGTGCTGTTGCAATGCATCAATTCAAAAATACACTCATGCTTTTTAAATATATTGATCGCATTTCCTATTTCATATATGTCTGACATTCCAGTAGATATAAAAGTGTGTTTCCCTTGTTCAGCGACAGCGTGAAGAAGTTCCTCATGTGTAATCAAAGCAGAAGGTATTTTATTGTAATTTAGATTGAATTTATTTAAAAAATTAACACTATCTAGATCCCAGGGAGAAGCAAACCATTCAATATCTATATCATCGCAGAACTCATCTATTATCGCATAACTTATATCTGAGAATTCTAAGCCTAATTTTTGTTCACGGTTAGTAGTTCCCCAAGGACTTGTGCGCGGTTTATCGAGATCCTCTTTGGTATATACTTTATCAATATTCCTTTTTTGGAATTTTACCGCATCAGCCCCGGCATACTTGGCTCCTTGGATCAATTTTTTAGCAATATTGATATCCCCATTATGATTGATTCCTATTTCAGCAATAATAAACGTTTTACCCATTGTTTTCCTTTCTGAATACTCCTTCGCAATATTGCCATATAGTTTCAGTTTCCATAGTAACCTTTATAGCAGAAACTTTTCCCCATTTACCTAATGCCCTAATCCCATCAGGAAAGTATCTCCAGCAATCAAGTGAATTAGGATGCATCATGCCCAATGAAGGGGCAATAATATAAATAATACCATTTTTCTTAGTTACTCTTACCATCTCTAAAAAAGTTAACCAAGGGAATTCAATATGTTCAAATGCCGTAATGCTTATCACATAATCATAGGTATTGTCTTTTATCATTGTCCAATGATAAGGATCTTCTGGAACAACATATGTTCCTCCATTGAGATTTAATGATTCATACTTATGACCCATTTCTTCAACGGCTTTTATAATTATACTGCCTGACCCACCTACATCTAATATCTTGCCGGGGGTAGTACAGTATTCTTTTAAAAAAATATCAAGAATCTTGAACCCTGTCATTAAAACTCCTCCCATACTGGTATAAAAGTATGGTAAGATGCATTAAGATTTCTTACCACATCGAGTTTTACTTTCCATTGATAATTAAGAAAATCAGTAAGTTTAGTATGGCTTTTACAGCTAAAAATAAAACTTTCTGATTTTTCTCTGCTGTTATGTTTAGGATCAGTATTTGATTGTATGGCCGACTTGATCATTGCACGATCATAAAACCTTCCATGAACAACTTGTATGTTCCTTCCATCAGGAGCTAAAAGATGATGTTTTCCATTTGAGTCTGTAATAAATGGTATTGCCGCAGTCCCAAGATATTTATCCGCTATCCACCATTTCCAAGGGAGTTCAATTACTTGGTCTAATTTTTTTAAATCATAAAGACCAAGAATAAAATAATAAGTTTCTAACCCATAATTCTTATCATTCCATTCTCTTTTGTTACGGTACTCCCATACATATTCTAAAAGATCGACATGTTTCTTAGCATCCATAAAGAATACATAATTTACTACGGGACCACCTTTACAGAAATCAAATAACCTATCTCTATTATCAGCCCATCCATGTATAGATGATAATCTCATACTACTATGAGGATTTTGAGCAATCACTATCTTCCCTGTTTCAGAGGCAATCTTAAAATTTTCAGATATATCATCCGCCACCATACAATCGCCATCAAGATGCAAAATAGCATTATATTTGTCTTTTATCTTTAGGAATAATGGGTACTTTCCCCAAAAAAATACATTATCATTCCAGGCAATATTATCTATATGGTATCCTTGGCATAAATCATCTACATTCACATAATATAGAGGAAAAGAAAATTTGTCTTTGGCATAATCAAAATAATCCTTCATTAATTCATTTGAATATACGTAGACATCTATATCCTTAACTCCATAATAATCCAAGGCATTCAAGGTAGCATTCATACCCATAGCATATGCATGGCTTGATCCTATAGTAACTGCATACTTAGACATGCATAACCCTTTCGTCTTTTATTAACCACCAAGTCCAATCATCCCCTAAAAATATAAGACCCTCCGGCATCAGATCGCGGAGAGTCTTAATTACCTGATGGTAATCATGACCGCCAAATATACCTCCATTTTTTACTTTAGGATAATAATTGGTTAAATCTTTATATACTTGTGGTTCACTATGATCCCCATCAATATAAACAAAATCAACCTCGTTAGGAGTTTTTGTTACTGCATCGTCACTAGTAGTGCGTAAAAGAGAATATCTACCCTCATAAACAGCTAACGCGACTTCTGCTTGATGCCTGCGGTCATCATGCCACGCTTGATCTCCTACCGATGCTTCAAAAAAACCACCCGGAATAAACAAAAAAGGATCAATGGTGTAGATAAAATCAAGATTAGGGAAATGCATAAGCAATGTCTTAGTCAATAACGCTTGCGCAGTTCCTATTTCGATCCCTACTAAATGATTATCTTTAAAATGTTCCTTAAAAAGATCTACTATCGCAGTATGATGGTTTTTCCTCATCGTTTTACCTTTTCGTATATTCTTCCCGCACCACCTACTTCTATCCAATCTTCATTTGGAAAGAATGATTCTTCGCCTAAATTGGGATCATGCAAATGAATAAATCTGGTTGAAACATTCATAGCAACTTTAACTTCATTGAACCTTTGGTGAGGGCCATCTACAAAAACATACTCCCATTTCCTTCCAGGATATAATTCTTCTACTGGCGGTATAACACTTCCAGGAGTTCCGTCACCAGGATAATGATGGAACACTGCGTGACCTTGCACTGGAGCAAGCCTTTTTAGACTTGCTAAATGTATCGCATGAGTATCAAACCCAATAAGAGAAATTCCTTCATTAACAAACAATTCACTTGATAGACCGCATCCGATCTCAAGAACTTCCTTGATATTGTACTTTCTTAAAAAATCTCTGATAGTATACCATTCACCCCACCCTATCCTACCATTCCCCCACAAAATGTTGACTGAATGCCCATATTCCATATTATGAGCGAATCTGTCAAGTTTGTACGCATCGAACCCGCAGAAATGGTATGTATGACCCGATATCACCAATGTTTCAGTCACTTCATCAGTATTACATGCTTGGCATAACATAATTCCTCCTATCCAAATATCTCTTTGGTGTAATTATCGTTTCTTGTTGCAGGAGTCAAGTTATTAAAATAGACCATGATATCCCGTTCCACATTGTAATTATGGGCAATGATGCTGGCAGTTTCAAAATTACCGGCTTGTTTTTCCCTTTGTATGGCAGAAGTGACAATACCTTCAAACCACCATTTAGAGTGCCACCCATGTATGCGCACTTCCCTATCAATGATCCTATGTCTGCGCCTATCATAATTTATCCTATACCTAGACCATGCACCATAATCCCATGTCCAAGTATGACCATCAAGACCGATTACTCTATCGCTTGATAAATGTCTTGTGCATGCCTGATTCAACGCGGTTAAAGGATCCTGTGCTAAATGGTCAGTTCTCCCAGGCCAACCAACACATTGTTGCTTGTAAGTATCAATGAGTATCTGTTTGTTTGCTCTACCGCAAAAAACAAGTTGATCATATAAAGCGTACCCTACAGTATCAAGTATGGATTTAGTATCGCCAAATATGAGATCTTCAAATTCAACTCCTGTATGATACTCTGCCGCAACCACGATATCAGTCAAGGCTGCTGTCTTGAAAAAACTGTTTACATTAGCCATAAGGAATTCATCGCCTTGGAGTATGCAAATGGAATCATACTCATCGAGTAACTTTTCAGCCAATACCCAGGGAGTCACCCAGAAACGGGAAGGTTTTTCTGGTCCATTTTTTTCAAGGCTATCGTATATTTCTTGGAGTGGGAACCAATTTATCTTAAAAGGAAATTGATCGTTATAAGAATCTCTTACCTCTTTAGATATATCATTGTCATACGCTATGCTAAAATCAGCGTTTGTTCCTAAAAACTTTGCTGCATTCATAGTGCAGTTGATACCAAACAGAAAGGGTGAATTGATGGAAGAAACAAAGGTGTATTTCATTTCACTATTATCCAGTCTGCGTAAGGAGGTTCACCAGAAACAGTAAACGCTAAATCATTTTCTTTACAGAAGTCCTTTACCGCCATAGTCACATCTTCGCGAGTGACCCCTCTGCCATCAAAATCATGCCCGCCAAGAACACCACCAACCTTTACTTTAGGCAACCATGCCGCCATATCTCTTTTCACGCTTTCGTAATTATGGTTTCCATCTATGTATACAAAATCAAAATAGTTATCAGCAAATTTTGAAACTACTTCTAAAGAACTTTCATTTACAACCGTGACTTTATCTGAGAAAGACTTAACTCTTTCAAGCATATCCTTGAAAACCATCTCTTGTATATCCGCAGGGCAGAACCCCCCAAGATAATCCGTGTAGGGAAGATAGTCATCTACTAGAAAAATCTGGCTGATAGACATATTTTCAAGCATATCTAATGCATTCTTTCCCCTTTCTACGCCTACTTCCGCTATCAAAACAGGAAAATCGAACTTACTTTTCACAAACTCAGCTGCACCTCTCATACCCAATACCTCTTTTCTGGATCGTATCCGTCCATTTTACGCAAAATTGCTAATCCATACGCACTCGACCATATTCTACACCACTCAAAGTTATACTTAGTAGTCAATAAAGGAATGAGTTTATGGAATGCTTCTTCCGCTGGGCCATAGACATCATGCATCACTAAGTACCCCGTGCCTCCCTCTTTGATCTGAGGATACAGAGTTTCAATTTCATACAACACATGTTCTTCATCGTGCGCCCCATCCTGGAATATCATATCGAATTTAATATCCTTAAAAGTATCGGGAGTTATTTTCATTGAATCAAGATTAATTATAGTGGCAGGGAGTTCTTTCATCCTTTCAGTAGCAACATCAGTCTGTACTATATCTATTCCATAATATTGCCCGTCTTTTACTTGATAACGGATTCCGTTATCTTTAACGGCATTCGCAAGATACCATGCGGTATAACATTCAGCATGCCCTATCTCTAATATAGTATGCACCTCAATAGCCCGCGCAAAGAAATAGAGCATTGGACCGAAAAATGTGATGGTGCTGTTTATGTTGACAAAATGATTTGAATGAATCGACTCCATCAAAGGGGCGGGAAACTGAGTAAAATATTCAACATCTTTGGGGTGCGTAATAACTCCCTGCGGTAGATACAATTTTTTTATCTCATCCATTCCAACCTCTCACGGTTAGATACAGTTGATAATTGCTAGTGAATACTCCATAGCTCATATGGTTGTAATCAAGAAGAACGCTTCTATGGTCAGGGTCATCGGCAAGAATAGCAATAGCATTCTTTACGGATGCTGGAAAATCTCCGTAAAAACCACACATTGCAATTGCTTCGGCTTTTCCAGTCAAGAAACATTCAGGGGTGTGCCTGAATTCTCCCCACGCAAGATACAAGCAATGCGCCATACAATGATCATTCTCAAAATTAGTCCAATTATGGATAGGATGTTTACCATTTGCTTTGCGGAACTCATTAATCAAATCAGTAACCATAATATGTCCAATTCCCTGTGGTAGTGCTAGTACCTGTCCAAGTTTGAATAACCACTCTTACTGCTGGTTGAAATGCATTCCTTAAATGAGCATCATATTCATCTTTATGTTTTGAGAGTATTTCATAGATCTCATTTAACTTTTGCATATTTTCTTTCTTACCACCTTTATCAGGATGATGGATCTTAGCCAATTCACGGTATCTCTCAGCGATTTTTTCAGCAGGAGAAAAATCAGGTAGAGATAAAATTTTATAGAGATTGACATTAGGCATTCCTTTTGGCATAGCCCACACCTTTACCATTATGGTTCTCACCAAAAATAAACTTATCGGCATTGAGTAATTTAAATTCATCCCATACATCCTGTAAAGAGCAACCATCAGGAGTCAAATCATCAAACACTATATACCCTAATGGTGCAATGATTTTTGTAGCATTGAATAAATCCTGCCGTGCATAATCTTTATCATGGCATCCATCCACTAAGATATAATCAAACTCTTCTTTTAATTTAGGGATCTCTTCAAGCGAACTGCCTACAATAAATTCAGGAACCACGGGGATATTTAGGTAGCGGAGATTACTCAATACGACTTGCGGGGTTGCAGGAGGCTCAGTAAAAGTATCGCAAAGAATTATCTTTTCAATCTTATCATAGTCAAGCGTTGCGGAAAGTAATTGGCACAAGGATATTCCTGTACGAGTGCCTATTTCAAGTATCCGCTTCGGCTTGACAATCGCACCGAGATACCACATAAAATGATAGGTGTCCATAAACTTATCACCGCGCTTGGCGTAATGACCCTTATATGCTTCAAAATACATATCTCTTGGGTTTTCTTTTTTGAGTATGCGCAGAGTGTTGAATATGGCAGAATTTACCTGGGGAGAAAATGTTTCTAAAGGGATTGGTTCACAAATAACTACATTTTTTATTGACTCTTCTAACTTTGGGAAAAAATTAGGATCTTTTACATCGATAATAGTACCATCTTTCAATACAGGAACAGAATCAAGAATATTCTTATCTACCCCCATCGGTTTTTCTCCTTTTAAGTCAAGTATGACTGGTTCTTCTTTTAATGGAGCTAACGCACCACCAAGATAATAGAGTTCAATAGCTCTTGCGATATCTTCCGGGCGTATCAGTTCCATGCACATAGGATCTTTATCTTTAGTTTTAAATGTGCATTCTTCTTTCTTGGATCGCCAACAACCATCATAAGGTGCGCATTTCATCGCACCATTCATATAAAGGAACCGATGGTCTGGGTTTATCTGCCAACGAACTCCCTCACGCGCACCCGCGACTACCACGCAGGGCTTTGAAAGAGCTGCGGAGATAACCATTTGCAAACTTACGGGGCAGACAGATCCATCTGCGTATTTAGTCAACAGGAATAGCTGTCGCAGTGTCGTCTTGCCCCGCAAGTCCAATACACCAGACAAGGGAGGATGATTATGGGATAAATGCCCTATCTGGACAAACTGAATCTTATCTTTAAGTAAATCTATTACTTCCTGGTAACGATGATAATACTTTAAGGTATAGTCATTCTTTATCCCCGCATTGACAATCCAGTAACGGCCTTCTACCTGCCTGGGGAGTTGCAATTCTGTTTCGCTGAAAAATATGTCTGGTTTCATCCCTGTCCGCGGTATAGAAAGATCAAGTTGTTTCTCAAGGAACATCCTATGGCCATCCGCAAACGGCAGACCCGTCATCCCGGAACGATGGATCTCCGGGTAATGGGAAATGACATACTTAGTATCCCCTACCATCACGGGTGGATGGTTATCGTTCTTCTTTAATGTTTCAATCGCTTCATTCGCCGCCTTTGGGTCAGGCACATCGATATGTACGACATAGGGGTTGAACATGAATATCTCATTGCAAGGAGAGCGCACATCAGTAATAAACCTATCGGGATATGCCTTATGCAATGAACGGATGGCAATAGACATAAGAAGGATATCTCCAGGGGAAAGGTCATTGACTAAGACTACTTTTTCAGCCATTTAAAAAAATCTCCTACAATTGGTGACTGTTGGTTTAAAATTATTCTTTTTCCTTGATCTCAATATGGCATCTATACGATAATCAAGAAACAGATTATCAACAGATTTTACTACCGCTTTAAAAACTCTCCAGGGGTGTGTCTTTGGTGGCTTCCAATGTTTATTTTTTTCCATTTCTCTTGAATATGAATGAATGCGCGTTAACTCTTGGAGGGCATTCGGGAGTTCCCTCTATCTTTAATTCAAATCCATACATATAAAACAACGCTTCCAGAAGATCCTTAGTGTAATAATGCAAATGCTCTCCTGGCTTGAAATGATGCCAATCGCGCCAATCAACTCCTTCTGGCTTTACCGGCAATGTGAGTGCGACAAATTCAGTCTTCTTAAGGATCGGCTCAAGTTCGGTAAAATCAGGGATATGCTCTAGCACATCCCACATAGTCACGATATCATACTTGTCTTGAGTGATCCCTGTCTGCGGTACTGGCATGATATCATAAGTATCAACTTCGAAATTATTAGGCTTAAATGCCGCAAACCACCCTACCCCGCACCCGTAATCAAGGACTAAAGGATGACGGCGCTCAAACTCAGGCATCAGTTGCAGGATGAAATCCCAGCGGACTTGACATATCGCTTTGGCGGTATGGGTATGGATCTTTAAAAGATTGTAATAATAGCTTGCATCGTATTTTATCATTGGATTACCTCTAACATGGAAGGGATAAAATCTTTGAAATACGTAGTTGATGAACCATTCTGTTTTGAAGGGCGGTCACAATAAACCAATTTGACATTGATCAACTCGACTCCATTCTCGAATTTCTGGTCAAGTGCCAATCCGCGCCAATCTTCCCAGAAACCAGTCTTGACTCGAACTTTGCAATCTTTCTTTATGTCGTGGGGGATATTTACAGGTGCAGGAGGTACGGGGGTAAGTGATGTTCCGTTTGTCATAGGTATTTGATGTTCCCGTTTTTAAGCCTGTACGATCCGCTGGCATGCAGTCTTGTGGCTGAATTATTTATGACTACCTGCGACTTCTTACCATCAGAGCAGGTCCATGTCACCGCGTATTCCATATACCAGGGAGACCCCGCTTGCTGGTTTTCTTTCCTATCGACCTTGATGGCCGAAACATCTCCGGCTTCGGCATTCATCTTCTGCCGTTCCATGATCCTGTCAAGCCGTCCGTCTTTCAGGTCAAACAAATCATGCTTGAGGATCTTGAGCTTTTCCATGATCCCGTTTTTCAATATCTCGTATCCTTCAATCTGTTCCAGTGTCAGACCTACTAATTCTTTTATGGCAGCCTTCTGCCGTTCCTTCATATCCTCATTCATCTTGTTCAGCTTGTTTTCTTCCATTAATCCTTCCTCTCTATCACCGCCAGGATATCTTCGTCTTTCATTATCAGCAGCAACCTGTTTTCCTTGCCGCCTTCGGTCGGGGGAACCATGATCTCGACTCCCGCGAACTTAGAAAACAGCACCAGATCCCCAGGTGACAGTTTCAATTTTATGTCAGAATCGTCAGAAATCGCCAGCACCGTACCCTTGGTCGGCGCCTTCTGGTTCGCCGTTTCCGGGATGATGATCCCCCCTGTCGAAACTTTCTCCTTGCTCTCCGGCTCCACGATTACCTTCTTATTTAATGGAATTATCACATTCATCAGTTATTCCTCCGTATACATTTTACTGATTCATTAAACATATCCAATACCCCATCGACATACCCTGACCTTTTCTCAGGTGTCTTTTGCTGGGTCGCTATTTCTTTCAATAGCTTATCCCTTACTTCGGTAAGGTTCCCTATCTGCTCATCGGCATAAAGCGGAAATTTCTGCATCATCTCTCCTGTATGTTATTGACAATCCCATCCTTGAAATAAAACACCCTGTACGTTCTCCCATCCATGTCGTATCTCCACAACGAATAAATATGCTGCCCAACAATAACGCGGGCCGCAAACGTAGGTTTCCCGCAGTGCTTGAGTACATAGGTCTGTGTCGTACCGTTCTCAACTGCAAGCAACGCAATCTGCTTGTTGTTTTTACGCATCGCAGCACACCCCGAAATGATGCATAAAGACAACAAAAAAACCCCGATAGAAATTAATCGGGGCTTGGGGTTCCACGGATCCGGTTGCGGTCTTGGTTTACGATGCATTTAAATGTAATCTTTCATAAGCGAAAGAAGCTCTATAATTTAACACTTCAAAATATACTCCTCCTTTTTAATTTTGTCAAGAGAAATTTTAATTATATTTCGGAGTAAGTTAAAATTCAGAACTGGATATGAAATATATATTCGTAAATAAATTTATATTTGGAGTTTGGAAAAAAGAGAAAAAAGGTCCCCCTGAAAATAAGATTCGAAATATAAATATAGGTTTGAAAATGAAGATTCGAAGCTATGCTGGGGCGTGTTGGTGCGGACTGGATTATTATTTTTTTCTAACTTTTTCCCCAGGAATTCCAGGCCGTTGTCAAGTGTTTTTTTGTATATTTTATAATTTTTTGGTACCAGAATTTTTAAAAATATACAATGTTTTACTTGATTACATATATATATATGATATACTTTTAACATAAAGTAAGTATATGCTTTTTGATAATCGAGGTTACTTAATAGCGTATACCTTAATAGGTACAATGCGTAACTTGCCGAGTTTACTGTATAGCGGTTCCGTGGCTATATATCGAGCGTAGAGTTAAAGACTATGAAAGTATACGCTGTTAAGTGTAAAAAGTTTTAAAGAATGCAAAAAGTATTTTAAATTTTGCATTTTCTCTTTTTGTCAATTCCAAAAAAAATGGGGGGGTTGACAAATGAATACGCCTAAAGTTGATAATCACGCAGAATATAAAGATATACTTTCACAGATAAAAGAGTTGCAACAAAAAGCAA
>Ga0315288_10006509_pt1 | contig 14816 bp, 7 predicted proteins | sample YL17G11_20_MG_FD_203454 | JGI IMG/M metagenome (GOLD analysis project Ga0315288, IMG submission 203454) | Sediment microbial communities from Yellowstone Lake, YNP, Wyoming, USA - YL17G11_20 | ecosystem: Environmental > Aquatic > Freshwater > Lake > Sediment | place: USA: Wyoming | collected... | reverse complement strand
CCGGATACCGGCGCCTTCGCCTATGGTGCCAGCGGCCCGTTTTACGGTCCCTATCCAGCGACGGTGCCGAAGGGTGAGACGGGCGACTACATGGTGATTCGGCGCCGCTTTCTGTTCGGGCCGCCGGGCATGTCGCTGGCACAAGTAAAAGCCGCAGTGGAACAGCCCTTGCCGACGCTCGAAGTCATCAACCATTGACCAATTTAAGCCATGATGATCCAACCAGAAAGGCGACAGATGAAACACACGATCATCCTCACGCTGTTGCTGTCATCTTGTGCGTGGTGGAGCGCATCGGCATCGCGCGCGGCGGAGGTCCTGGTCGAGGCCGAAGCGTTCGCAGATCATGGCGGATGGGTGATCGATCCGCAGTTCATGGATCAAATGGGATCGCCGTACTTGTTGGCCCACGGATTGGGTAAGCCGGTCGCCAACGCAAAGACCGAAGCGGAGTTTCCTGAAGCCGGCGTCTATCACGTCTGGGTCCGCGCCAAGGACTGGGTGCCGTCGCACCATCCCGGGCGGTTCAAGCTTCTCGTCAATGGGCAGGAGTTGGCGGAGACGTTCGGCGAAAATGGCCAGGACTGGGCCTGGCAGAAGTCGGGGCCGATCGAAGTCAAAGGCAAGAAGGTCGCCATCGAACTGAAGGACCTGACCGGCTTCGACGGCCGCTGCGACGCGATCTACTTCACGACCAACAAGGACGCCGTCCCGCCGGACAAGCCGGACGAACGCATGTCGGCTTGGCGGCGCAATCTGCTGGGGCTGCTGGAGACTCCGCCCTTGGCCGGGGAATTTGATTTGGTTGTGGTCGGTGGTGGCGTTGCAGGGACTTGCGCAGCCGTCAGCGCCGCGCGGCTTGGATTGCATGTCGCGCTGGTACAGGAGCGGCCGGTTCTTGGCGGTAACGCCAGCAGCGAGATCAAGATCGGGCCTTTCGGGCTGGGACGCCCGCGCGTAGACGAGATTGTCGCTGAACTGCGCCGGCCCAAGCCGTTTGCCGGCGAGAAGAACCTGCAAATCTTCTTCGACATGCATGCCTGCGCCGTGCAGAAGAATGGCGCCCGGATCGTAGCCGTCATTGCCAGCCATGTCGTCACCGGCAAGCGAATGCGATTGGCCGCCCCGCTGTTCGTGGACTGCACCGGCGATGGCTGGATCGGATTCTGGGCCGGTGCGGACTACCGGCAAGGCCGCGAGAGTTTCAGGGAATTCAACGAGTCCTTGGCGCCGAATGAGGCGGACAAACGGACGCACGGCAACAGCGTCGTGTTCCAGACGGCGATGGCCACGGAGCCCGTGACGTTCCCGGAGGTTCCGTGGGCGACCGAGGTCTCGAAGGACTACGCGCAGATGGCGAACATCCCGCAGCGGAAATGGGACCCGCATCACTTCTGGGAATACGGGCAGGGCTTGGACACGCTCCAGGAGGCCGAGCGCATCCGCGACCATCTCTTCCGTGCCATCTACGGCACGTTTGCCACGGTGAAGGCAAAGTATCCGGAGGCGGCCAATTTGAGGCTTGTCTGGGTCGGGCACATTGCGGCGCGCGGCGAGTCGCGCCGATTCATCGGCGATTACACCCTCAATCAGAACGACGTGGCCGCGGGGCGGGTCTTCCCCGACACGGTGGCCATTTCCATGAAGAACTGGTTCTGTCTGCACTATATTCAGCCGAAGTATGATTTCCGCGGCGGCGCGCCCCGACCGGCATCCGAGAGCGCAGGGCGCGGACCAATGCCGCCGGCAGCCATTCCGGAAGAGCCGCTGCCCGCGTGCGCCGACAGCCTGCCGGTGGGCAAGTGCGCCACCGTTCCGTTCCGCTGCCTCTATTCGCGGAACGTGGAGAACCTGATGCTGGCCGGCCGCTGCGTCAGCGCTTCTCACGTGGCGGCGATGAACATCAAGGTGCAGAAGACAACCGGCCAGATGGGCCTCGCCACCGGCGCTGCCGCGTTCTTGTGCAAGAAGCACAACACGACCCCGCGCGGCGTCTACCAGCAGCGCCTGGCGGAACTGCAGGATATCGTATTCGAGCGCGGCGAGCACAAGGATGCGCTAAAGCCCCGATGAGCAATCAATCAGGAGACATGGCCATGAAGCCGACGATGACCCGAAGAGACTTTCTGAAATGCTCGGCTGCAGGCGCGGCCGGCGCGGTCCTTCCCCTGCCGGACGCGACGGAAAAGGTGTTCCTGAAATCGTGGGAATTGGCGGAGTTCACATCGCTGCCGAAGAAGCTCAATCCGGTAATGAAACTCACCGCAGCCAACGGTGCGTTTGGCATATCCAAGAGCGTTGGCGGCTGTCGCGATCTCAAGGCAGCGGAGGCCGCCATCGCGGGCGCTAACCTCCTCGATCACGAAAACCTGTACAGCCTGATGATTGCCAAGGGTGTGCCGAAGTCGCAAGTGGCCGTCGTTGACATCGCCTGCTGGGACCTGCATGCCCGGATGCTCAAGAAACCCCTGCACGCGCTGCTGGGTACGAAGAAGACGAAGATTCTCCGGTATGGCGACGTGCGCGGGCAGCAGCCCGACTTCTCTCCTCAGAAGTACGCCGCCGCGGTCGCCCGTTACTTCGAGTCCTCGAAACTCCAGGCCACGAAACTGCACTTCCCCGGCGCGATGGGCACTCCGGAGAGCATTCCCTTTAAGGACATCTTCGAGACGCTGAGGCAGGTCCGCAAGGCCGTCGGCGACGAGAAGATCCTGGCGTGGGACCCGTATCCGGGATCGGCCGAGTCAGCCACGAACTCGGTGGACGAGGCGAAGGAAATCCTGAAGGTAATGGATGAACTCCATTACACGTGGATCGAAGGCCCGTTGCCGCCGGTGCCGTACGAAACGCAGATCCCCAAGTATGTGGAGCTGGTGAAGACCGGCGCCAAACTGCGCATCCAGGCCGAGGGCCCGCGTTCGCCCATCGGCGACGGCACGAGCTTCGAGGACATGAAACGCTGGGTAGAGGCCGGCGCCATCACGCAATGCTCCACCGACGCCTACATCGCCGGCGGGGTCACCAACGCGATCCGGATGCTTGAATACGCCAAGGCGCATCCGCCGCTTGTCATCAACCTTCACTGGGCGTGGGCGCCGCATGCGCATCTGGCCATGGCGTACGATGAAAAAGTGTTCCCTATCGCGGAGTTTCCGATGGGCGAAGACGTGCCTAAGGAATTCATGTCCGGCCCGTGGCTGCTGGCGCCGGACTGGCCGGGAATCTATCGAATCGATTGATTGCCGCTCAAGTGCAATGCCCTGAGACCGAGAGGAAGCCTCACATGAAGAACCGTAAGACGCTCTTGGCGACGCTCGTTGCCGTCGCCGCTATTATGGTTTCGGACGCAGCGCATGCGGCGCAGAAGAACGTGCCCAAAGCCGCGCCCAAGACAACGCCCGCCCAGGAGCAATACACGGCGCTCCTGGAGAGTGGCAGCCCGGAGGAGGTCGTCCAACGCATCCTGGCGGCAGCCGAGACCGACAAGGCCGACGCCGAAATCAAGGGGCTCGGCGCCGCAATGGCCGCTTCAACCGACAAGGCCGGCGCGGTCCTCGATGCGCTGGCCCGCGATCGTTCGGCCACGTCGGCGACCGTGCAGGCCGAACTCCTGCTGCACATCGCTATCGGCCTGTCGGCCAAGCCGGGGGACCCGGCGAGGACGAGGCTGACGGACGCCCTGGCCAACCGAGCCACAGCCTTGCTGTCGCACGACGACCCGTTCGTGCGTGGCATCGCCGAGTGGGCCATCGCCGTGCGCGTCGCCAACGACAACGAACACCGCAGTCTCTGGCCGCGGCCCGACCCGCCCGCCTGGTTCAAGACCTGGAGTTCGCTGGGGCCCGACTTCCTCCTCGACGCCGACTACGTGCGTCAGGCCGTCGTCGATCGCGCCCACCGCACCGGCAAGGGCCTCCTGGCATCGGCCGCTGACGTTGTCCTCCGCGCGACAAACCAGGCGGCGGAGGCCTGCGAGCGCCTGGCCGCCGACCGGCAGCCAGCCCTCGACCTGTCTCTCAAGGCCCTCATGGCCGCCGGCACCCGCATGGCCGACGCCGCGAAGTCGGCGCCGGGCGATCTCACGGCCCAACGCAAGGCGTGGCTGGACGTGCGGCGCGCCGCCCGCAAGGTCGTAATGGCCAACCCGGAACTCGACTTCAGCCAGGTGGTTTACGCAATGCGGTTCTCGTGCGTCGGCGCACACAACCTAGCCAGCTACAGTTACCACCAGGACAACTTCCGGCCGGGCGGCGACATCGTCGTCCAGACCGGCCTCGGACCGGGCGATCCCGTGCGGCCGGTCATCGCCGGGAAACTCGATCCCGGCAGCATCCGCGGCATGGACCTCTGGTGGGGCGCCGACAGCGTCGTTTTCGCATACTCCAAGCAGCCCGGCTGGACCCCCGCGAAACAGCGCGAGGGCGAGCCCACGCACCTCTATGAGATCAAACTGGACGGCACCGGCCTGCGGCAACTGACCGACGACAAGAAATGGATCGACACCGAGCCGGCCTACCTGCCCGACGGCGGCGCCGTCTTCGGTTCCGACCGGCCCGGCATAGGCAGCGAATGCGGCGCGTGGGAACAAAACGCCGGCGTCACCAACCTCTACCGCGTCTCAGCCGACGGCAAGACCGTCCGCCGCCTGACGTACAACAAGGATTACGACCGCTACCCGCACTGCCTCGACAACGGCCTCATCGCCTACCTGCACTGGGACTACGCCGAACGGCAGTTCCTCTCGCCGCATTCGATCTGGATGGTCCATCCCGACGGCACGATGGCCGACGCCATCTTCAAGGCCCACGTCCAGGCGTCACCGATGTCGCTGCGCGACGTGCGGTCCATCCCCGGCAGCCACAAACTCGTGGCCATTGCCTGCGGACACCACAATCTGCCCGAGGGGGCCGTCAGCGTCGTGGACCCCTCCTCGGGCGTCAACGACCTAGCCGGCATCCGGCACGTCACACCCTTCGCCGGCCCCACAGAAGGCACCATCGGCAACCTTCAGCCGGTGGCCGAGGGCGGCGTGCGCGACGGCGGCGTGAGAAACGACGGAGGGCTTTACCAGACCCCCTGGGCCTTGTCGGAACGGCGGTTCCTGGTCTCCTACGCTTACCGGCACCCGTATTCCGGCAGTTTCGCCGTCTACTACATCGACGCCTGGGGCAACAAGGAACTCATCCACCGTGACCTGCTCCTGGAATGCGCCTACCCGATGGCGGTCCGCAAACGCCCCCTGCCGCCCATCCTCCCCGAAATCGTCAAGCCCGAGATGGATTCCGCGGTCTGCTACCTGGGCGACGTCTACGCCGGCATGCCGGGGGTAGCGCGCGGCACGGTCAAGTACCTGCGCATCTCGGAGCGTGTGAACTGGGTATTCGACAAGTCGCCGCGTGGCGAACTGCGGTGGGTGCCCTCCAACCCGTTCTTTCCCCAGTTTGGATACTGGACGTGGTCGCCCATCCGCGTCGTCGGCACCGTGCCGGTGGCGGAGGACGGCTCGGCGGCTTTCAAGGTGCCGGCGGAGATGGCCGTCTACTTCCAGGCGCTCGACGAGAACTTCATGGAAGTCCGGCGCATGCGCAGCCACGTCGCCTTCCAGCGAGGCGAGGTCCGCAGTTGCGTCGGCTGCCACGAGGCCAACGCCAACACGTCGCCGACGTACTGGGACGGCACCCTTGCGGCCCGCCAGGAACCCGCCATGCCCACCCCGCCCACGTGGGGCGACTGCCAGGTGATGGACTATGAGAAAATGGTCCAGCCCATCTTGGACCGCCACTGCATCCGCTGCCACAGCGGGAAGGAACCCAAGGCCGGCCGGGACTACTCCTCCGCGCGCGACCTGTACGGCTTCGCGCAGTCGTACCGAACGATGTTCGGCCTCCGGCCCGGCGAGCCCGTGCCGGTCTCAAACGGCGACGGCTGGTATAGCCGCTACTTCCCCGGCCACGAGCCGGTCGACGGCAAGGACTGGTATAAACTGGTTCTCATGGGCCAGGCGCCTGGGCAACTCGTGACCGTGTCGGACCGCACCAGCATGGGCGTAGACGCCAGCATCTCTCAGCCTGGCCAGTTCGGATCGCGCGCCAGCAAACTCACCTTGACCCTGCTGGGCGAGAACCACAAGAAGCGCGTCAACTTGAGCCGCGATGAATGGCTTACGCTGGTAACGTGGGTGGACCTGAACGCCCCGTACTCCGCAACCTTCTTCCAAAAGTTCGCCGACGACGGAATGCCGCTGAAGACGTTGCGGCGGGTCCCGATCGAACTGCCGCCGCCGTGGAAGCGCCCGACGCAAACGGCATCGGCTACGGCGGCGCAGACGGGCCATTGACTCCGCGAGAGGAGCGCATCTGACATGACGAAACCTACGGTAGCGCTGACAGCCTTCGTTGTCGTAATAGCCCTGGCTGGCCCGGCCGCGCAGGGCATGGATCTCGGCACCAACTTCTGGAACCTCGGTTGGCACAAGGCCGGCGACTGCTTCAAGGATGTAAAGAACGTCAGCGGCGACGACCCGTGGAATCCGCAGTTCCTCAAGGACATCGCCGTCTTCAAGTCCCTGCGCTTCATGGACTGGGACAACACCAACGGCTCGGCCCGCGAAAAATGGTCCGAGCGTAACACGAAGGCCGCCCCCAAGCAGAACCCCGTGGCCTACGAGTGGATGATCGACCTCTGCAACCGCACGGGCGCCGACATGTGGGTCACCATCCCGCACCGGACGATCACCCGCACGACGGCCGACCGGCCCTGCGATTACGCCCTGCGGCTGTGCATCCTGGCCAAGACCGGCGTGGACATGAAGGAGGTTGACCTGGCGCCGATGCTCGGCCGCCTGGCCGCAATGACGCCCGAGCAACTCGTGGCCGCAGGCGGAGCGAAGACGTGCGAGCCCCTCAAGGCAAACCTGCGCCTCTATGTGGAGTATTCCAACGAGACGTGGAACGGCATGTTCAAGCAATCGCATTACTGCTGCGAGGAAGGCATGGCACTGGGCCTCGACGCCAAGAACGAATGGACGGCCGGCTTCAAGTACCACGCGTGGGCGGCGATCCGCCTCTTTCGCGCCGCAGAACTGGTGTTCGGCGAGAATTCGCCGCGCATCGTAAAGGTCCTGGCCAGCCACACGGCCAACAGCTGGGTGACGCAGCAGCACGTCGCCGTTATGGCCGACCAGAAGCAAAACCCCTGGAAGGTCAAAGCCAACGCCATCGCCACGGCGCCGTACTTCGGCCACAAGGTCGATGGCGCGGCGGCCGATGCCGTCGAGCAACTGCGCGAGGCCATACGCAAGTGCTCGGAGGACTCGGCAAAGCAGAAGAAGGTGGCCGACGGCGCGGGACTGCTCCTCGTGGCCTACGAGGGCGGCCAGCACGTCCTCAAGAAGGCCAAGGACATCAACCGCAACCCCGCCATGCACGACCTGTACGCCGAGTACCTGAAGGCGATGAGCAAGTACTTTGTCCACTTCTCGCACTACAACCACGTAGGCGGCTGGGGCGACGGCGGCGCATGGGGCTCGATGGAGTTCACCGGCCAGCCGCTCGGCGAGGCCCACAAGTACAGGGCACTGGTGGAGTGGGCCAAGACGCAGGCGGCAGCGACAGGACGCTGACCCACCGACGTCGAGCGGCTGAATCCACGGGAGGAGAAGCCGTGCGAGTCGGTTGCATCGCGATGGCGTTTTTGGCCAGGGCCCCGAGGGCTATCGCATGCATGGGACAATCCTTGGTTGACCGGCGTGAGCGAAGGAGACTCCGATGCGAATGTTTTCCAAGTTGGTTCTGATGATGCTGGTCCTGTTCCCGGGCGCGGCCATTGCTCGTGCGGTCGAGCCCGTCAACCCTAACCTGATTCCCGAGGCCCGCGCGGTGCTCGCCTACCTGGAATCTGTCTATGGCAAGAAAACGGTCGGCGGCATCTCGGGCGCGGCCAATGCCGAGTCGGTCCTTAAGGTCTGCGGCAAAGAGCCGGCCATCGTCTCGTTCGACCTCTCCGGCTGGAACAGCCCGCCGTGGGGCCCCAGTTACAACAAGGTCGTCCAGGCAACCCTCGACCAGGTCAAGGCCTGGCACGCCAAGGGCGGCATCGTGGCCATGCAGTGTCACTGGATACACCCCGGCAACCCTGACGGATCGGCTTGGATAGCGGTTCACGGAAAGAAGAAGGCCAGCGAGCCCTTCGACTTCAACGCGGCCTTGAAGGCCGGCACGCCACAACACGAGCAACTCATGCGCGACCTCAAGGGCCACGCCGACGCCCTCCAGCAGTTGGCCGACGCCCGCATCCCCGTCCTCTGGCGGCCGCTGCACGAGATCGAGGGCGGTTGGTTCTGGTGGACCGACAAGGAGAAGCCCGAGAACACCGCCGCACTGTGGCGGATGATGTTCGACTATTTCGTCAAGGAACGTAAACTGAACAACCTCATCTGGGTGTACTCCAGTGCCCTCAGGTGCGGCAAGGGCGCCGAGGGCGTGACGAACGTCGAGATGCGGAAGCGCTACTACCCCGGCGAGAAGTACGTTGACATCGCCGGCATCGACATTTACCCGAGTTCCTACATCGGCATAGGTACGCCGCAGGAGGACACCTACGGCAAGTTGTTTGACGTGATGAAGCAGGTGGCGCCCGGCAAGATGATCGCCCTGGCTGAATGCGAAGCCATCCCCGACCCCGACAAGATGGCCAAGGACGGCCCCAAGTGGCTCTACTGCCTGCCGTGGTGGGGCGAGGGCAAGAAGAACCCGGCCGAGTGGATCAAGAAGACCTACACGCATGACCTCATCGTCACACGCGACGAACTGCCGGACCTGAAGAAAGCGAAGTAAGCGGCGGACTACCGAGTGGCCATGCCGTCTTCGGACGATGAGCGGCTGGCATAGCAAACGGGTTCTTATGATAGGAAAGAGGAAACCATGACATCCGCGAGAACCCCCATCCTCCTGGGCGTGCTGGTGCTGTTTGCGGCCGGCGCCGTCCTGGCCGCCGCAAAGGCCGCCAAGGGACCCGAACTCACCCCCGCCGACCAGGTGACCGTCCAGAAGATCATGGCCGCCGATCCGCAGGCCAACCCCAAGAAGGCGGGCAACAAGTTCTGCCCCGTGACGGGCAAGCCGGTGGACCCGTCGATTCCGCCCGTTGACTGCCCGCAGAAGTTTCAGCACATCCATCTGCTTGTGGGTGTGGCCACAAAGGAGGCTGCCGATGTCATCGCCGCCGCCAACGAGGCGAACAAGTCCAACAAGTGGGCCATCCCCAGCATCGTGACGGCGGCCGCGGAGAACAACATGCAGGTGGACTTCTCCAGCCCCAAGAACCCCGTCCTGAAGCCCATCGACATGGCCCCGCCGGCGCCCGCGCCGAGAGACGTGACGGCGGCCGTCGAGGTGAGCGCCGCCCAGAAGTTCCAGACGATCGACGGCTTCGGCACCGCCACCTACTGCTACAACAAGACCGACCATGAGATCTACGCCAAGCCGGAGTTTCAGAAACTCGTGGTCGAGGACCTGGGCCTCAGCATGATCCGCTTCGCCCTCGTGCCGGCCCACTTCAAGCCGGTCGAGAAGCCCGAGCAGATCAGCCGCAAGGACTTCCTCTTCGAGGGCGCCGTCGAGGGCGTGCCCATCAACGAGAAAACCAACAAGCCCGCGTTCGGCCCGACCAAGGGCGTGATCCCCTGCCTGGAGTTCATCGCGGCGCTCCAGAAACTGAACCCCGAGATCAAGGTCGTGGCGTCGGTCTGGTCCCCGCCATACTGGATGAAGACGAAGGTGGGCGTCAGTGGAGGGTCGCTGCGGCCCGAGTGCTACGAGCACTACGCGCGGTATCTGGCCGAGTGGGTCCGCTTCGTTAAGGAGAAATACGGCATCGAACTCTACGCCCTGAGTCCGCAGAACGAACTGGAGTTCGTCGAACCGTACAACTCCTGCGTCTACAAGCCGGAGGAGTTCGCGGCGGTCGTCAAGGTCATCGGCCGGACGTTCCAGAAAGAAGGCCTGAACGTGAAACTGTTCGGCCCCGAGGACATGACCCACTACGGCCCGCGGACGGTCCGGTTCATCAAGGCCGTGGAAGATGACCCCGCCGCCAAGCCGTTCCTCGGCATCCTGGCCACGCACGGCTACAGCGACGGCATCCAGAGCACCGGTTCGGTCCAGGAAAACGCCGACTTCTGGGGCCTCATCAAGGACTACGGCAAACCATACTGGCAGACCGAGACCGGCCCGGGCGCGGCCGACGACCGCTGGAACGACGGCGGCCCCGACGGCACGGTCACCAACGTCAAGACCGGCAAACTCGTGGAGGGCGCCCTGGCGAGCATCGGCGGGCGACACCACTACGCCCTGGCCTACGGACAGGCCTCGGCCTGGCTCTTCTGGCAGATCACCGAGCCCAAGCCCAGCATCCACGGCCTCATGGTCCTCGACAAACCCGGCAAACGCTACTATGTGGCCAAGCAGTTCTGGCGATACATCCGGCCGCGCTCCGTCCGCATCGCGGCCGGACCCGACGGCGGCGACAAGGGCGTCTGCCTCACCGCCTACCAGCACCCCGACAAGGCCGTGACCGTGGTCCTGCTGAATCGCTCCGATGACAACGTCAAGACGACTGTCACCCTCAAGACCGATTTTCCTGTCGCCGTGTTCGACACCTACCGCACGAGCCTCAAGGAAGACTGCGCGGCCGTCGGCAAGACGCCCGTGGCCGGAGGCAAGGCCGTCCTCACGCTGCCGCCGCGGTCTGTTGTAACACTGTACGGCAAAGCCCAGTAAGATCAGGAAACGGCTGTCTTGCTGGAAACCGTGACCATGCGATCGCCAGAGCGGTACAGACGCGCGATGCAAGTGCCTGTAGAATAAGGCGGGTTGTTACGGGCCGTTGCGCAAAACCGGGAGAGTCCTATGCCGAGTGACAACGAACGCAACGCACGCCTTCTGGCCGCACGAGTGTTGTCCCTCTGCATCCTCTGCACGGGTACAAGCCTTGTGTTCGGCGCAGACGCTTCCACCTCCGCCGAGAAGGCCCTGGCGCAGCAGGTCCTGCAAGCCGCCGGCGTCAAGGGCGGCCTGGTCGTCCACCTCGGCTGCGGCGACGGGCGGTTGACGGCCGCCCTGCGCGCCGGCGACAGTTACCTGGTCCACGGCCTCGATGCCGATGCGGCCAACATCGACAAGGCCCGCGCGCATATCCGATCGTTGGGCCTCTACGGACCCGTCTCGGCCGAACGCTGGGCCGATGCCGCGCGCCTGCCGTATGCCGACAACCTCGTCAACCTGCTTGTGATTTCAGATTCAGGATTGCAGATTTCAGAGGCCGAGGTGATGCGCGTCCTGGCGCCCCTGTGCGTGGCGTACGTCAAGAGCGCTGACGGCAAATGGGCCAAGACCGTCAAGCCTTGGCCGAAAGACATCGACGAGTGGACGCACTGGCTCCACGACGCCGGCAATAACGCCGTCGCCCACGACACCCGCGTCGGGCCGCCGCAGCGGATGCAGTGGGTCGCGGACCCGATCTGGTCCCGCGGCCACGAACTTGTGACCAGCGTCGGCGCGGTGGTGACCGCGCGCGGACGCATCATCTACGCCGTGGACGAGGGGCAGCCCGGCATCTATGCCCTGCCGTCGAAGTGGATGCTGGTGGCCCGCGATGCTTTCAACGGCGTCCTGCTGTGGAAGCAACCGCTGCCGCACTGGGCCGCGCCGGTCCTCCTGGGCGGACACACCAACAGTTTCCGGCCACGACGCCTCGTGACCGACGGAGAGCGGGTCTTCCTCCCGATGGGCGAGGAGGGGGTCCTGACGTCGCTGGATGCTGCCACCGGCAAACCCCTGAAGACGCTGGAGGCGGCTCGCGGGACGACGGAGATCCTCTGCGCCGATGGCCTCCTTCTGGCCCGGGCCGGCGACGGTGGCAAGGGCGGGAAGGGGCCGGCCGGAGGAACCTCGTTCATCATGGCCCGGCCCGACACGCTCGAGTTCCTCTGGCAAGCCCCCGCTGTGGGGCTCGCGGGGCAGACCCTCGCCCTCGGCGCAAAACGGGTCTTCTTCAAAGCCGGCAACAAGGTTGTGGCGCTCGACGCCAAGACCGGCCGCGAGGCCTGGCGGACGCCCCTGACGGAGACGCCGGCCGATGGCACGAGGCGGGCGGGCGGGCCGTCGCTGGTGGTCCACGACGGGACGGTGTACGTCCTGAGCGGCGCCAGCCTGAGCGCCCTTTCCGCCGCAACCGGCAAGGTGGCGTGGGAGCAGAAGCGTACGCCGAGTTCCAAGGGCGAACTGTTCGCGGCCGGCGGCCTGATCTGGCGAGTCCAGGGCAGCAACGTCGTCGGGCACGACCCGGCCACCGGCGAGGTCCGAAAGACCGTTGACGCCTCCGCCGTCTTCAGCCCGGGCCACCACCTCCGCTGCTACCCGGACAAGGCCACCGACCGCTACGTCATCACGAACAACCGCGGCGCGGAGTTCGTGAGCCTGGCGTCCGATGGCCACGCGAAGAACGACTGGCTCCGCGGCAACTGCGGCCACGGCGTCATGCCCGCCAACGGGCTTCTCTATGCGCCGCCGAATCAGTGCTTTTGTTACGCGGGCGTCCTGCTGACGGGCTTCAAGGCGCTGGCGCCGGGGCCCGTGCCGGCGCCTCCGGCCGACGCCGCGCGCGCCGCCGGCCGCCTGGAGCGCGGCCCGGCCTATGATGCGATCTCCAATCTGAAATCTGAAATCTCAGTTCCGTCGGACTGGCCCATGTATCGCCACGACCCGTCGCGATTCGGCTCAACGACGGCCGCCGTCCCTGCCGCCGTCAAGCCCATCTGGCAGGCGGCCTTGGGGGGAAGATTGACGCCGCCCGTCGAGGCCGGCGGGGTGGTCCTGGTGGCCGCGCGCGACGCGGATGCGGTCCACGCATTCGACGCCAAGGACGGCCGGCCGCTCTGGTCGTTCACGGCTGGCGGCCGCATCGACTCGCCGCCCACTATCCACGAAGGGCTTGTCCTGTTCGGCTCCGCCGACGGCTGGGCGTACTGCCTGCGAGCCTCCGACGGTGCCTTGGCGTGGCGGTTCCGTGCAGCGCCCGAAAACCGCTACGTCGGCGCATTCGGCAGGATCGAGTCGGCCTGGCCCGTTCATGGCAGCGTGCTCGTCTTGGGCGGCATCGCCTACCTCACGGCAGGCCGGTCCACGTACCTGGACGGTGGCACTTACGCCTACGGCCTGGATCCGAAGACCGGCCGCGTCGTGCACCAGGCCCGGCTCGAGGGCGCCGCGGTGGCCCCGTCGGACGGCAAGTCGCCCTACGTCCCGGCCTTCCACGTTGAGGGGGCGCGCAGCGACCTCCTGGTGACCGACGGCACGTTCCTGTACATGGGTCCGCTCAAACTGGACGCGAAACTGGTCCGCCAGCCGACGCCGTACATCGTCCCCGCATCAAAGACGACGGCCCCGGACCTTACCGCCGCTCCCTACGTGGACACGGGCATCTTCAAGATGGGCCTGGAGAAGAAACGCGATACGGATTTCCCTTCGCTGGGCGTTCTCCGCGGCCCGATGGGCGACAAGACGATGGGCCTGCGGATGCTGGCCACCGGCGGATTTCTTGACGACACGTGGTTCAACCGCACCTACTGGATGTACGCCAAGATCTGGCCCGGCTTCTACATCGCGCACTTAGGAGCCAAGACCGGCGACCTGCTCGTCGTGGACGCCGCGACGACCTATGGCGTGCAGGGCTACCCCTCGCGGAATATTCACAGCCCGCTGTTCGCGCCCGCCACGAAGGGTTATCTCCTGTTCGCCGACGATAACGCGAACGAACCGGTCCTGGACGACCGGACGCGGGACCGCGACAAGGGCATGGGCTTCACCCGCCTCGCGCCGCCCAAGTGGTTCCAGTGGGTGCCCGTCCGCATCCGCGCGATGGTCGTGGCAGGGCCGACGCTTTTTGTCGCCGGTCCGCCGGACATCGCCGACAACGCCGACCCGTACGCCGCCTTTGAGGGCCGAAAGGGCGCCCTCCTCTGGAGCGTTGCCGCGGCCGACGGCAGAAAACTCGCGGAGATCAAACTCGATGCCGAGCCGGTCTTCGACGGCCTGATCGCCGCCGGCGGGCGCCTGTTCATGACCACCCGCGACGGCCGGCTGCTGTGCATGGGAGGCCAGTAAGGCGGTCTCGGGCCTGAACCCGGAAAGACGGTTTCGCTGACAGGAACGTTTGCTCTACCGTTCCCGCGCGAGCGAAAGGGCCGTAGAATATGCGTCCGTTTGCCCGATAGTAGGCCGGGCGGAGGCCATCTGGGGAAGTTCCGGAACAAGAGGATCTGCGAGCATGAGACAGCATCGAGTCTGCGTGATGAGCGGCATGATTGCGTGCCTGATCGCGGTGTCCGTCGCCTGCGCCGGCGAGATTCCGTCGGTGACGGTCGGTGCGGCGGCGCCGCAAACGATCGATGTGCCGCGCTGGCAGCCGTGCGACTTTGCCTTCTCCAGCGTCGCCAAGCCGGAGAATCCTTTCAAGCTTCCCTTCTCGGCCACTGTGAAGGGGCCCGGCGGCGCGGCCTTCAAGACGGCGGGTTTCTACGATGGCGACGGAACGTGGAAGGTCCGCATCTCGCCCACCGCCGAGGGGGCCTGGTCGCTGGTCACGCACTCCGAGGCGCCCGACCTGAACGGCAAGACCGTCGCGTTCACGTGTACGCCGAACAAGAACCCGCGGGTGCATGGCGGTCTGCGGGTCGATGCGCAGCATCCGCGTCATTTCGTGTTCGAGGACGGGACGCGCTGCTTCCTCATGGGCTACGAGTGCGACTGGCTGTGGGC
>Ga0315288_10006508_pt1 | contig 14816 bp, 20 predicted proteins | sample YL17G11_20_MG_FD_203454 | JGI IMG/M metagenome (GOLD analysis project Ga0315288, IMG submission 203454) | Sediment microbial communities from Yellowstone Lake, YNP, Wyoming, USA - YL17G11_20 | ecosystem: Environmental > Aquatic > Freshwater > Lake > Sediment | place: USA: Wyoming | collected... | reverse complement strand
GGATCATAAATTAAAGTTGATGTGTCAAGCACATATGTTGTTCTCATTCTATCTCTTGTTCCTCTTTGTCGTCAAAAACTGACCAACAGTTAACTTCCATTTCAAGATAAACACGTTTTCTCGGATCCATTACGCGCAAGTCTCTTTTCAATTTATAGGTGCACTTGAGCCATTCGGCGATCAACTCATTTTCTAAGTATATCCGTAAATGTCCATCAAGATCATCTATAACCTGCATACTATAAGTGGCGAGGATTCCTCTTAATTTTACTTTTTGAGGGGCCGATAAGAGCCCATCTGTATTCCAAATTGTTTGAATTTGAGTTGCCACATCGGTGTTATCGAAGCATTGCTCCAAAATTCCTTTCAGAAATCGAGCTTTTTCCTCTTCTTCCACCTGATGTGTATCCTCATTATAATTGAGAAGTATAGTGCCTTTCATCTTTACACAATGCTAGTTAATTGATATTAACATTTACTCCAGCCACAGTTTGTACAAGTTAGGCATTTTTCCTGGTAAGCAAAAGAATTTTCTTTATTACAAGAGGGGCATTTTCTCTGAGCCGTAGACTTAGTGCCATCTACAATATAATTTTTTAGTACTCTAGCAATTACCTTAGAAAAAGAAGTGATATCAGAATGTTTATCTTTTTGAAGCTGCTCCACAACGTATTGCATTGGAGTGCCATGGCGTAAAGCTAAAGAAATAGTTCGTGTGAAAGCACCAAAATTACCATTCTCAAAAACATTAGCAATATCTTTAATAGTCATTTGGTCTTCACCTTCACCCAATATCAAATTGTAAGTAGTAATATCATCTACTTTACCATTCTTAACTACTTTGCCCATCTTAAACTTATTTGGTATGTCTACATATTTAGATAGGCCACCAAAGATTTCATATGGTTTACCATTAAATAATCCAACAAAAATAGTCCAACCTTCACCACTAATCTTTGCCTTCTTGATATCACACGGAAGTTCAAGCGGACGTTTGGGGGCCATGATCATTTCAATTTCTAAAGGTCTACCATCTTGAGTTTTATTACTGGCAGCAGTGGTTTTGCTAATCAAAACACCATCACGACATTTATCACGATAAACAGTAAACCCCTTACAACCTTTTTCCCAGGCTCTCATATAAACTTGAGATACCATATCTTTGCTAGCAGATTCTGGTAGATTACAAGTTTTACTAATACTATGATCAATTGAATCTTGAGCAGCAGCCTGCATATCAACAGATGCAACCCAATCAATCTCATTAGCGGTAGCTCCAAAATATGGAGATTTAGTAATATCAGTTTCGCCCGTAACTAACATCCATTGCTTGACGCCATGATGATAGACGGTAAATTCTTGCCAAGAGTCGCCCATGGCATCTACAAAATCTACACGAGCATTCTTATCAGACGGATTATGCTTCTTACGACGCACATGCTCTAACATATAGACTGGCTCAATACCAGATGAAGTCCGTGTTTGTGAAGATACTGATCCGGCTGGCGCAGTAGTGGTATTAGCAATGTTTCGACGACCAGTAGTCTTCCATTGCTTTCTAGTTTCTGGCGTACAATCTTGAAAAATACTTTGCAAATAAGCATGGTCCTTTTCCAAATCATAATTGAAGATTGGAAATGCTCCTCTTTCTTTAGCCATAATGCAGGAAGAAGTATGCGAGCCTACTGCCAAAGCACGATAAATTTTACGAGTCATTTCAATTGACTCAGGAGCCCCATATTTGATGCCCAGCATAGCGAGTGTATCGCCAAGAGCAGTAATACCTAGACCGGTTCTACGGCCAGAAATATTCATGTGCTTAATCTTGTGCCATAGGGCTAGTTCTACAGACTTGACTTCCATTGGCTCTGGGTCAGCCTCGACCTTAGCGATAATTCTATCAATGCATTCAATCTCTAAATCAATGATATCGTCCATTAAGCGCTGAGCTATAATAGTATGCTGTTGAAATTTCTTAAAATCAAATGCGGCATCTTTGGTAAATGGATTCTTGACGTAAGACGCCAAATTAAGGACAAGCAAACGACAGGCATCATAAGCTGGCAATACAATTTCGCCACATGGGTTAGTGGAGATGGAATTATGACCAAACTCATGATAGATATCGGACGGGGTATGCTTTTTGACTGTATCCCAAAACAAAAGACCCGGCTCGGCAGATGTCCAAGCGGAGTCAATGATTTGATTCCAGATATCTTTGGCTCTAATTGTTTTTGTGACTTTTGCCTTTTCTGGTAAGGCTTCTACTGGCCAACGTAATGTATATTCCCGATCATCTTTCACAGCTTGCATAAAAGCATCATTAAGACGAATGGAAATATTCGCTCCAGTTACTTTAGTTAGATTTCGTTTAATATTGATAAACGTCTCAATCTCTGGATGATTGATAGATATAGTGATCATTTCTGCACCACGTCTACCATTTTGCGCGACTTCACGACAAGTATTAGAAAAGCGTTCCATAAAAACGCCAAGACCATCAGTGGTCTTGGCAGCATTATTGGTCACAACATCTTTAGGGCGGATACCGGAGATATCTAGGCCCACGCCCCCTCTACGCTTCATTATTTGGGCCAGCTCTTGATCGGCTAACATAATGCCGCCATAAGAATCTAGCTTATCAGAATACACACCTTGGACTACAAAGCAATTAGATAAGCTTTGTAGTTGGTATGGGTTACCAATAGCAGACATAGGGCTGCCTTGTGGCACAATATATCTATAGTGATCGAGCAAAGAAAAAATTGATTCTTCATCAAGTGGATTGGGATATTTCCGTTCAATCCTTGCGAATTCTTTTGCTAGACGGCGGTGCATGCCTGCTGGCGTAAGCTCTAAATAAGTTCCACTCAAATTTTGCAAAGCATATTTGTCAACGAAAACTTTAGCTGCGAATTCATCGCCTCCAAAATATTCAACTGACGCTTCAAAAACCTGAGAATAAGTATGTCCCTGCATAATCCATCCTTACAGCGAATTAAGTTAAAGTCTCCATAAACTAATTGGTAGACGGTTAGATTTTGATATTCTCTTTCATAATAGAAAGAGCGCTGTTGATTGTTTTTATACAGCTCAATCTAGATACGCTTAATTTTTTACATATCTTATTAATAGACATTGGTTTGTCACCATCAAATCCATATGCCAAACTAATGACCTCTTTCTGTTCTTTTGTTAAAACAGCTAGGGCATTTTGTATGGCATGAGAGGTTTGAGATTCTTCAAGTTCCTTATCAGGGCAATATCGTTCTTCAATTTGCACAGGCATTACGGACTCTTTGTGCGGAGTGTTTGCTTTAGCAACTTTTAATGGAAAACGAATAGTCGTGTGCAAATTAGCACTTCTCGAAATACGAGTGCCAATATAATTGTGTGCCCACGCAAAGAAGTTTCCTTTGTTAGGTTTGAAGGTTTTCATCGCTTTAATTAAAGCTTCAAACCCCTCTTGATTCAAATCTTCATAATTACTGAACGCCTTATAGCGCCCAGTTTTCATGGTAACTAGATATCGAAATTTCTCAATGCACTCTTTTTCATGAGCCTTTAATTGCGCCTCGATTTTAGCATCTCCAGTCTCATTAAACTGGGTTCTAAGATCAATAAACTTAATCATCAGGTCATGTGCTTCTTGTTCATTTAGCATGTTTGGTCTTCTCACTTTAGTCGAAAGTAATAGTATATTCAATTATTGATAAGGCCTCTAAAAATAGGTCGTCAAACATCACAACACAGCGAATCACTTACCAATTTCTTCTTCTAAAATCTCGATAACAGATTCAACGGTAGATTTAATAATCTCTTCGTCATTAAGAGATAAGGCGAATTTTAGCAGCTCAATTACCTGCTCTAGTTTGTGATGATTACCGTCTCCGCCCTTTTTATTTTTCATGACGTTAGCTATAGTTGTCTTTGGCCCAACCACTCCCTGTTAATATGAAGTTTCCTCCACTTGCAATCAGTCGTTTTACCTTCTGAAACACAGATGGATTTTCCTCTTGACATTTAGGACAAAATTCTAATTCGTCTTTGATAGAATGCTGGTATTCAAATTCTCCATGTACCTGGCATTCATATAAATAGGTGGGCATTTATCCTCAGTTTAGGTTATAGCTGTTTAGCAACGTAATCTCTTTTTTTATGCTGTCAATTTCCGTACCAACTTTAGTTATTTCGTCCTTAATATTTTTGATTGCAGAAAACTTTTCTTCTGCAGATACCTGGACGCTCGCCTCCAAAACGGCAATTTTTGACAATAAATTTCTAACAGTATAGTTACACACCATCATATTAGCAGACAGTTGGGCACGGCGAAACTCATTCATCTGCGTTTACGCTGATCCATTTGTGTCTGTAAACTCTGATATCTATCTTCTCCTAGCAAGTTGGCGTATATCTTTTCATCTTTAGCAGCAGCGGCTTTTTCTTTTTTAGCATCCGCTCTGACCTTATCTACCAAATCTTGCCCATATAATTCTACTATGCCTTTGGGGGCTCCAGAGATTAAACGAGTTACAGTAGCAGCCTCACATTTAGGACACTGTTTAGGCGGATCCATTTTAATGGAATAATCAGCTTCCCATTCATGTAGGCAAGTATCACATCTATGTTCATATGTCGGCATTACAAATCTCCCTTAACTAAAAACTTATCAACTAATTTATATTCTATATCTTTTGTCCAATTGGCTTTAATATCTTGTTTGTACTTTTCATCTTTGACTTCGAAAACAATATATAGTTTTCCTGTCTTTTCTTCGTACTCAATTCTAACGGCTTCCGCCACCACTTTATCCTGCATTTTGACCTCTATTATATGTCTAATAATGTCTTATTCTACTCACACCATCTGAGTGATTTTTCTTTGCATTGAGAGGTCTCAAATTACTTAATGCCCAGCATTTTTTGAAGTTCTCATCTTCCATCGAAACATATGGCAAATCTGATTGTGGCACGATGTGGTCAAGTTGCCAAGTCCAGGTGGACGGATCACTATCATTCCACTGATTAGAAATATAGGTACCGCGATTATTCCAATTCATCCACGACTCAAATTGATTTTCGAGATGTTCTTTTAGCTCCCAAACAGAATAATCTAAATATTTCAAACAGGACTTTCTATGCTTAGTACCTTCTTGTGAAGAAATCATTAAAGCTACAGCTCTTGATATTGTACTTCTTAAATTAAAAACAGGATCTGTTTTACGACGTTTCTTTTTGTAAACTTGTTTCTTGGAAATTATTATATCTCTATTATTATCATAGTATGTTTTGTCTCTCGTTTTATAAACGTCGATATTCTGTTGTCTATGCTGTTTTTGCTTAACTCTTATATTTGCTCTATTATTTTGATAGTAAATTTTTTTATCACTCAATAGGGCTTTTTTGTTTTCCCTACGATAATTTTCTTGATACTCTTTATTGCATTTTCTACAGGCATTATCGTATTTTTGAGTTTTCTTTATAAAAGAAAAATCACTGTTATTTATGTCTTTTTCTATTCCACATTTGATACAAACTTTTTTCATTATATGTCCAGTAGTTCGATCCTCTCCGATATGTCATCTATATCACGCATCTCGAAAGTAGTAGGATCTTCCACCACCTTTTCATCCACCAAAGTGCCGCAAGCTAGGTTTTTTATGAGCCTACCATCGCCCAATTCACCATCCCTGTTTTTAATAACATGGTATTTCATATCAGGGAAATTCTTTTCATTTGCACGGGTCTCAATCTGTATCGCAATATTGGCATTAGTCATAATTAAAGCTGAGCGGCCAATACGGTGCAAACCAATCTTATCTTCTTCTTTAATGCCTTTACTTCTATTGAGCTGTACGGCACTTAGAACGGTTACTCCATGTACACGAGCAAATTCATGGATGCGCTCTGCAATTTTGCCAAGTTTAAGCCAGTCATCCATATCTGCGCCACCTTCATAATCCATTAGGCCAAGATAGTCGATGACAATAACCTTGGGGTCATATAGCGTTTTGGCTTCTTCATATATCATCTCTAGGCTTTCCATGGTAGCGCCACGAGGGATATCGATTACTTCAAATTCGCTTTTATAAGCCCCAATAAATTTTAATACCTTCTTTAGCTTGATCGCGTCTTCTTTTCCTAGCTTGGCTGTACGAATCAACTTAGTGGGATTAGATGATAATCTACCAAGCACACGATTACGACAAGGCTTAAATGGCATTTCTAATGAGAAATACATTACATTCTGTCCGGGCTTCAGTTTCGCCTGCAGCTGCTCTATATCTCCTGGCTGAGACGGAGCCTGAAGAAACTCATTAAGTAATTGACCATTATCTCCTAGCCAAATTTGTAATGCCATATTCATTAAGAGCATGGATTTACCAGCGCCAGACTCGCCACCAATCAATAACAATTCCCCACCACGCAAACCATCAGTAACAAGATCTAAAAATGAGTACCCAGTTTTAATGCCCGCGTCAAAATTAGGATCTTCTAGTTTGGCATTATACTCATCTCGAAAGAAAGTAATGTCATCTTTCAAAGTCCTGCGTTCGAAAGTTCGAGTTGCACTTAAACTCTTAATAGACTGGATTGTCTTTTGCAATTCCATGACTGTCTTGTTGACATCCATGCTACCAGGTTCTAACTTAGAAAGTAGAGTGCTAGTATCAGCCAATTGCTTTTCAGCAAACTTCTTTTTAATCTTCTCTAAATCGTGCTTATATTCTTTATCATCAACCTGAATTTTTTGAAGCGTATCCCAAACAGAATTTATCTTTTTGAGAAGATTCTCGTTATTACCTTTAGCAAGCTTCTCATTGATAACTCGTATAGTTGGCAACTCTTTATGAGTTTTGATATATCCAACTACCGTACTAGCAAACATCCACAAATCGCTTGAGAATAGTTTGGGATCGCTTTCGCTAGCAAAATCTAATCCATGTTTTTTGTTGGAGATGATTGTTTTGAGAACTCTTAATTCTAAATCTTCAAAACTCATTTGACGCCCTTCTTTCTAATATCATCACCTAAAACAGGAAACACTTTAATATAACCCTTCATTAAACTATCAATGCTAGCTCTCAATGGACCATTAAAACTGTCTACTACATTGGGGCTGTTGGTACACATTAGAGTCGGAAGTTTGTTGGCGCTACGGGCACGGAAAACACCTTCTAGACTTCTAGCATATAAATCGGCCGCATTATCTGTAGCCATAAATCTTGGATCAAACTCATCAATAACTAAGAAGTCTACTAATCTCAATTCGCGGCTCGCTAAAAACTTATCTTCTCCGCTGCCTTGAGTTAATACGTTGACAATATCACTGAGAGTAGTATACAAACAAGCATATCCCTTTTGACTAGCTTTCTTTAGAATACAGGTTGTTGTCATAGTTTTGCCTACACCATGATTGCCGGCCAAACATATGGAGTTACCCGTGATGTACGATTTTTTGATATCGGAAACATACTCATCATATTTTTGTTTAAGTCTAGGGTCACCGATGAAATTTTTATCCATTCTAAGTTGCCAGTACTCTAAAGGAATATTACTTTCCGCATATCTATTAAGAGCAATCAGTTTGACATTCTTAATTTCTAATGTGTCAGAGCTGTTTTGAATAGCTAACAACTCTTCCTGCAACTTCTTGCTAGGAACATTATTCAACGCGCGGCTTCTGGTAAAATCTAACGGCTCCATGGAACTCCTCAGTCTATCTTATTTCTGGGTATTTTACGAGGCTGGTATGGAGAACGGCTTCCGTCTGGAACCACCGTTCGGCCCGGAATGGCGCTCGGCATATATGGCGTGCTATATCGTGTCATCTTTGCATTCCCAGCAGAACCGAAATGCTCTCTTTTCTTATTAGCGATGATCTGTCTTTCTTGCTCAATCACCAATTGTCGTAATTCTTTGATACTTAGGTTTTGAAGTTCGGGATCTTGAGTTTGAAGCACTTCTTGTAGTTTATTTTTAACCCCATTTTCAACTGGGTGCGTAGCTTTTGAAACTACCAATGATATGTCTTCAACTATTTCTTGTTTTGGAAACGGTTGAGTCTCGACGATCTGTAGGACTTTGGTCAACATTATATCCTCGGTGGGGCGGTGTATAATCATAAGACTTTGGTCTTCTAATGATCTTAATACTACCTGAGCCTCGGACCATTCTTCAATAATACCTTCAAGTATAAGAGAGGTTCTCATAACACACTTAACGTGCCGCCCTTTTTCTGGAATCATAGGAATGCCTTTAGCTTGTGGATTTTTAAAGCCTTCTTCAAATCCAAAATATCATTACCTTTAATGGCAATAACTTTATAGAAGACTAAATTGGGGTGAGGCTTTAAATCTTTGGAATAAGCAATTACGTATTCATTCTTTGGATTTAGTTCTTTAGCCAAATTTTTCTTTAAATACTCTATTTCCTTTTCAGATGTAGATTTATTAAAAAAGTAGGTTCCACCGCCCACATATGGAATTTTAAGCATTTCGCATCCCTTTTTCAAAAGAGCAACATTAAGGGCCTCATCCATATCCAACATTCCCATTACATCAATAACTGGAACTAATTTCCATATTAAAGGCCAATAGGACTCTTGTGTTATATTTGTTTTGTTAAATGGCCATATCATACTATTCTCTTTAGTATCTCTATATCAAACCCAGATTCAGTTATCTGCTTAATTGCTTGGGAAACATTATCTGGCATAGGATCCATTTGAGAAATGAATGCTAAATCTCCATAAGTTGTAATATTGATATTAGCAATTGTTTTGAAAATATCTATATAAGGAGCTGGTAACGGTGTAGAACGGTCTACATGCAGGCTTTTCTGGCCTGCTAACAAGACATTCATCTTATAATCTTGAACTGTTTCATCTTTGGTTATGAAGGAAACGGACCTAAACCTAGTCTTAACCTTGGGAACATAATTTTGGTAGACCCAATCTATATAGTCTCGTAGAATCTTAGGATTAGCGGATAGTTTGGCCGCCAACGTATTAATCTGCCAAACCTCAAAAGACTTAGTTGGACTGGGATTATTGAAATGCCAAGTATAATCTATCCCATAAGTTTCTTTGTATTTCTTGCAGAAATAACCAAGGATGTGAGCAACTTTCCATTGCGACACATCCAGGGTATCAATCTCAGTAAACTTATCGAATAACTTTTTATACTTATCATTCGGGATGGGCGTTAGATCGCCACCATCATCATTCGTCTTGCTCATCTTTCTTTTTACCTTTTCTTGGCTTCTTTACTTCTTTGGGCCATGAAACATCAAACCCCTCTTCAGATGTATAAATACGATAACGGGTCTTAGAATGATTGTCTAAGAATGGAGCCTGATCAGCGAAATCAATTACAACAGAAAACTTTTTCCCCGGATATTTACGAATGACTCGCCCTACTCTTTGCAAAGCTTTAACGGTAGATTTGCCGCCACACGCAATAACTAACCCTGACAAACTCGGGATGTCTACGCCTATATCGAAGATACGGGAAGCGAGAACACAATCAATTTTGTGGTTCATCAAATCTTTTTTGACTTTTTCTCTTTCATCCTTATCATTCGAGCCGTCTAGAATGGCACAACTCATGTGCTCTTTAAACAACTCATACAGAATCTTACCATGCTTGAGGCTATTAAATAAAACTAATGTCTGATATCCTTTAGTCACTAAAGCTTTTGCCGCTTCCAGCACCAATCCATTGCGAACATCATTTTCTACAACATACTTCTTATAGATTGATTGATATTGCCTTTCCAGTTCATATGGATATGGCGGCGTAACTCGGAACTTAATAAATGGTTGTGCTAAGTATCCTTCTTTGATTAAACGGGAAGCCGGAACATTGACGATATACTTACCAAGAATAGATTCAATCATCAAGTCAGCGCCATCATCGCGCCAAGGAGAACCGCTGAGACCATATAAATATTCAGATGCGGAATGTTTATAAACTTGTTGAATGGTATCACAAGCTGACATATGGCACTCATCAATGATATGAAGTTTAGTGTCTTTCATCATCTTCATAATGTCTGCATACTTAGCTTTATTAACAGACTTCTCATCATCATCTGAATCTAATAAGATTTCATTTTTCTTCATACCAACAGCCTGACCTACGGTCCAGACACTTGCTATGTTGATATCGTGAATCTTACATTGGCCATCACCAATAATACCAATAGGCTCATCGAAACACTCTGAGAAAAAATCGTGAAATTGGTAGAGTAAATCTTTGCCAATTACGTAGATGATCGTTTTTTTACCTAATTTAGCGGTGATGAGGGCGGCGATCAGAGACTTTCCTCCACCCGTAGCTACTTTAATAATTCCTCGATCATATTTGTCAATGACATCGAGAATTTCCATTTGATAGGGGTAGGGCTCCTTGCCATTTTTTTTCAAATTATCAAGGATGTTTCGTGGTGTTCCTGTAGATTTTGCAGATCGTTTATCTAGAATTTCAATTGGTTTATTAGCGGCCTGATAGAACTCTTTGACTCGCTCCGCTAAGCCAGTGGCAAATTGTAAGGTCGGAGTAAGTAGCTTCTTAAAACCATCCCACTTGACATAATCGCCATCACGATTGAGGTAGCCCTTGAAAGCAGCCGTGTGCTCTGAGCCCTGTACATAAAATGACAAATGCTTGTCTAAAGCTAGAATATGTTCGACATCAGACTCTTCAATAATTTGAGAGGTGTTGCCCTTGATAACGATTTTGGCCATACAGATACTATATATAACTAGTATCTTTTTCTCGACAAAACTTACTCAACGAGAAAGGTTTTTGCCATCTCTTCCGCCAATGTTTCTCCGGAGGTTAATGAAGCTCGCGGCTCGGTAAACAATAAACTGGAATATGGTGAATTGCTATTTTTGATGGCTTCATTGAGCGCCCCTTTGGTCTCAATCTTTTTGAGCCAGTGCTCTAATAAATCTTCAAAGATACCGTCTTTAACTCCACCAAAAGCGGCATTGATACGAGTCCAGTTCACTAGGAACTTAGAATATACTTTTGGCTTATCATTGTCCATATCATAAGAGTACACCGCAATATTAAGATACTCTCCAGTCATGACGTTGCCATATTGAAGAACTACATACTGGGATGGCATAATTATCTCTTGAACAATTTACTAAACACATCGGCCAATGTTTGCAGAAGCGCTACGACAAAATTTGTTTTGCTGGGCGTTACAACTGGTGGTGGAACTGGAACTGGCACGGGAGTAGGGTCCGAAACAGGGTCAATCGGATCTGGTATAGGAACTGGAACTGGAACTGGAACTGGCTCTGGAACAGGAGCAGTTCTATTTTCAAACTCTTCCCACAATGAAAGATCGCGCACCTTGTCAGTATCTACGGGTCCTCCACCTGGTAGATTAGTGGTCTTGCCACCAGAGTCTTGCCACATGACCCAATCGGTCCATGGTTTGGGAACAGTAGGAACTTTTGTATAACTAGCAATCCAAAGCTTCCATTTCTCAGCAAAAGAGGCGGGTAACTTAATGGCATTGGCAAAATATGGATAGGTATAAACGATTGGCCTTACACCAGTTAATCTTTCATACTCTTCTAAATAGACTACAGTCCAATCAACAATTTGTTTAGCGGTACAGCCCCATTTAGCCCAATTCTCTGGCTCAGGCCATTCTAAATCACAGGCCGCTAGAATGTCACTGCCAGACCAATCAGCATGTAGTTTAGCTTGAGCTTTTGGATCACGAAGCGGTTGGCCGGGAATCGTGGGTAGCGGATAAATGAAATGATACGCCATCACTTTTAAACCAACGGCTTTAGCGCCAGCTATATTTTTATCATAGACTTTATCTTTGGCGCCATTACCTACACCACATCGACAGATAATAAATTTATAACCAGCGGCCACTAATGCTTTAAAATTTACACTTGTTCCCTGGTAAGCTGAGATATCAATACCTTTAATCAAATCCGTCATACACTACCTCACAATTGTTATTTATTTTTGAGCTGCCTTCTTGACTTTTTTCTTCGCTCGTCTGATCTTTTTAGCTTTTTCAGCTGCTTCCCTAGTAGCTTTTTTTAAAGCAGGAGCGGCAGCTACATTTCTTTCTTGACGCTCATGTTTTTTATCATGTCTTTTTTGAGCTTGCCTATTTAAGAATTCAGTTAAACTAAGTACTGAATTAGATTTATTTGCCTTAGGAGCCTGAATTATCTGCGGTTGAGACTTCATCAATTCCTTAAGAAATTTAGCAGCCTGCTTCTTCTGACGTTTAGTTACTCTTTTAGCTTTCTTCATTGTTTCCTCACAAAACGTTGTCCTGGTGTTACTGATTCTAAACTTGATCTAACAGTATTGGTTGACGAAGTTTCTGGTACAGATGCTGACATATTTTCTCTAAAATGTCTGACTTGTCTAACAGCTTGAATTACATCTGCTTTCATTGCAGCAGGGCCATAAAAAGCCGCCATCTCACCTACTGGAATTAATGTTACTACACCTTTTGCAATAGGCTCCATATGGCCTTCAATCCATACTCCAGAGACAAGAACTTCTACGTCTTTACCAATGAAGTGTTTTAGGATATCTGTTTCCATTATTTCCTACGATCTACGACGCCACCAACCAGCTTACCGAAAGCGGAAGATTTGGCCGCAATCTTCTCTTTAACCTTCTTAGCGGCATCAACAGTTTCATTGACACCAGTATCTAAATTAAGAGATAGATTACGCTGTTCATCTTTGCCCTTAACAGACTGGGTAAGAGCGGCAGCATCTTTCTTGAGCTGCGTAACGCGTGACTCTGGAAGCCCGAGCCCGCTAAACATACTGTAAACCTTGACAACAGGGTCAGGGGACTCTACAGTATAAATGCCTTTGAACACGCCCTTTGGAGAGCCGCACTGATCATTAACCATCGCCATGGCATAGGTAATGCTAGAGCTTGGAATCTTGGCCCAAGTTTCTTTATTAGCAGTAATGATAATACCAACATATCTAGATTGTTTAAGATCAAACCCTCCAGCTAACAAATTTCCATTTAAGTTATTGACAACAGCCTCTGCAATAGCAGTATCTTCAGCAAAATTTTCTACTGTTAATTCTCCATAAACAGTTAGGCCTTCACCATCAGTAAAAAGCTTTCCCCATTCCATTGGATCTAAACCTTTTACAGCAGAAGGCATTGAAGAAAGTGTATTAAATATATCTACTGGCTCTACAATAGCTTTGTTGGCAATACCGTAGAAATCCATTTGAGCAACATCCTGATAGATGGCTTCAATCTTAGCATTATCTACTACGATTAGATTATTAACTTTCTTAGTCTGAGTAAGTTTAGCTAATTTGGATAATGTTTCTAGGGCATTAGATTTAGTCTGTGCATCTTCTGTATCCATTGGAAGAACGGTCATAACCACAAGTGGTTTACCCAAACTTGATAGAATATCTACTAGAGTTTCACAAGATCCAGCGCCAGAACCACCGCCTAGACTCAAACAAAGTACATTTACTTGTGAGCCTTGCAGCTTCTCATTAACCAATTGAAGAATCTCTCCACGATGTAACTCGGCAGCTGTTCGTCCAATTTCAATTTCTTTGGCAGCCCCACCCAAACTATATTCTAACAATAGCTTACTAGAATCTGGAATATCAATAAACTTTAAATCTTGCATGGCGGTGTTCACCACAACAGCATCGTAGCCCAGCTTATAAAAAGCTTCAGCAATTCTGGATCCGGCCTGCCCTGATCCTAAAATTCCTAGCGCGATACTTCTATCTTTTTTTGATACGATCTTGGCCGCCATCTTACTCTCCTCTTGTTTAGCTTGGCTTCTGGCTTTTAGCGCAGCTAGCTTGCTGGCATCAATTGCCTCTTCTGATTTTACTTCTGCGTTGGATACATCATCCACAACTTCTTCTTTTTGTCCTTGTTCGGTCACTGACGTGGCTGGCATTATTTCTCCTTGCGTCCTATTATATCACTTCAAAAACCATTGGTTATCTAAGTACCATTGAACGGTATCTCGAATGCCTTCTCTAAACTTATAGGATGGCTCCCAGCCTAATTGTCTAATTTTAGAAGTATCGATTGAGTACCTAAAATCATGACCACCTCGGGGGTCCTCTATAAAAGAAATTAAATCATGACCTTTAGTCATAGCATTACAAATCATATTAATGGTTTCTACATTAGTGAATTCTTGATTGGCCGATATGTTATAAACTTCATTTGGCGCGCCCTTATCCATAAGAGTCATAATGGCCGTGCAATTATCTGCAACATAAGTCCAGTCCCTAATCTGCTGACCTTGACCATATAGGGGAATTTTTTCTCCATTCAGAATGCATTTTATCGCCTTAGGCACCAGCTTTTCTGGAAGCTGACGGGGGCCATAGCAATTAGAGCTTCTGGTAATGTTATAAATTAACCCATGTGTCTGGTGGGCTGCCTTGACCAGCAGTTCACCGGCTGCTTTAGTGGCCGAATAGGGGTTTCTAGGATTAAGAGGCGATGCTTCGGTCCAAGCAGCGTCAGACTCACTAGTGAGCTGTCCATAAACCTCATCTGTTGATATATAAATCAGCTTTTCTACCTTATGCTTTAGGCAAGAATTAATAACAACCTGTGTACCTAAAACATTAGAGGTGACAAAAGAGTTAGGATCCTTTAGAGAGGTATCGACAAAAGTCTCGGCAGCTCCATGAATAACGATATCTGGCTTTTCAAATTGAAAGATCACGTCCATGACATGCGGATCTCTAATGTCAGCTGGATGAAAGATATGGTTCTTGTTCCAATACATAGAATT
>Ga0315288_10006507_pt1 | contig 14817 bp, 13 predicted proteins | sample YL17G11_20_MG_FD_203454 | JGI IMG/M metagenome (GOLD analysis project Ga0315288, IMG submission 203454) | Sediment microbial communities from Yellowstone Lake, YNP, Wyoming, USA - YL17G11_20 | ecosystem: Environmental > Aquatic > Freshwater > Lake > Sediment | place: USA: Wyoming | collected... | reverse complement strand
CGGCCGGCGTGTTCAGCATGAACACGTCGCGGAGACTACGGAGAGTCACCGTATCCCCGCTGGTGGAGACCTCGATTTGGGCACAGAACAGAGGATATCGCGGCTGATTCTCTCTGCCGATGTCATGGAAGAACAAGTACACCGCCTGCGATCCCACCGACTGCCAATAGGCGATCAGCACCATGTACAGGTCGAACAGAACGAAATCCCCGATGCCTTCCTGTATGCAACGGTGAACAGCAGCGACATAGTCTTCGGCTCGGCTGTGTTCCGTGGCCATCTGTTGCAAGCAATCGAAGAACTTCTGCTCTTCCTGGCGGGCGTTCAGCGAGACCCGTGGAAACGCGTTGACCAGTCGGAGTGATGCCCGCATCTCGTCCAGCTTAGCCTGCTGCAGATCGAGGAGGTGTCGGGCGTATTCCTTGCGCAATCGCAGGTTGTACTGACGACATGACTCCATCCACGCCTTACGACGGTCAACAGGAAGGTCGAACAGATCCGTCGCCTCCTTGCCCTTATCCTTTGAGTAGAAACCATAGTCCCGGAGAAGCGATTCGAGGGCCGCCACACTGCTCTCCTCGTTCACGTAGGCAAGAAGCCTTTCGGCGACAGGTCGCCCATTCAGACGGATAGCGTACTCGCCTTTCTGCACACTGATATTGATGGGCTTATTGGCGGCGACGCAGTCGAGGATGCGGGCTTGCAAGTCCGGGAAGACCCCAAAGTCCAGAACATCGGGTGCATGATTCTGGTCATCCGCCCACTGGTAGGCCAACCGCTTGGTCGCGAAACGGAAACGAGTCTCCGTGTAAGTGGCGAAGTAGTTGAGAATACTTTTGGCGAAGTTCTTCATGGCCTTGCTCTGAGGGCACGCCGCGTCGAATCTTTACTCCCGATTGTGGAGTCCGGGGACAGATCTTTATTCTTAAAAATTAGGACAGGGATATGCAAAACGGTTTTCTTGGCAACCTTTGCGGCTTTGCGTGAAAAGATGGGAGAGATCTTAAACTTGAAGGTATCGATGAAAGCCCAGCGGTTTGCTTTCTCAATTCTCTCAGTATACAGGGGAAAGCCCGCGGCCTGGAGGGCTTCCAGGTCGCGATAGATCGTGCGGATCCCAGTTTTTTCCTCTTTGGCGATCTCAGCCACAGTTAGCCCCTTGGGGCTGGCTTCAATAGCCCTAATAACCCGCCACTGCCGAGAAAGATGGTCGCCACGCATAAAAACAGTCCCGAGTAATGAGGGCTTAGTATCCTGCCGCAAGGCGTAAGGCGCAAGAGCGTAAATCAAAAACCAAAAGACCTCAGTCCCGAGTTACGAGCCGTGAGTCAATATCATAAACCGCTGAGAACGCGGAGAACGCAGAGGAAATTTTAATTTATTTAAAAAAATCAAGTAATTTGCTGAATTCTTCCCACCACCTCTGCTGAATTTCAACTCAAAACCTATGGCAATTTCAGCGACCAATCATAGACGGGCAACCGGCTTGTGGGCGGGAATATATTATAATTATTTCAGTGAAAAAACAACCCATTTCAGGGCCTGCTGGTGCTCCCTTTTAAGGCCGGGAGGCATTATCTTGTTGCCGGATTGGAACTTCTGTGATCGGTAGGCCCATCTCCCCTGCTCAACGCAACTGACCGGGATGATCACTTCAGCATGAGATGCAATCAGGAAGGTGGCATTCACTACCCGGTTCTGCTTGGCCCCGACCAGTTCCCCCCACCTCAATCCTCCCCCGCAAGGGGGGAGGAGAAATAGGGTTTAATATTTTATCGGCCAATTTATTGATCATTTTGAGTTCCGGGATCCTTCCCCCTTCGGTCACCTCCGAGATCTCCACGCTGCTCTTTGCCAGCGCTTCTTCCATAATGATGTAATCCGGGTCTCCCGCATCCGGTGCCAGGAGCGGGATGAGGGTCAAGTTCAAATGGCTCTGCTTCCCACCTTGTTTCAACATGTCTAAAAGAATTTCAATCGGCTCCATGATTCAAACCTCCTTTTGAATAGCGTAAGTCGTAAGGCCTCAGGGGATTAGGTATGGGAGCAATAACCTTTTGCTGTAGGTCTTCAACCTGTTATTACAAGCATAACAGACGAGATTGTCAGATCAGGACAAACTGATGGGAAAAAGATGACCACCTTTTGTGTGCACGATCGTCAAAAGGGTTCCCATAAGGGGACGGCTGGCGTGTTGATGGGAACGGTCGGGGGAAAAACAGCGCCGTGCGGTACGTTTTACCCTATCTCTGTCCCTTTACCCTACCCCTGAGGAGAAACCCTGTCCGCGGGCAAATTAGGCAATCAGAAGCGGTTAAATAAGGCCTCAAGGTGGGAGTAGTGGTGGGAGTTAGCTAAAATAGGTAAAAAACAAGGGGTCAGATTTTTAATCTAACCCCTTGTTTTTATTTGTGGTAGCGGGGCTTGGATTTGAACCAAGGACCTTCGGGTTATGAGCCCGACGAGCTACCAGGCTGCTCCACCCCGCGTCAACTTTAATTTAATTTAACCCAACAGGGGACAAATGTCAAGAATGTTTTCAAGAGCCTGTTGCAAATACAGATGCCTGTCCGCCACCAAAACCGGAAACAAAAAATAGCCTGGCCATTTAGCTTTCCGCGAGCGCCATGACGCCGGCGCTCTTCACCCTGGCAAATCATTGCCGAAAGGCAGAGCACCGACACTCAATGCTTGCGACTTAAATCGTTCTTTCAGGGAAAGAGATAAAAGTCAGGCGGTTGGCCGAGGGAAATTTATGCTTTTCCAGCAGCTTTTCGTTTGGAGGCCTTTAGAGGATCCACAGATTTGACGACCTCAGGAGCCTTCTCTTTCGTGATGTTCGTTGCCAAATTGCAACCACGGGCAGACCATTTTGCTGCCGGATCGGGGCAGGCGATGCAGTACTGGCCAGCGGGGAACACTGCAACGCGCTCGCAACCCTGGCAGCGATCTACAACCGGATAGCACTTCCCACCGTTGAAGGAGCAGCCCTTCCTGGTCATGAAGGTACAGTCCCTCCCAATTTTAATCACTTCACAAACCATTTTCCTTCCTCCTATCAAAAAAAATGATCAGGTCAAAGACCTGATTATTGGTTTTGCTCCCCTGGATAAAGATTTCAGCCCGAAGAGCTTATTTTTTTAACTTTTTATCATATAATCTCTAAATTATTTTGTCAATGCTTTTTTTGACATTTTTTTGATATTTTCTTAGCAGGATGCGGAAAAAGTCCTTTGGCGTCATGGCGAGGAGCCCCGCACTTCGCGGGACGGCGAAACAATCTTATAACCTATTGAAATTTTTAAAATAAATATTGCTTCGCAACGCTCATAATGACCTGTCTGTGGGTTTTTCCGCAAACTGTTGGTAAAATTTTGATGCTGAAATTCATCCAATCTCTCTGATCTCTGCGGCCCAGGATCATTTTTTTAGATGATTACGTCGTACTCCGAGGGATCCACCACCGCCTCGATGACCAATGGTTCGTCGCCCCTTAGGCCACGCTTCAGCGCCTCGCGAAGCTCCTCCTCTCCCTGAGCGACGATGACCTTGGCGCCGAAGAAGTTATCGCTGGAAGAATAATTGGAGCCGAAGAGCTCCACGCCATACCGGTGGTATTCCTTGCGGCTCTGTTTTACTTTGATCAGGCTGAGAAAACGATCCCGAAAGACCACGAAAATGACGGGCAGCCGCAGACGTACGGCCGTGTTGATTTCCCCCACCATCATCAGAAACCCGCCGTCCCCAACGCAGGCCGCCACGGGCCGCTCCGGCTGAATCAATTTGGCGGCGATGGCCGCGGGAATACCGAATCCCATCGAAGACCAGCCATTCGAAACCAGAAAATTTCCCGGTCCTCGCGCATCCCAAAGTTGGCCGATGAGGTGGGTGTGCGCTCCCACGTCTGCAACCAGAAGGCCATCCGTCGGCAGAACCTCGCGCATGGCCAAGAGGGCGTGGTGAGGCGAAAAATTTGCCTGCCCCGGGGTCAGGGCGCGGTATAACTTTTGGCGGTGCACCCGCAGCGCCCCCAGGTCCCAGCGGTGGGCCAATCTCGGCATTGCCGACAAGCGCGTCAAGATCTCCCGGATGTCTCCGATAACCTGGCAAGGAACGGAGTAGCCACTGGCAATGTCTGCGGGAACCGTGTCCATGTGAATGAGCGGAAGGTCCTTACGCATCCAATCTTCGTAATTGAACTCTACCGGATCATAGCCGATCGCAATGACTAAGTCCGCCGGTTTGTAATATTCGGCGACGATGTCCCTCCTCGCCCGACCCACTACCCCTACCAGCTGAGATCCCTCTTCCGCTACCTGCCCCTTGGCCATCAGCGTGGTGACCACCGGAAGACGGTGTTTGGCGATGAATTCCCGCAGCTCTTTTGTAGCTCGAGCCCGGTTCATGGTGAGGCCAACGGCAACCAAAGGGTACTTTGCCTTGCGGATCAGCTCCTCTGCTTTTTTTAATGATCCTTCATTAAAAGGCGCAATGGAGGGAGGAGAAGGGAGGAAGTCCCCCGGGCTCTCCGCAGATAGTTCCTCGGCCATGTCCTCGGGGAAGTCCAGATGCACAGGACCGGGCTGCTCAGCCAGGGCTACTTCAACGGCCTTTTTCAACGTCGGGTAGACCTTTCCGGTCTGCAGCTCCGTGCTCCATTTGGTGATCGGCGCATAAAGCTTCTGATGATCGATTTGCATCTGCACGGTACGCCCTTTCCAAAATCGTCCCATCTGGGCCGTGAAAGCCAAGAGCGGAACCCGGTCCAGAAAGGCGTTCCCCACGCCCGTGGTCATGTTGGTAGCTCCCGGGCCCAGAGTGGAGAGGCAGACCCCGGGCTTGCCCGTGAGGCGCCCGTAGACATCGGCCATGAAACCCGCACAGGCCTCATGAGTCACGAGCACAAACTCCACCTTGCTGCCACGGAGGCCTTCGATGAACCGGGCGTTCTGTCCCCCCGGATATCCGAAGACGTAGCGAATGCCCAGCCGCTCCAGCGCATCGGCAACGATTTCCGCATTACTGATCATGGTTGTACCTCACTCCGAGTGCCTAAAATCAAAGACAGTGCCTACAATGCTCTAAAGTGCCCTAAAGTGCCTGAAATTCACATTTGTTGAAATCACAAAACTCAGAAATTGATGATTTCGCATAAAGGAGAAAACCCCCTCCCCTTGGAGGCTGTGTAATAATTTGTTTTTGAGATTGCCACGCTCTCCCGCCCCGGCGGGGTCGCTCGCAATGACTGATTTTATTGGACTTTTCGGTCATTGCGAGGCCCGATAGTGGCGAAGCAATCTCGATTTTAACCATTGCGATACAGCCCCTCGAGGGAGGGGACAAAGGGGCAGGGCATGATTAAAAATTAGAAATGACTCCCTTCTTCACCCTTACTTTTACCCTGTGGAGTAGTGAAGCTTACTCCACAGGGCAGGCCCTCTCCCGTCAAGGAAGAGGGATTGTTCTTGGCTTTTTACGACCTCATCAATCTTGCTCATCTGTTATCTGTTGGTTTTTGCGCTTGATGGAGACCGTAGATCAAAACGAATCACTACTTGATCTTTTAGCCAGCGCATCGGCCAGGCGATGAGCAGTCCGATACCCGCCCCGCCGATGACATCAAAAGGGTAATGGATGCCGATGTAGACCCGCGAGTATCCCACAATCGCCGCGATCCCATAGAACAGGAGAGAGAACCTTTTCAGTGGCTGGGAGAGAAAGAAGGCGGCGGCGAAGATGTTCACCGCATGGGAGGAAGGGAAGGAATAGGAAGTGTTACAATCTGTGAACAGGTGAACATTCTCGAGCACATGGCAGGGCCGTACGCGTCCCACCCAGTCTTTGAGCAAGTGGCTGGAAAACTGGTCCGTGATGGCCAAGGTCATTCCGATAAAAACTAAAAAGACCACCCCCGCCTTTCTCTCCCTCCATAGTACCAATATCCCCAAGGCCAGCAGAACGTAGGTAAAATTTTTCAGGTCGGTCATGAAAGGCATGAACCAGTCGAAAAAAAAATTCTGCCCCTGCCCGTTGACAAGGTGAAAGAAATAGATATCCGCCGACCTCATAAAACAAAACATGAGCATCCCCTGCTAGCTCTTCTGGCCGGGAAACCTGGTTCCCTGAATAATAAGGGGAAAAGGTGCCCAGCCTGAGGAACAATTTTATAGAAATTTCCCCATCCTGTCCATCTTTTTCCCCCCAAGAAAGCCCGCTTCTTTTCCAAAAATCGCTTGCAACTCCCCGGTTAAATCGATAGTATATTTTATCAAGTAAAAGTGATTTGGCCTGGGAATTAGACCGTGACCGAAAATAACCCTCTGATCTCCGTCGAGAACGTTTCTTTCCGCTTCCAGGGTCTGGAAGTGCTCCGGAACGTTTCTTTCTCCATTTCTCGGGGCGATTTTTTAGCCCTGATCGGGCCCAACGGGTCTGGCAAGACAACCTTGATTCGCCTCATCCTCGGAATCCTCAAGCCCACGGGCGGACGCGTCGTGCTGCTGGGGGAAGAACCAGGCCAGTTCACTCAGTGGCGGCGAATCGGGTATGTGCCCCAGAAAGCAACCCACCTGGATCCTTATTTTCCCGCCTCTGTGAGGGAGGTCGTGGCCATGGGTCTCCTGTCCCGGAAGCATTTCCCGCGCCTGCTGACCCGCCCGGACGAGGCCTTTATCGACCGGGCGCTGGAGCAGGTGGACATGAAGGAATTGAAAAGCCGACGGATTGGGGAGCTTTCCGGGGGCCAGCAGCAGCGGGCCTTCATTGCCCGGGCCATTGTGAACGGTCCGGATGTTCTTTTTCTGGATGAGCCCACGGCTGGGGTGGACGCAGACACCCAGACCCGGTTCTACGATATGCTCGCCGATCTCAACCGCAATAAAGGCTTGACGATCGCCCTCATCACCCATGACTTCGGGATCATGACCAAGCACGTGAATAAGGTCGCCTGCCTCAACCAAAACCTATTTTTCCACGGGACGCACGAGGATTTCTGCAGCTCCTCGGTGGTTCAGGAAATTCTCCACGGCGAACACCACCTCATTTGTCATCGGCACTGAAATCAGCCATGGAGAGTCTTTTTTCATACGCCTTCATGCAGAGGGCCTTCCTGGCCGGGTTTTTAATCTCCCTCGCCTGTGCCATTTTAGGAGTTTTTTTAGTCCTCAGGCGGGACGCCATGATCGGCCATGGCCTGGCCCATGTCACCTTCGGGGGCGTCGCTCTGGGAATATTCCTGTATGTAACCCCAATTCTGGTGGCGCTGGGGGTAGCGGTCGTTTCCGCCCTGGGAATCCTGAAGTTGAAGGAAAGGGCCGGGCTCTACGGGGACACAGCCATTGCCATCATCAGCAGTTTGGGGATGGCCCTGGGGATCATCTTAGTCACCCTGGCCGGCAGCTTCAACGTAGACCTTTTTGGGTACCTCTTCGGAAACATCCTGGCTATCGACCCGATGGAAGTATGGATGTCGCTCATATTGGCCCTGGCCGTTCTTACTGCCGTGGCCCTTTTCTACCAGGAATTCGTTTTTCTCACCTTTGACCCCGAATCCGCAAAGGCCTCGGGCGTGAGGGTGAGACGGCTGGATGCCCTGGTGGCCATGCTGACGGCGGTGACCGTCGTTTTGGGGATGAAGGTGGTGGGAATCCTGCTGGTATCCGCCTTGCTCGTCATCCCAGCCGCTGCGGCCCTCCAGGTGGCCAGGAGTTTCAAAGAAGCCCTGTTCATTTCGGCGACCCTGGCGGGGATTTCGGCTGTCTGCGGGTTGGTGGCAGCCTTTTACCTAGACTGGCCCACCTCCGGAACGATCGTTTCAGTCTCGGCAGTCTTCTTCCTCATTCTCTTCTGGGTGCGTCTGAGCCGAAAACCTCGAGGGGAAGGATAAAAGGGCGCAAAGAGTCCAGGGGGCTGGGGTTCGGAAAAAATGGTAAACCTTAAATCAAGAGAATCCATCTGGCCCAGTCACCCCTTTGGCGTGATCAAGGGCTCAAGGGAAAGGAAACGATGAGGGAAGGGGGAGGAACCATGGAAGAGAAAAATATGCCCCTGACGGGCGATCAATGTCAGGTGGATGTTGAATTTTATGAAGAATACCGCACTCAGCTCCCTGAGATGATCGGTGAAATCGTGGAGAGCTGCAGGCAAGTGCCCACGATTGCCCATTACGAAACGGCCATGATTCCCTCGAAGGAATCGGTGATTGAGATCCTCGAAGACCTCAAAGATCTTTTATTCCCCGGCTACTTCCGACATCAAGGGGTTGACGCATACTCCCTGAGTTATCATGTCGGCAATCTCGTCAATGGCGTCTTTGAGAAACTCGCTTCGCAAATCGCCCGGTCGATCCGCCACGAATGCCGCCGCCTGCACAGCCTCTGCATCCGATGCCTGGAGCGCGGGCAAAAGGATGCCCTGGACTTTTTGAAGAAAGTTCCCGCCATCCGTGAAACCCTGGCCGGGGATGTGCGGGCAGCCTATGACGGGGACCCGGCCGCCAAGAGCCTGGATGAGATCATTTTCAGTTATCCCTGCATTCTGGCCATCACGGTTTACCGTGTCGCCCACGAACTTCACATTCAAGGGGTGCCTTTGCTTCCCCGAATCATGACCGAATACGCCCATGGGGTTACCGGGATCGACATCCATCCGGGAGCCAGGATTGGCAAGGATTTCTTCATCGACCACGGCACGGGCGTGGTGATCGGAGAGACCACCGAAATCGGAGACCGGGTGAAAATCTACCAGGGGGTAACCCTGGGAGCGCTGAGTTTTCCCAAGGATGTTCAAGGAAACGTGATCCGCGGAGCGAAACGCCACCCGACCATCGAGGACGATGTCACCATCTACTCGAACGCCACGATCCTCGGCCCCACGGTCATTGGCGCCCGGTCGATTATCGGAGGCAACGTCTGGATCACTCAGGAAGTCCCCCCCGATACCATGGTGACCATCGAGCAGCCCCACCTTTATTATAAAGGGGGCAAGAATTTGCTCGGCTCCACCAGGACAGACGGGGAGGCGGAAAAAATTCCTTCTTGACATTTGCGGGGATTTTCCCATAATCCCGTGAGAAGTTAGATCAGCGCACCGGGATTGGCTTCCGGAATTTCTCAGGTCCACACCCAGACCAGGAGATTTCCGGCCAATCTGGCAGGGGGAAAACATGGTTCGGTTATGGAGAGTCGCCTTGATGGCCCTGGGGCTCACTCTGTTCCTGCAGACAATCTTGTTTTCGGACCTCTGGGCTTTCACCGTTGTGGAGACGAGAAATTTCAGGGAAGGCTCTTTAACTTTTAAAATCGAAGTTCAGGTATCCGGCAGAGGCAATTTAAAAAAGGGACCCATCACCATGAGCTCCCTCAAGGTGAAGATAAAAAATGAGAAGGCCGGGGTTGAAAATCTGAAAGTCAAAACCATCCGGGTTTATGCGCAGCCGACTGTTTACATGGACCTCGAAACACTGGGCTACTCCATTTCTCCTCGACAATGGGTGACGAAATATTACCGTTTAAAAAAGAATAAACAATTCATATTGGGCGATAGTGGATATATCGAAATCGCCTTTGAAAATTTTACCATTCTATTCAACCCCCGGGAGCGTAATTTCCAGGGACCGGTAAAGTGACCGAATCCGCAAAAAACCGTGATTTCCCCCCCACCCTATTTTGCCCCCTGTCGGGGAGAGTGGAAAGGCGAGGGGGTGGCGACCCCTACCCTGAAGGTCAAGCGCAAGCACATTAGCGAAGTCTTCAAGGATTTGATCGAAGCGGGGTACGGGGATTGATTGAGCTCTTTCCGGACATTCCGAAAAATCATTGGATTGAATCTGGCTTGAAAATTTGAGGTCCATTTATGACCGTCATCGATCAAATGAAGCTTTTTTTTGAGCCCCGGTCCGTAGCCATTATTGGGGTTTCGCGGAAAAGCGGCCCCGGTTCTTTCAACATCCTGGAAAGTCTTCAGGCCTATGGCTATTCGGGCAAGGTCTTTCCCATCAATCCCCAGGCCCGGGAGATTCTGGGTTTCCGATGTCATTCCGCCGTCGAAAATATCCGGGAGGGAATAGACCTCGCGGTTATTTCTCTAGATCGGGACCAGATTCTCTCTTCCGTCGAAGACTGCCTGAAAGCCGGGATCAAGGCCATCATCATCATTTCCCAGGGGCTCGCGGACATAGGGAAAGAAGGCAAGATTCTCCAGGATGTCATCCGGGATAGGGCGAGGGCGAAAGGCGCTAGAATCGTCGGGCCCAATACGATGGGCGTGGTGAACAACTTCCACGACTTCACTACTTCCTTCATTCCCTTGGCCAAATCCCCCTCCCCTCTTTCCACCATTTGCCAGAGTGGGATCTTCTTCGTTGGGTCTTACAGCCTGACCGGTCCCTTTGGAAAAGCCATTGACCTGGGAAACACCTGCGACGTGGATTTTGCTGATGTGCTGCAATATTACTCCGCCGATGAAAAAATCAAAGTCATCGTCCTGCACATCGAAGGGATCGAAGACGGAAGAAAGTTCTTTGAGACGGCCCGTCAAGTGACTCCCCGAAAACCCATTCTGGCGCTGAAGACGGGACGAACGGAGGTGGGGGCCCAGAAGGCCGCCTCCCACAGTGGTTCGATGGCCGGGAAAGATTTTCTTTACAGCTCGGCCTGCAAACAGAGCGGAATGATTCGGGCAAGGGATGTGGAAGAGCTGAACGACCTGATCCGGGGTTTCCTCCATCTTCCTCTGCCCAAAGGGGACCGGATCGGCGTCCTGACGTATACCGGGGGTGGAGGCATCATCGCGGTCGACCGGATGATGGACCAAAATCTTCCCCTCCCCCAGCTTTCCCCAGAGACGATGAGTAAATTATCCTCCTTGATTCCTCCCTGGCTTCCTCTCGGAAATCCCGTGGACGTCTGGCCCAGCGTGATGAAGTATGGGGCGCGGCCGATGTACAGGACTTATCTTCGGGCTCTCCTGGAGGACGAAAACGTGGATGCAGCCCTCTGCATCTTTCTCACCCCCCGGATTCCCGGCCAGGAATTTTTTGACGTATCCGAGGAGATCATCGAAGTTTCCATCCAGTTTCCCACCAAGCCCATCGTGGTTTGGGCATATGGTCCAAACCTTAGAGAAATGGGGGGAAAATTGGAATCGTCGGGAAGAGTTGTCTTCCTTCCCTCGGCAGAAAGGGCCGTCCAGCTCCTCTCTGCCCTCATGGAGCGCCGGAAATTTCTGGAACGAAATGGCCGAATTGCGGAATGAAAATTGCGGGATGCGGCTCTCCCCCCTCTCCATTCGGCCGAACCATCGGCCTGAGCTCGCGTCGAAGGCTTCCGTGAAGCCCTTCGTCTTATGAGGGGTGAAGGCTGGGGAAGGGGCGAATCCGCAATCTTATTTGTTGCCCGTGTAGAGAACGGCCAATATCTTAGTAGGCTTTTCGCCGACGCATTTTACCAAGTGGGGACAACTGGAGTCATAATATACCGCATCCCCGGCACGCAGGATCTCCACCTGGTCCCCCACCTGGGCCTTCATTTCCCCCTCCAGGACAAAAATAAACTCCTGCCCGTCGTGGGTAGAAAGCTCCTTAACATCGGTCGGTACCATGGTAATGAGGAATGGCTCCATGAAGCGGTTGGCTTTCTCCGGGGCCAGGGATTCATAGAAATAGCCGTATTGCTCACTGCGCCTCTTTCCGTAACGGGAGATCGTTGGACGGGATTCAGAGCGAACCACGGTCATGGGCTTCTCGACTCCGGGAGAGATGAAATACCCCATCTTCATTTCCACGGCTTTCCCTAACTTGACCAACTCACCCAGGGGAGGAATCATTTCGTTAGATTCTACCCGCTCTAGAATTTCGACGCTGATGCCCGTTCGGCTGCTCAGGTCACTGAGGGTCAGACCGCGCATTCCCCGGGCCTTTCGAATTCGATCTCCCAGGTTATCCTTCTGCTGGGCAGAAACTCCGCCACCCTCAAGGCGTGAGGAGTCCGTGAGGAAGTCATGGGGTTCCTCGTGCTGCCGCCTGACCTCTTTCTCCTTGGCCGCTGTCCTTACTGATTTTCCTTCTTTTACCCTTTTCATTTTTTTCTCCCCAAAGCACGGAGTCGTCTTAAATGGCCCGTCCCGCCACCCCGATGTTCCGGGCGATGACGATTCGCTGAATCTCTGACGTCCCCTCCCCAATCTCTAAAAGCTTATGGTCGCGGTAAAAACGCTCGATTTTATATTCCTTCATCAGTCCATACCCCCCATGAAGCTGCACGGCATGGTTCACGCAGCGGCCCATGACCTCCGAGCAGTATAACTTGGCCATGGCCGCCTCTTTGGTAAAAGGGCGATCATTTTCCCGCAGCCAGCAGGCCTTGTAAAGAAGATTCCTGGCCAATTCAACCTCCAGGGCCATGTCTGCCAGCTTGAAAGCATTGACCTGGAAGGAGCTAATGGGCCGGCCAAATTGCACCCGCGTGTTGGCATAATTCAAAGCCATCTCAAAGGCACCCTGGGCTCCGCCCAGTCCCATGGCGGCTACGGATAGACGCCCTCCATCTAAAGTGGAGAGCATCTGGTGGAACCCATCTCCTCTTTGACCCAGGAGATTCTCTCGGGGGACGATGCAGTCTTCAAAAAAAAGTTCTCCGGTATTGGAGGACCGCCACATCATCTTTTTTTTCATCTCCCGGGCTGTGAAGCCGGGGGCACCTTTGGGTACGAGAAGACAGCTCAGCTCTCTCTTCCCATCTTCCTTCATTCCGGTGAAGGCCTGGACGATGATCACCCCGGTCAGCGGATTGGCTGAGTTAGTGATGAAAATTTTGGATCCGTTGATCACCCAGTGATCTCCCTGGAGCTCAGCCCTGGTCCGGGAACCTCCGGCATCTGATCCGGCCTGGGGTTCCGTAAGGCCGAAGGCGGCAAGGATCTTTCCCGAACAAAGTTTGGGGAGCCATTCCTTTCTTTGCTCTTCGCTCCCGTAGTAATAGATCGGTCCAATGCCGAGGGAATTTCCCGCGACAATGGTGGCAGCATGGGAACCATCCACCCTGGCCAGTTCCTCCACGGCAATAATATAAGAGATGTACCCCATGTTGGACCCGCCGTATTTCTCCGGCACAAAGCACCCCAAGAGCCCCAGTTCGCCCATTTTCAGCGTCAGCTCTACGGAGAATTCCTCTTTTTCGTCCAACTCCTCGGCCAGCGGGGCGATTTCCTTCCCCGCAAAATCCCGAACGGCCTGACGCGTCAAATTTTGCTCTTCGGTCAAATCAAAATTCAGGGCCATCTTTTTCCCTCTCAGCTCGAATCAGTTCCAACGGCTCTGGAGATGGACTCAATATATTTTCTTCCAGAAGGGAAGTCAAGAATTTCATTGTTTTTGAAATTTTTACTTGAAAAACGAACGAATTTAAAATAGTTTTTATCCAGGTTTCCCGGCCAGGTTCTGATTCGCCCAATCAGGACAAGGGGGATAATTATTTTTACTCTTGACCGGGGAATGATACGGATGTTCCCCTTTCTATGACGGTCTACTAAAAGGTTGGGTTCACCTAAACATTGCAAAAAAAACATTAACAACATCACCCCCACCCTCCCCTCCCCCCTCCGAGGGGGAGGGTTAGGGTGGGGGGGCAAAGGACACCAGGGGTGAAGTCCTGTGACCATCGAAATACCGTTATTGCCCTTTAAATTCAGGGGCGAAAACGAAATTCCGGAGAATATTTCTGCAACTACTGAGTTCACCCTTTGGAGGGCAGATCATGGAAACCCTAGAAAGTATAGAATTCTATAACCGGCTGGCCAGGGCATTTGACGTGATGACCGACTGGTCCAAGCGGCTGGCTCACGAGATGCCCTTTATCTTGGAAACATTGAGCCACCATCAAGCCCGCAGAGTGCTGGATACGGCCTGTGGCACAGGCTGGCATGCCATTTCGCTGGCCCAAAAAGGCTATCGGGCCGCCGGGTGTGATCTCAGCCCAGCGATGGTCAAACAAGCAAGGATGAACGCGGACCAACTCCGGGTCGACGTGATCTTTGAGGTCGCAGATTTCTCTCAGCTGAACATTTTTGAGGAAGACTTCGATGCCATTCTTTGCCTGGGCAATTCTCTTCCGCACTTGCTTTCGCAAGAGGCGTTAGTGGATGGGCTGCGGCAGATGCGGGGCAAGCTCAGCGCAGGGGGTGTACTGATTCTGCATAATTTGAATTACGACCTGCGCATGAAGAAAAAGCCGCGGTTCTTTTCGGCTAACGGAAACCCCCATATGCTGGTGTGGCGCTTTGTGGATTATGGGCCGGATTTTCTTACCTTCCATACGGCCTTATTCGAGCGCAGCGCTTCAGAAGAAGCGGAGCCAACGGCCTGGTCAGTGCAGGTCAACAGCACCCTTCAACGCCCCCTGCTCCGCCAGGACCTGGACCGCGCTTTGATGGAAGCGGGCTTTAGGAGCGTTGAACATTTCGGGGGACTGGACGGCAGTCCGTATGAGCCGGGAAAATCGGGAGACCTGGTAATCGTGGCAGGTATGTAAAAAGCCAAAATTCTTTTTCGGAAATGTGCCCTTCCCTCCTGGCCTTACTCCAGAACCCTGGAGGGCCTGAAGCCCTTCGGGGTTCCGCAAGATCTCCATATGAACCCCATGCATGGGGGGCTATAGGCTTTTTGAGGGCTTAAATCCTCTTTTTTATTATCCTTGCTTCTATTTACCTAAACATTGCAAAAAAGACCTTAAAAACCTCCCCCCCACCCTAACCCTCCCCCCTCCGAGGGGGAGGGTTAGGGTGGGGGGGCAAAGGACACCAGGGGTGAAGTCCTGTAACCAT
>Ga0315288_10006506_pt1 | contig 14818 bp, 12 predicted proteins | sample YL17G11_20_MG_FD_203454 | JGI IMG/M metagenome (GOLD analysis project Ga0315288, IMG submission 203454) | Sediment microbial communities from Yellowstone Lake, YNP, Wyoming, USA - YL17G11_20 | ecosystem: Environmental > Aquatic > Freshwater > Lake > Sediment | place: USA: Wyoming | collected... | reverse complement strand
GGGTTCCCTGCGTGCGACTTGATCTCGGTCATCGCGGATTGTTGCGCGTCCCGCCGGGGTGGCGCTGCGCGAGAGTCTAGCGAGAAATATCGCTCTTACCACCGGAATGTGCGACCTCCTCCGCAACCGCTGGCTTTCGGTTGAACTGAAGCCTGAGGTCGCCTGGTTTTGAAGTTGAGATCTGGCATGACTCTGGCTGGTTCGTCTTACCGCCAGTGTCGTTCATGTATGTCCACAAATCGTCAGCCGCTCGTCGCCGGACGCATCCCTGAACTCGATGGGTTGCGGGGAATCGCGATCCTGATCGTCGTCGTTTGGCACTAACTATGGCATCTGCCAACTGCTGCAGTTTCCCGTCATGGGGACTCTGCTGAAGACGCCGCTGGGCCTGGGCTGGAGTGGGGTCGATCTCTTCTTCGTCTTGTCCGGATTCCTGATTGGCGGGATTCTTATTGACCACCGGGGGTCGCCGTCCTTTTTCAAGACATTCTACATCCGGCGGTCATGCCGGATTCTCCCGATCTACTTTCTCATGGTCGGGATTCTGGCGGTGGTCGTGTTCGTGGGGATGGACACGGCCCCGCGACTGAAATGGCTGTTCGCGAAGCCGCACCCGCTGCCTTCCTACGCCACGTTCACCCAAACAGCACCGATGGTCGGGACGGCCGAATTCGGACCGCATTGGTTGGCGGTGAGCTGGTCGCTCGCGATTGAGGAGCATTTCTATCTGGTGCTGCCCTTGCTCATCTGCTTTTGCCGCCCCCAGTCTCTGCCCTACCTTCTGGGAGGCCTGATTCTGCTGGCCCCGGTGCTGCGAGTGTTCTTCAATTTGATCTTGTCGGAATACAGCGATGCCGCGTTCTTGCTGATGCCCTGCCGGGCGGATTCGCTGGCGCTCGGAGCTCTGGCGGCGTGGGCGGTGAGGAAGCCTGCCTTTGCCGACAGCCCCCGCGCCAATGCCAAAGGGTTGCATTGGATCCTCGGCGTGTTCGCGGCCGGCGTGGTCGTTCTCGGGATCACCGGAAGGAAGTTCTCGTCTCCGATCATGAGTCTCGTCGGTTATAGCTGGCTGGCGGGATTCTATTGCCTGCTCTTGCTCATCAGCCTTCATCACCCCGTTGGCTGGATCGCCCGGATTTGCCGCCTGCGAGCACTCCAGTGGGTTGGGGTGATTTCGTACGGCATCTATCTGTTTCACCAACCCGTCAGTGGCCGGTGTCATGCCGCCTTGCGGGGCGCGGATCCCGCAATGACCGACCTCTCCGGCGTAGCGATCACCGGTTTGGCACTCCTGATCACCCTCACCCTGGCCCGGCTTTCTTTCGGGCTCTTTGAGAAGCCGATTCTCAACTTCGGCCATCGTTTCAAGTACGACACGGTGGCCTCCGCAGAACCTGAGAGGCAGGCCGCAACTCCGCCAGCCATCCCTTCACTGGCGGCCGATGGACCTGCCTAGCCGTTCTTCGATCATCGAGGATTGGCCGCACTGCGGCTCGTGTATTGACAGGGCCATGCCAGGGGCTAGCATCCCACCACTTAAGAGCGTGGCGTGTTCGTCTATCGGTTAGGACGCGGCCCTCTCAAGGCCGAAAGACGGGTTCGATTCCCGTACGCGCTACCAACCAGCTATGAGTTTGTTCCAGATCATCTTCAATCCCACCAGCGCCGCCGAACTGGCGCGGATGCCCAAAGACCTCCAGTTGCATATCCTGGGCGAGTTCCGCGGCCTGCCTCAGGAGGTCCTGAAGACGGACCTGGAACGGTTTGGCCGGCTCGAGCGCGGCGGGAAGATCCTCCATCGCTTACGGCTGGGGGATTACCGCATCTATTTCCAGCGTCACGAACTGGGCTTGGTGGTCCATCGCATCCTGAGCCGCAACACGCTGAAGGACTTCCTGTTCCGCTCCAGCCTTCCCATTAAAGAGGACGAAGCGCTGCAGGAGAACCCGAAGTTCTGGGAGCTGATCGAGGTGGCCAAGTCCGCCTCCGCGAAGTCCTGGGCGACCACGGATAGGCCCACCGGCGGGTGACGGCTTCCCTGCACCTAGTGCTGCAAGGTTTCGAAGTTCGCAGCGAGGCGCCGCTGACTACGCCGGGTCTTCCCCGAGTTCCACGTTCCAGTAGGCGATGTCGAGGAAATGCTTCCAGCTCTCGTCGTAGTGGAGGCCGAGGTTGACCTGCACGAACGGGCGCCACTTGGGCCGCTTGGGTTTGCGAATGAGGCGCAGGCCGGCCTCCTGCGGGGTGCGATTGGCCTTGAGCGTGTTGCACGCCACACACGAGCAGACAATGTTCTCCCAACTGGTCGGCCCCCCGCGGTCGCGGGGGATGACGTGGTCGAGATTCAGGTCCTTGCGGTCGAACACGCGGCCGCAATACTGGCAGGTGTTCCGGTCGCGCTCGAAGATGTTGTGCCGGGTGAACTTGACTTCCTTCTTCGGCAACCGATCGAACATCAGCAGCAGGATAACCCGCGGCACGCGAATGCGGAACGAGACGGTGCGGACGCTCTCCGGATGGGGCTCCTGCTGCGAGAAATCGTGCCACTCCCGGAAGTTGTACGTCTGGAACGAACCATCGGACGCCGCCAACACCGCCTGGGCGTGGCCCTCGAACAACAGCGTGATCGCGCGCCGTGCCGTGCAAAGGTTGACCGCCTGCCAAAGACGATTCAACACCAGAACCTGTTGATTCAGGAACGAGCTCATGAACCCGTCGAATGTTCACGCAGGCTAGCAAGGCCGCCCGGGAGTGTCAACGGCACCGCCGACACCGACGGGCAAGTGGGACAGCCGCCCCACCCGTCAGGGTCTGGTCACGGCCTCGGAGGCAGGGGGCTGCGCGGCATACTGTCGGCGGCGCCAGGGCATGTGCTCAGCCTCCGACAGCGGCGTTGCCAATCAGCGGCCACCCCCGGTAGGATCACCGGCGTGAAAGCCTGGCTGACCCGAATCGCGGCCACCGTGCTGGCGGCGGGCCTCGCGGTGTTGGCCGACGGGACGGACGATGAGTACGTCCGCATCTACAATCAGATCCAACAGGCGGACCTGTTCGCGCAGAGCGGTCGGGCCAACCAGGCGCGCGAGCGCTATCACAAGGCGCGTGAGGCGCTGCAATCATTGCAGAAACGCGAGCCCACCTGGAACCCGCGCGTGGTGGAGTTCCGGCTGCGCTACCTTGCCGGGAAGCTCGCCGCCCTGCCGGCCGACCCGGTTCCGGCACCGACGGATGCCGGGGCTCAACCGGCTCCGGCAGCACGGCCTTCAGAACCCCTCACGGAGTTGGCGGCTTTGCAGGAACGGGTGCGTCAGCTTGAAGCCGACAAGATCCTGTTGACGGCGCGGCTGCGCGAGGCGTTGGCCGCCCAACCCGCCGCGGTGGATCCGCGCGAACTCGCCAAGGCCGAGGAGAAGATCAAGACCCAGCAGAAGGAGATCGAGCTTCTGCGGGGGAACCTGCAGCGGGCGGAGGCGGAGTCACCCAAGCGTGCGGAGCCTGCGGCGCTGGAGTCGAGCCAGAGGGCGTTGGCGCAAGCCCGTCAGGAATTAGCGACGCAGAGCGAGAAGCTGGCGACCCTGACGCGCGAGAAGGAAGGACTGCAAACCCTGTTACGATCTTTCACGAAACCGGGGGACGCCCAGGCGCTCCGCCAGGAGAATGCCCAGCTCAAGGCGCAGATCGAGGAAGTCAAGTCCCTCCGAGCCACGGCGGTGGCGCCGGAGGAACTGCAGCAGCGCCTGACAGCCCTTCAGACAGCGCTGGGCGAGGAGCAATCCCGCGCCGAGTTGTTGCGGGCCGAGAAGCGGGTGCTGGAGAGACGGATCAGCGAACTGAGCGCTCAACACGAAGCGGAACTGACCGCAAAGACCCAGGCACTCCGGGAAGCCTTGGCGACCGCCCACCAGGAGAAGGCAGTGCGGCTGGAGACGAATCAGGCCCTCCGGACCGCGCTGGCCGAAGCCCGCAGCGGCGCGCCGTCGGCGGCGGAGCACGAGCGGGATGCGTTGCGCCGGAAGTTCGACGCCGTTTCGCGCGAGCTCTTGAATCGTCGGATGCAGGACCGCACGGCGGAGTTCGAACGCCTGACGAATGAGTTGGCCTCGCTCAAGGCCCGGCTGGACACGCTGGAGGCCCGCAAGGCGCCCGATTCCCAAGAGGAACTGGCCTTGTTCAGAGCACCCACTTCCGCGGCACCCCGCCCCAGTGGCAAGCGCGGCAAGAGTTCGCTGGGTGAGCCCTCGACGGTTTCGAGCTTGTGGACGGCTTCCGCAGACCGCGCGCGAGCGAAGCCCCGCGCCGAGCGGGCGGACGATGCGCCGCCGACCGAGCCGCGCGCCGCGGCGCCCGATGTGTCGGCGTTGGCCAACCTGGCGGCCGGACAACTCGAGCAGCACCAACTCGATCAGGCGGAGGCAACCCTGAAGCAGGCGTTGGCGACGTCCCCGCGCGACGCGGCTGGCCTCAGCCTGCTGGGGCGACTGCGGTACCAGCAGGAGCGGATCGATGAGGCGCTGGAGGCGTTGAGCCAGTCGGCCCAACTCGACCCCCAGAACGCAGAAACCTACAACTACCTGGGCCTGACGCTGAGTCGGAAGGGACTCCGGGACCCGGCGGAATCCGCCCTGCGTCGGGCGGTGCAACTCTCGCCCGCCTATGCCAGCGCCCACCACAACCTCGCGGTCGTCTATGCCACCCAGCAGCCGCCGTCGATCGAGTTGGCCCGGCATCATTACCAGAAGGCGCGCGCCGCCGGTGAGCCCGCCGATGTCCAGCTCGAGAAGTTGTTGGCCGGGACGGGCGCGGCGAGCCCCACGCCGTGAACACTGAGATGGGCAACGGCCGCATTCCCTGCGACCCGAATAAACCCGGGAGGGTCTGGCCCCGATGTTGAGACAAAGTGTGCAGGAGATCGTGATCCCGACGCGCGGGCGCGGCTTCTACGAGTTCACCGACCAGGTGGCCGAGCGCGTGAGCGGGAGCGGGCTGAGGATCGGCTTGGCCACCCTTCATCTCCAGCACACCTCGGCCTCGCTGCTGATCCAGGAGAATGCAGACCCGGAAGTGCGCCGCGACCTGGAACGCTTCTTCGCGCGGCTGGCGCCGGACGGTGACGCGCTATTCCGGCACACGATCGAGGGTGACGACGACATGCCCGCGCACGTCCGCACCGCCTTGACGGCGGTGAACCTCAGCATTCCCATCGCGGGTGGCGCGCTGGCCCTGGGCACGTGGCAAGGGATCTATCTTTGGGAGCACCGTCGGCAATCCCATTCCCGGCGGGTGATCCTGCATTTCCTGGGTGAATAGGCTCGCCAGTTGCGGAGGCGGCTGACAGGGTTGCGGACGACGGAATGAGGATGCCTGACACGATGAACCGAACGCGGTGGAGCAGAATGGGCGCTGGACTTTTGGCCAGCGGAACCCTGTTGGCAGCCCCGGCCCCCGGCGAGGGGGCCACGAACCGCTTCGGGTTCGTCGGCCGGGAAGTCTTTCCCATTGATCAACAGATCGCACATCTGCGGGCGGCGGACCTGGACGGCGACGGCCGCCAGGACCTCGTCGTCGCCAACAACTCGCGCTCCAAGATCAGCCTGCTCTACAACCAGACCGGCCGGACGAATCCGCTGGCGTCGACGCCGATTCAGAAGCGTGAACTGAATGATCTCCCACCGGACGCCCGGTTCCGGCTCGACTCGATCGCGTCCGAGAAACGCATCTCCAGCCTGGTGGTGACCGATCTCAACGGCGACGGCCGTCCCGACATCGCCTACTACGGCGAACCGCGCGAACTGGTGGCGCAATACAATGAAGGCGCCGGCAAGTGGAGCGCGCCCAAACGCTGGCCGCTCGACAACGGACTGTTGGATCCTAATGCCTTGACGGCCGGCGACCTGAACGGCGATGGACGAAACGATCTCCTCCTGCTCGCCGAGGGCCAACTTCATCTGCTGCGGCAGACCGCGGATGGCTTGCTCGCCGGCCCGGAGCGAATCCCGTATTCCGCCACGGTCAAATCCGCTGAAGTGATCGATCTCAATGGCGACGGCCGCCAGGACCTGCTGCTGGCCAACCCGGACAGCCCCAACCCGCTGCGCTTCCGGCTGCAGAACGAGGCGGGGCAACTCGGGCCGGAAATCCATTTCGCGCTGCCACCCATCCGATCGTTCGTATTGGCGGACCTGGATGGAGACCACCAGCCCGAGCTCGTGACCATCGCGATGAAATCCGGGCGCGCCCAACTGGCGCGGTTCGTTCGCAAGCCGGCGGAGCCGATCGAGATGGGTTTGGCCGATGGCCAGTTCCAGTTGCTGCCGCTGGGCAAGACCAGCAAGGCAGCCCGCGGCATCGTCTGGGCGGACGTTAACGGCGACCAACTCGCGGACCTGCTGGTGGCCGAACCCGACAGCGGCCAGCTCAACGTGCACCTGCAACAGAGCGACGGTTCGCTCGCGGCTCCCAAAGTATTCCCGACTTTCACCGGCGTCAGTGAGATCGCCGCGGCGGATTGGGATGGCGATCAGCGGACCGAGATCTTCTTCTTGAGCGCAGACGAACGGCAGGTCGGCGTCACGTTCCTGGAATCGGGCGGGCGGATGCCGTTCCCGCAGACGCTCTCGCTCGAGGGTCGGCCGCTGGCGCTGGCGGTCGGCCGCCTGGAGCCGGACGCCCCGCCGTCGCTGGCGGTGATTGTCGAGCGTGGGGACCGGCGCGAGCTGCGGATCGTGAAGGCGGACGGTTCGGCGCGCAGCCAGAACCTCAGCGAGAACTTCAAATCCATTCCCAGCAAACTGATGATTCACGACCTGGATCAGGACGGCCGGAACGACCTGGTCGTGCTGATCCCCAACGAGCGCCTCAAGCTCTTGATCCAGGCGATCGACGCGCCGTTCACCGAAGTCGACGTGGCGCCGCCGGGCGGAAGCGCGGATGAACCCTGGACCGGGACGGCCGACGTGGACGGCGACGGCAAAGCCGAGCTGCTCCTGGCGCAGAAGAACTTCGTGCGGGCGGTGGTCTGGCCCGCCCCAGCGCGCGACCCAGCCACCAACCGCACGCCGGCCTTCGTGGTCAAGGACCAGATCAACGGCGTATCCAGCAGTTCGCGCATCGTGGGGGCAGCGGCGTTGGCGGCGGGGACGAACCGCGTGGCGCCGATCGTCTTGCTGGACGCGGAGCGCAAGGCGCTGACGGTGTGCGCGCGGGATGGCTCCGGCGTTTGGGAGGTGGTTCGGAGCCTGACCCTGCCGGTGAGCGAGTTCTCCGGAGTCCAGGCGCTCGCGTTAGGCGGGTCCCGCCTGAACGCCTTGGCGCTGCTGAGCTCGACCGCCGTCGCCTGGAAGGCCTTTGAGGGCCAGGTCTGGGAGTGGTCACCGCTGCACGAGTATGAAACCCCGATCAAAGACGGTCATCTGAATGACGTGGTGGTCGGCGACCTGGATGGGGATTGCACGGCCGACCTCGTGTTCTTGGAGACGGCGAAGAATTACCTGGACCTGGTCACCTTTGAGCCGCCCAACCGCCTGGTACCGGCCAACCGCTGGCAGGTGTTCGAGGAACGCACCTTTCTCAACCGCCGGGCCACCGCGCCGGAGCCGCGCGAGGCGCTCATCGCCGACCTGACCGGCGACGGTAAGAACGACCTCGCCGTGTTGGTGCACGACCGGATTCTCGTCTATCCACAGGAGTGACCAGCCCGGTCGCCACTACTTCTTGAGTTGTGGCGGAGTGGGTGAGAAGACCTGATAGCGGTAGCCGTCGGCGGTGAGACGGCCGCTGTACACCGTGAAATGAAAATACTTTGCGAGCTTGTCGAACGGCGGTAGCAGCGAGAAGTCCACCCAGTCCTTGAGGCGCTTGCCTTCCTCCGACTTGAGTTGGCCGCCCAGCGGCGTCATGGCGATGATCTGGTCCAGCATCGCGCTGTCGTTCTTCAAGGCTTCCAGCGTCACGCGCAAGGACTCGGCATCGTTCTGGTAACCGAACAGACCGGTGCCGAGGCCGCCGACCCTCTGAGCGGCCTCGACCAGGCCGGGCGTGTCGCGCAAGCCTTTGCCCGGGTTCTCCGCGCTCCGGAGGTAGGTCTCCAGCGTGGCGTCGTCCGTGGACATGGCCACGTAGCCGCCGCTGGCGGCAAAGCTGAAGGTCCGCTCCGGCCCTTTCGCTCCCGAGCCGTCGAGCTTCTGCGCCGCCCCCAGGTTCATCGTGTAGATCTTGCGGCCCTGGAACTCGCGCTCCTTCACGCCGGAGAGCGGCGGAGGAAACAACGCGGTGGCGGCTTTGACCGCGGCGACCAGTTTGTCGGCACTGGGCGAGCCGAGGAGGAATAGGGACGGGGCGGAACTCAGGTCGCTGAAGGTGTTGCCGCGCGGCGGGAAGTCGTAGTTGATCAAGTCATCGCCCAGATTCCCCAGCAACTCGGCTTTAAGGTCGTAGTTCGGATCCTTGTCCTTGCCGGCCGTCTGGAACATCAACTCCATCACGCTGCCCGCCTGCGGGAAAACGTCGGTGACCATCTTCTCCAAGGCGGCCCAGGCCCTGGGCAGATCGAGGCGCCAGCGCTGGAAGGTGACCGCATTGGCCGGAACAAAGGCAGTCGGGCCAGCCTCCTTGGGCTCGATGCTCAGCACCTTGAAAAGACCCGCGCGCGCGTCGCCGGGCACGCCGAGGTTCAGCTCCACCAGCGCGCCTTCCGGCAGCGCCTGGACGTTGAAGGACAGGCTCCGCAGGCCGGTCAGGCCGCTGGCGGCGAGCACCTTTGACCACTGGGGCATGGCGATGGGAGAATTACCGGCTGACGCCTGGCTGTCCTTTCCCTTGGCTTCAGCGGCCAGCACATCGATGAGCGGCTTGAAGTTGAGCCAGCCATAGGCGAGCGCTTCCCGGAAGTGTGCCTGGTGTTCCTTCTGGAACGTCGCGTCGTCCTGCAAGGGCGGGACCGGGCCACCCGACTGCCGGATGAGCACCTTCTCGATGATCTTCGGGTTGTTGCCTACGATCAGCAGCGAGTCGAACTGGCCAAAGGTGATTTCGACAGGCTTGGCTTCAGCCTTTGCCTCCGGCTTGGCTTCCTGCTTCTCTTCGGTGGCCTCGTCGTCGTTCTCCTCGTCTTCGGATGACGCGAACACCGGCTGCAACACCTGCGGCAGATCATTCGTTGTCAGGCTCAGCGTGGTGAACTCGCTGTCGCGGATCTTCTCGATCTTCGATTTCTTGCCGGCTTCGGCCAGTTTCTTGCGCAGCTCAACCAGCCGGAGACCCAGCTCGCCTTTCTTGTCTTTCGCGTCCATGAGCAGCAGCCAGGCGGGAAGCGGCTCGGCCTTGCCCTGCCAGCCGTTCTGAACGACGGCGAGGGTCCACTGGCCCTGGGCGAGGCCGGAATAATCGGCGAACTTGATGCCCAACTCGCGTTCAAGGGGCTTGACCAACTCGTCGTTGAACTTGTTCTCGAGCTTGTCCCGGAACGGTTTCATGGCCGGGTCGTTCCAGAGCAGCCAGACGGGCTCGTTGGTCTGGACGGCGCTGGCTTTGGCGGCGTCCGGCACGCTGAACACGGCGAGCGTGTCGGCGGGGAGCAGTTGCTCCGGCGGGAGGATGGCCGCACTGAAGTTCAGGCTGAGGCCCAGGGCCCCGGTGAGGAGGAGGAGATTCCGTTTCATCGCAATCGCAATATCAATCGTCGGCGGAGTGTAGGTCCGCGCGGCACGGCTGGCGAGAAGTTATTCGGGAGCTTAACGGTTGGTGTCCGGGGTGGCCGAGGAATGCCCGCCCTTCGCGGGCACACCTTTCAGCCGGCGGGGCGGCTCCAGATAGCGATAAGGATTGGCCGGGTTGTCGTTGTCGTAGGCGTAGGCGTCGCGGTGATTGAGGAAGTACCTGAGCGTTTCGGCCGGGATGGCGAACCCGAGCCCCTCGCCGAAGGTGATCTTCATGTTCGTCACGCCGATGACCTCGCCGCGCAGGTTGAAGAGCGGGCCGCCGCTGTTGCCAGGGTTGATCTGCGCCGTCGTCTGCAGGTGGAGCTCCCCCTGCATCGGGCGCGTCTTCGTGCTGACGATCCCCTCGGTGACGGTGCGTTGCAGGCCGAGCGGACTCCCGATCGCAAACACGCGGTCGCCCACCGTCAGCGACTCCGAATCGCCCACCGGCACGCTCACGAACTTGGGCGCGCCTTCGTCCTCGATCTTCAGCAGGGCGAGGTCGGCGAACTTGTTCAACGCCACGATCCGCACCCGTTTGTAGTTCTGACGTTCCAGTTGCGGTCCGTTCTGGCGATAGACCTCCACCGAGATCTGGGTTTCGTTCTCGATGACGTGGAAGTTGGTGACCAGGAAACCGTCCTCGTTGAGGATGAAACCCGACCCCAGCCCCGCCGGCGTGCGCACCTGGACGACCGCCTCCGCCAACCGGCTGGCCAACTCGCGGACGGGTCGTTCCGTGGCGGCCATGCCTGTGCGGTAGAAACCGGTCTGCGCTGCTGACGCGGGTTGCTCGACCGGTGCGGGGGCGGACTTCTTCGGCTTGCGGGACGCGGGCGTGGCCTCATCCCGAGTGATCTTCGCGATCTGACTCCGTGGCACAGCCAGCACGGTGTAGCCGACATCAAGGAAAACCTGGTCCGGCTTCTCGGCGAGAATCCGGCCCGAGAGAATCGCGTCGTCTTTCAAGTGCAACACGTCGGCGGCGGAGAGGGACAGACCGCTGAACAACAGGGTCAGCAGAAGCGATGTTTTCCAGCGCATGGCGTGAGGCTACTCTTGAAGGCGGCTGATGACAAGCGGCGGTCAGAACTGACGGTCGAACTGGGAAGTGAAACGAGCCGGTTGCCAGTAACTCGCGTTGCGCCGGTCGCGCCGGAGACGGAGCAGGTCTTTGCCCGCGAGGCGAAGCATCACGCCCAGCGGTGTCACGACGAGGAGGAAAGCCAGGGCGAGCAACAGGCGCCCCATCACCTGCCCAAGGTAGAAGCCGGCTGTCATGGCCACCCGGTAAACCGGACGCACCGGCTGCGGACGAAGCGCCGCCCCAACGGCCAGCAGCAGCACCGCGCCAGCCACGGCGAGGAAGCCCTCGAGCGAAAGCGTTCCGCGCCGCCACAACGCCAGCGCCGCGAACCCCAGCACGGCGAGCGCGGCCCAGGCGAACTTGCGCCATTCGCGCGGATCTTCTTTGAGTTTGGGTTTCATCGGTCAGTCCGGCACCGGTTCGAAGGTTGGGGCGGGCCGGCGGGCGGGTTGAGCCGTTCGGTCGAGGAGGAAGCAGTCCAGCACGAGGAAGTCCATTTCCGTGTTCACAAAGCAGCGATACGCATCATCCGGTGTGCATACGATGGGTTCACCGCGGACGTTGAAGGAGGTGTTGATCAGGACGGGACATTCCGTGACCGCCTCGAACTTCTCGAGCAGCCCGTAAAGGCGCGGGTTCTGGGAGCGGGCCAACGTCTGGATGCGGGCCGATCCGTCCAGGTGCGTGACCGCCGGAATCCGCGAACGCACTTGCTGAAGCCGGTCCCAGCCGCGGACCGATGGATCGACCGGCAAGCGCTGATTCGGATGCACCGGCGCGACCAACAGCATGTACGGCGAATCGGTTTCCAACTCGAAGTAATCGGCCGCCCGTTCGCCGCGCACGACCGGCGCGAACGGCCGGAACGATTCCCGGAACTTGACCTTCCGGTTCATCAGGGACTGCATCCGTGACGAGCGCGGATCCCCGAGGATCGACCGGTTGCCCAAGGCGCGCGGGCCGAACTCCAGGCGGCCCTGGAACCAGCCCACCACCTTCTCCTGCGTCAGCAACCCGGTCACGCGATCGAGCAGCGCCTCCTCTTCGTATCGCTGGTAAACCGCCTGATGCGTGCGCAAGACGGCTTCGATCTCCGCCTCCGAGAACGCCGGCCCCAGGAGCGCCCCCTGCATTTCATCGCTGGGCGCGGGTCGGCGGGGCGACCCTTGGGGTTTGCCGCAGGCGTGCCACACGACCAGCGCAGCCCCGAGCGCACCCCCGGCATCGCCGGCCGCCGGTTGAATCCAGATCCGATCGAAGCCGGCCTCGCGCAGAATCCGGCCGTTCGCGACGCAGTTGAGGGCCACGCCTCCGGCGAGGCACAGGTGAGCCTCCCCCGTGATTTCCCGCGCATGACGCGCCAGGCGAAGCATGACTTCCTCAGTCACGACCTGGATCGAGCGGGCGACATCGGCGTGGCGCTGTTCCAGAGCGGACTCAGGTTGGCGGGGCGGACCTTCGAACAACCGGTGGAACCGATCGTTCGTCATCGTCGTTCCGTGCAGGAAGTTGAAGTAGTCGAGGTTGAGCCAGAAAGAGCCGTCCAGCTTCAAGTCGAGCAGGTGATCGTAGATGGTCGACGCATATCGAGGCTCACCGTAAGGCGCCAGACCCATCAGTTTGTATTCGCCCGAGTTGACCCGAAACCCGCAGTAAGCGGTGAAGGCGGAGTAGAGCAGCCCGAGCGAATGGGGAAAGTGCAGCTCCTTGAAAACCTCCAGGGTGTCGCCCCGTCCCGCGCCGATAGTGGTGGTGGCGTATTCGCCCACGCCGTCCACCGTCAGAATCGCCGCCCGCTCGAAGGGCGAAGGATAGAACGCGCTCGCGGCGTGGGCCTGGTGATGCTGCGTGAACAAGACCGGACAGGCGGGACGCAGCCCGGGAAGCTCGTCGCGGATCGTGGCGCGGAGATTGAGTTTCTCGCCCAGCCAGGAGGGGAGCACGCGGAGGAATCCCAGGAAGCCGCGTGGGGCAACGGCGAGGAAGGTCTCCAGCAGACGCGCGAACTTGAGGATCGGCTTGTCGTAGAAGACGACGGCATCGAGTTCAGCGGGGGTCAAGCCGCCGTGGCGCAGGCACGCGGCGATGGCGTGGTGCGGGAACCGTTCATCATTCTTGCGCCGGCTGAACCGTTCCTCCTGGGCAGCGGCGACGATCGCCCCGTCCCGCAGCAGCGCGGCCGCGGCGTCGTGGTAGTAGGCCGAGATGCCCAGGATGTGGCGCATGGGCGGGCGGGGCTTACATGAAGGGGTACATGAAGGGCGCCAGCACCGAACTCGAGCTGAACAGAATCAAGGCCGCCATCAGCAGGAGCACCAGCACCAACGGGATCAACCACCACTTCTTCTCCTCGCGGAGGAAGAGGAGAAACTCTTTGCACAGGCGCCACATGAGGAGCGGACTCTACACGTCCAGGGCGCGGATGGCAAAAGCATTAGCAGCAAACCATTACCTGCTACTCCGGGGCTCGGGGTGAGCCCGGTTGGGCATAGGCTTCCGGCTGAACCCCTTCGCTCATCTCGCCCGGTTTAGCCTCGCTGGTCTTGGGGCGGAGCACGTGACGGGGCGCAGTGATGGCCGTCGCGAAGTCCTGTTCTGAGTAAGGAATAGGTCCGCGGGTGAGCTCGGGCACATTGAATGTTTTCAAGAAGGCGTCGTAGAAGGCCGGGTCTTCTTGCGGCAGGACAAACGGTTTGTGGAACCGGCCGTCGGCGCCCACATAAGTGAAGTGCGGTCGGGCGAACAGGCCATCGCGGCGTTTGCTGCTGAACACCATCCAACGGCTGTTGCTGGACCAGCAATGCCAGGTGTCCGCTTGAGGACTGTTGATCTCGAGGCGCCGATACGTGTTCCGGCCGGTCGTCAGATCCATCACCTGGAGATCGCTGTTGGGCTGATAGATCGGGAAATGACCGTAGTCGAACAGGCAGAAAACCAGCAACCGCCCGTCCGGCGAAGGACGGGGCTGGGCAATGCTCTTGCCCAGCGCCTGGGCGTCGATCACCGTTTCGACCTGGCCCCAGGCGCCGGTGGCGGGATCAAAGGCGATCCGTTTCAGGTCATAACGGATTTCGCGAAACCTCTCGACGGGCTGCTTCAGCGCACTGCAGAAATAGAGACCCCGGCCATCGGCCGACCAAGCCGGCCAGGTCTCCATCTGATCCGGCTGCGCCAGGGGGGCTGGGATCGTTATCGTATTCGCTTCGAGGTCATAGAGGCCAAGATCGGAATTGGTGTCGTAAACGTCGCGACTCTCACCGGTGCTGTGGAAGAGCATGGAGAGCTTGTTCAGTGAGAAGGCCAGCCAGCGGCCGCTGGGATGCCAGGAAAGATAACCCGCCGTCTTCTCCACTCGCGTGACCCCGCCGCCCGGTCGGGCAAGCAGCATGGGCAGGCCTTTGGACCGGGTGCGGATGTGGAGCGTCATGGTTTCCGGCTGGTGGTTCAGAAAGGAATGGCAATTCACGCATCCGCGGTCGAAGGACTGATTGCGCAGCACCACCCGTTCGTCGAAAGTGGAGAGGTTACGCTGATGGATGCCCACCTCGACATACTGGTTGTACAGCGGTCGGATCAGGCGATAGACGAGCCAGCCATCGATTTCCTCCCGCGCCACCTCGTTGGTAAAGGTGTCATGAAGCCGCCAGTTGCCGCGCGGATCGCGACGATACAACTCGATCTGAAGCGACTGCCCCCGGTTCGCCTCCAGCAGCATCCGCCAGGGATGGACCGGGATCTGCACGCGTTGGGCGCGACTCTCGACTTCGACGGCCGCTCCGGAGGGGCCCCGCAGTCGGACCCGACATGGACCCGGCGGTTCGAGGATCGTGAAATTCAGCGGTGCGATGTTGGGGGGAATGACGAGATCGGTATAGTCCGGATCGATCCGCGCCCGCGGGGCGGCAGCATTGGTGGCGGGCCCCGAGGCTTCAGCCGCAGTGAGAGGGATCGCCAGAACCCCGAGCAGCAGGCAGATGAGCCGCCGGGTTCGTCCCATACACCGTGTCCCCGTAGCGGCGTCTCGGCAGAGCGCCGC
>Ga0315288_10006504_pt1 | contig 14819 bp, 13 predicted proteins | sample YL17G11_20_MG_FD_203454 | JGI IMG/M metagenome (GOLD analysis project Ga0315288, IMG submission 203454) | Sediment microbial communities from Yellowstone Lake, YNP, Wyoming, USA - YL17G11_20 | ecosystem: Environmental > Aquatic > Freshwater > Lake > Sediment | place: USA: Wyoming | collected... | reverse complement strand
TCAATCTACGATTTGGTCGCCGAAATGAGAGTCCCGTTTCGTGTAACGGGGCTCCATCAATCTACGATTTGGTCGCCGAAATGAGAGTCCCGTTTCGTGTAACGGGGCTTCCTTATATGAAGAAAAATACCAAACATTTCGTCTACATCATCAAGGCCGCAGACGGGACTTATTATACCGGCATGACCAAGGATATCAAGAACCGTCTGGCCCTGCATGAGTCCGGCAAGGGCGCAAAATATTTAAGAGGCCGGACTCCACTGACCATTGTATACCGCGAGTCATGTCGGGATATTAAAACCGCCATGGTCCGGGAGCTCCAAATTAAAAGGTATTCGAAGAGGCAGAAACAGAAGCTGATCGACCATCCCCGCGCGCGGAAAAGAAAAAACTAACCAGCCCGCGGGGGGCAGGCCATTGACATTCATTCCAATAAAAATATAATACCCCGAGGTGACTATGGGGTTATTGTTTTTCTGCTTATGCGCGCGCGTTCTCATTTCCGAAGTCATGTCGAACGTTCGGGGCTCGGAGAGCACGTGCGGCAGCCGCAATGAGTACGTCGAAATCTACAACCTCAGTTCCGACACGGTCGACCTGGCCGATTACCATATCCACGATTTTGACAGCAATCCGGACGAGATCTTTCCCTGGGAAAACGATACCCTGCTCGTCAAATACCCTAAGGTTCGCACGCATTCGACCCTTATCTACCCCAGCTCCTACGCGCTCATCATGGACCGGGATTACGTAAGATGGGATTCGATAAACTGGCAACCCTATGACCTGCCCGATTCGGTCCTGATCCTGACCACGGACGACCACACGATCGGCGACGGCCTTTCGACCAACGACCCCCTGATTTTTTTCTCGACCGCCGATTCCTGCACGACTTCCTTCGGTACGCCCGGGCTTGACGACGGATTTCCCGACGACCCGGGCGATGGAATTTCCTGGGAACGGATCGACCTCGACCGGACCGATACGGTCGACAATTGGTATCCCGCCCTCGAATCTTCCGGCGGCACACCGGGCCGGGAAAACAGCACGGCAACAGCGTATGACCTCGCCCTGGACAGCGCATCGATTTTTCTAACTCCGGCCCGGTTGAAACCCGGCGAAGATCTGAAGGTTGAAATCCGGATCCAGAACCATGGTCTCCATCCGACCGCGGACTGGGTGCTGGGGATCTTCGAAGACCGGAACTACGACCGGATCCTGGATCCCAACGAGCTTCGCGCTTCGTTGCCGGGCGTGAGCGTGGCCGTCCGGGACAGCGTTTCTCTGGAGTACGATTATTTAAAACCCGCGGCGGGCGACCATCAGCTCGCTTTTAGAATTGATTTTCCGATGGATAAAAATCCGGGCAATAATCTGGTCTTCAAGGATTTTACGGTTTCCAGCCAGACCGGCATTTTGACCATTTCTCCGGAAATTTTTACGCCCAACGCAGATAATGTCAAAGATTTCCTTCAGATCGATTACCGGCTGCCCGAACCGGGCGGCGCGTTGACGATCGCGGTTTACGATTGCCGGGGTAAAAAGGTCCATGTGGTTTGCTCCGGCCAAACGGTTTTCATAAACCTGGGTACTGTTTTCTGGAATGGCGCCAGCCAGGGTAAAAAAACCCCGACCGGCATGTACGTGATTTATCTGGAATACCAGTACCGGAACCGGCTGATTCGGGCCAAGAAAACCGCGGTTTTAGCGCGTTAAGGATACCGGTCAATCTCTTGACTTTGACCGGAAAATCGCTATAATTGCCCCATGATTAAGAAGACCCCCTTTTATGACATGCATATCAAATATAAGGGCCGGATGGTCGAATTCGCTAACTTTTACATGCCGGTTCAGTTCGAGGGCATCATCCCTGAGCACGAGACCGTCCGGAACGCGGTCGGCGTTTTTGACGTGTCGCACATGGGTGAAGTGGAGATCCGGGGTGCCGACCGGATAAAATTCGTCAATTATGTAACCACCAACGACGCGGCCAGGCTGGCGCTGAACCAGGTCCAGTATTCGGCCCTGCTTTATCCGGACGGCGGGGTGGTCGACGACCTTCTGGTTTATAATCTATCGGACCGGGTATTTATCGTCGTGAACGCCGCCAATACCGACAAGGATTTCAAGTGGATCACCGACCATAAAAAATTCAACGTCGATATCGCGAATATCAGCGACAATGTCGGCCAGCTAGCGATCCAGGGGCCCAAGTCCGAACCGGTCATGCAGAAACTGACCGAATTAAAACTCGCGGATTTTAAGTATTATTGGGCGGCCGAAACCAAATTGAGGGGGATACCCGCGCTTCTCTCCCGTACCGGATACACGGGCGAAGACGGTTTCGAGGTTTACCTGGACCGGAAATACGCGCCCGAGATCTGGAATATGGTTTTTGAAGCGGGTAAAGATTTCGGGATCAAGCCAATCGGCCTGGGCGCCCGGGATACCCTGCGCTTTGAAATGAGATATTGTTTGTATGGCAACGATATTGATCAGACCACCAACGCCCTGGAAGCCGGCCTGGGGTGGATTACGAAATTCGACAAAGGCGATTTTATCGGCCGCGATGCCCTCTTGAAGGTGAAGGAGGCGGGCGTTAAGAGAAAGCTGGTCGGTTTTGAGGTCACCGGCAACGGCATTCCGCGTCCCCACCTGGACATCCAATGCCAGGGCCGGAAGGCCGGCCACGTGACGTCGGGCACTTTTTCCCCGTCCCTGAAAAAAGGCATCGGCATGGGCTATGTGGAAACGTCCTGCGGCGAAGTGGGCACAAAATTGCAGGTCATGGGCAAAAAACCGATCGAAGTCGTAATCGTCAAAGGACCCTTTTACAAACAAGCCAGTCATAAATAGTCAAGGAGGTAAAGTGGCGAATATAATTGATAACTTGAAATACACCAAAGATCATGAATGGGTGAAAATTGAAGGGGATATCGCGACCGAGGGAATAACCGATTACGCCCAATCCGAATTGTCGGACATCGTCATGGTCGAACCGCCGAAAATCGGCCGGAAAGTAAAAACCGGAGAGGCCGTGGGCACGATCGAAGCCGTGAAAGCGGTAAGCGACCTGTACGCGGCGTTGAGCGGGGAAGTCGTCGCTGTGAACGACGCCGTGGTCAAAGATCCGTCGCTGATCAATAAGGATCCCTATAACCAGGGCTGGCTGTATAAAATAAAGGTGGAAAACGTCAAGGAGACCGAAGGCCTTTTAACTCCGGATCAATACAAGGAATTGGTCGCCAGTCACTGATGCATTACCTTCCCTTAACCCCGCAGGATGAAAAAGCGATCCTCGCCCGGATCGGCGTCGCCACGTTCCAGGAACTCCTGGATAAGGTGATTCCCGGCGAAATCCAGCACCGCGGGGCGATCGGTCTACCCGCCGCGATGTCCGAGACCGAGATCCATTCCCTGCTGAAAAAAATAACCGGTCAGAACTCACACACCGATGATTTTATTTCCTTCCTGGGCGCCGGTGTTTACGATCATTACCTGCCGGCGATCGTCGATAATCTTATTTCCCGGAGCGAGTTCTATACCGCGTATACGCCCTACCAGGCTGAAGTGTCCCAGGGCACCCTGCAATCGATCTTCGAGTATCAAAGCGTGATCTGCGAACTCACGGGCATGGATATTTCCAACGCCTCGATGTACGACTTAGGTTCGGCGCTGGCCGAGGCCTGCCACATGGCGAACGCGATCAAGGGCAAAAACCGGCTGATCATTTCGGACCTGGTTCATCCCTATTACCAAAAAGTGGCCCAGACTTACACCCGGGAATGTTGTATTGAGATCGTCCGCTGCCCTTCCCGGAACGGAGTCCTGGACCTCGAAGCACTGAAAGAACTCCTCAAGGAGGAAGCCAGCTGCGTGGCGATCCAGCAGCCCAATTTTTACGGCTATTTGGATGCCACCGGAGAGATCGAAAAGGTCGTCCACCAGCATGACACCCTCCTGATCGCCGCGGTCGATCCGCTGTCCCTGGGTGTGGTGGCGCCGCCGGGCGAATACAACGCCGACATCTGCGTGGGCGAAGGTCAGGGAATGGGTATCGCACAAGGTTTTGGCGGTCCGCTCCTCGGGTTTTTCTCCGCCCGGATGGAGTTTGCCCGTTACCTGCCCGGCCGTATCGTCGGCGAGACCGTGGATCGGGAAGGCAAACGCGGGTTCGTGCTCACCCTTCAGACCCGCGAACAGCATATCCGGCGGGAGAAAGCGACTTCCAATATCTGTACCAACGAAGCCCTGTGCGCGTTAAGTTCCCTCATCTACCTCTGCGCGCTGGGCAAACAGGGGATCGTCGAACTCGGAAATCTGATCCTGGCGAAAAGCCATTATTTGCGGGACCGATTATCCCGGCTGCCCGGTTTAAAGTTTTTTTCCAACCGCGAATTTTTTAAAGAATTCGTGGTGGAGACCGAAAAACCGGCGGTGGAGATCGTCGATAGGATGCTGGATCAAAAAATCTTCGCGGGCGTTCCGCTATCGATATTCGATCCGAAAATGGCCAACCGGCTGCTCGTGGCCGTTACGGAAAAGCGCACCAAGGAGGAAATTGACCGTTATGTCGATGGCCTGGCTAAAGCACTATAATTACCCGGATTTTTTTCGCCAAACACATAAATATTAAATTCCGAGATTATCCTTTATGAAACTGCTGTTTATCGGCGACATTTTCGGCAACGCGGGCCGTAAGAAAATCTGCGACGACCTGCCGGCCATCATCAACCAGGAAGGCATCCAATTTACCATCGCCCAGGGCGAGAACATCGCGGGCGGCAAGGGCATCACCAAAGCGACGGCCGATGAATTGTTCGCGGCCGGCGTCGATTGCGTGACGGCCGGCAACCATACCTGGAAGCAGAAAGAAATTTATGTCCTTCTGGAAAACGAACCCCGCCTGCTTCGACCCGCTAATTACCCGGATGGCGTGGCCGGCCGGGGGTTTGCGGTATATGAGAAGCAGGAGATCAAGATCGGCGTGATCAACCTCGAAGGCCGGACCTTCATGCGGCCCCTGGATAACCCGTTTCGGATCGGAAAGAAAATATGCGAGGACATGGTCAAAGAGACCCGGAACGTTTTCATTGATTTTCACGCCGAAGCGACCAGCGAGAAAAGGGCGCTCGGCCTTTATCTCAGCCCATTCGCAACGGCGATCATCGGAACCCATACCCACGTTCCGACCGCGGACGAACAGGTAATCGGAGGAAAAACCGCGTATATTACGGACGTCGGCATGGTGGGTTCCCGGGATTCCATAATCGGCGAAGAACCCGACGATGTGATAAGCCACTTTATTTTACAGGTTCCGCATCATTTCAAACCGGCAAAAGAAAATATATCCGCCAATACGGTGATTGTGGATTTTGACGAAAATACGGGTACGGCCCGATCGATAATTCGATACGTTTTTTAAATTCACCACTTTTTAGGGTTCAACTAATCTTCTATTATGTTATACTTTTGTGCAACCGGGTCTGTTATACCGTAGTAAATCTTCTTGATTACCGAGATTTAAGTCTATGGCTTTGGGCACGGATATTGCATAAGGAATAGGGTAGAGGTGCAAAATGAAAAACTTGATAATATTAGCACTCATTGCCCCGCTTGTTTTTGCCGGAAGGTTTGGAGTCGGTTTTTCGGGCGGAACCGAATACGACCAGGATTACCAGTCCATGTCCTACGAACAGCTCCCGATCCTTTTCTATGGCGCGGAATTTCATCTCCAGGCTGAAGCCCTGCCGGCTCTTTACCTCGAACCATCGATCTCCTATATGAATAATCCCCAACTCGCGACCTCGGCCGTGGGCGCCGGTTTAAGATTGACCGTCCAGCCCCGGTTGGGCCGTTTCCCCCTCGCGCCCTTTTTCGGCGTCGAAGGTGCCCTCATGTTCTATAACCAGAACCTGGATCTGCAAACCGCGATCCGGTCCGGCCGTTTCGAGGAATACATGCAGACATCCAATCCCCGGCCGGTCGGTTATGGTTTTGCCGGAATGTCGATCTTCCTGGGCCGGTCCTTATCGCTGGACGGACAATACCGTTACCTGAGAATGAACCAGCAGGTGGGCGTGCAAATGGTCTGGGCGGGTCTTACTTTCTACCTCAACTGGTAATTCGGGATGATTCGCCGGTGGTGTTGGGCGCGGTCCGCGCAAGACTCAGGTGTTCTCTTTGTCCCGGTGCAAAAGCCGCGACAGATACGTGGGCTGAATTTTTAAGATTTCGCTGGCCTTGCGCTGGTTACCGCCGCATCGGCGGATCGTCTCCCGGATGAAATTCATCTTGAATTTTTCCATCACATCCTTCAGGCTCTCGCCGTAGACGATCGTCTCCTCGGCTTTTTTTGAGGAGAGCATCAGCGATTCGGCTTCGAGCGTATCGCCGGTCGTCAGCACCACCGCCCGTTCCACGACGTTCTGCAGTTCCCGCACGTTTCCCGGCCAGGAATAATTAAGGAGTTTTTCATAAACCTCGTCCGAGATCCGTTTGACCGGTTTGTTCATCTGCCGGGTGAAGATTGCCAGAAAATGCTCGGCCAGAATCCGGATATCATCTTTGCGCTCGCGCAGGGGCGGGATATGGATGGGAAACACGTTGAGGCGGTAGAAAAGGTCTTCCCGGAAAAGCTTCTCCTTGATCTTTTCCTCGAGGTTCTGATTGGTCGCGGCGATGATCCGGACGTCGACGCTGACCGTCTTGGCTCCGCCCAGGCGTTCGAACTCGCGTTCCTGCAAAACCCGCAGCAGCTTGATCTGGGTTTCGAGGGGCAGGTCCCCGATTTCGTCCAGGAATATGGTTCCCCGGTTGGCCAATTCGAACCGGCCCTTGTGCAGGCCGGCGGCGCCGGTGAAGGCGCCCTTTTCGTAACCGAAAAGTTCGCTTTCGAGCAGGTTGGTCGGCAGGGCGGCGCAGCTGACGGCGATGAACGGTTGTTCCTTCCGGGGGCTCAACCGGTGGACGTACCGCGCGATCAGTTCCTTGCCCGTGCCGTTTTGGCCCAGGAGCAGGACCGAGGTGTTGCTCGGGGCGACTTTTTCCGCGAGATTCAGGACGTCCTTGAATTCCGCGCTCTGGGAAACGATGGCGTATCGGGCTTCGAGCTCGTCGCTGAGCAGGTTTTTGTACTCGCGGATCTGGAGGTGCAGCTTCGCGTTCTGGATTACGTTCGCGGACTGGAAAGCGATCAGGATCAAAAGCTCCTGGTCCTCGTCGGACCAGCCCTGATCTTCCTTTTTGTTCAAGACTTCGATGACGCCGATCGTCTTGCCGGAAATGATCAGGGGCGCGGCGATGATCGAACGCGTGACGAAACCCGTGGATTTGTCGATCATCGGGTAGAAATTCTTGTCCCGGGCGGTGTCGTTGACGATTTTGACCTTGCCGTCCCGGACGCAGGCGCCGGCGATACCCTTGTCCAGGGGTACGGTCAGGTTTTTGAGACGGCCGGAAACGTCGCCGGTGGCGCTCGCGAAGTATAGTTCATGGGTCGTTTCATCCAGGAGAAGCAGCGAACTGGCTTCGGCCTTGAGCAGGGTCCGGGCGCTGTCGATAATGATGTCGAGGATCTTGGATAATTCCAGGGTCGTGGACAGCGAGCTGGCCATATGGAAGAGCATTTCCAGTTCTTCGCGGCCGATTTTGCGGATTATGTTTTCCATGGTTAAGTATATCTTATTAAAGCGGTTAAGTCAAGAATTAGCCAATGGGATTTATCCCGTTAGAGGACAGAGCTCTCTAACGGGATAAATAATCTTACTTGCGGCGGAGTCAAATATATGTATACTAAAACCGAATAACCATGAATCTTTTTTTCGACCAGGCGGTTACCCGGCGCGGTTTCCTTAAAGCCTGCGGCGCGGCCGCGCTTGGCGGTTATCTTTTACCGAAGTTGCTTAAGGTCGCCGAAGCCCGGGAACTGGATTATAAAAAAGGATATCTGGATCCCCAACCGGCCCGGTATTATGATAAAATGGCCGGGAACAAGATCCGGTGCCGGCTCTGCCCGCGCCGGTGCGCCGTCGCCTCCGGCAAACGCGGTTTCTGCCGGGTCCGGGAAAACCGGAAAGGCGCGTACTATACCCTGGCTTATTCCAACCCGTGCACGATCCACATCGACCCGATCGAGAAAAAACCCCTGTTCCATTTTTTCCCGGCGACCACGGCTCTATCCCTGGCCCTGGCCGGCTGCAATTTTACCTGCAAGAATTGTCAGAATTGGGACATTTCCCAATCCCGTCCCGATGACACTTACAATTACCATGTCCCGCCCGGAGAAATGGCCGACCTCGCCCTCGAATTCAAAAGTCCGACCATCGCTTATACCTATACCGAGCCGAGCGTATTCTTCGAATACGTTCTCGACACGAGCCGGGAAGCCCGCGCGAAGGGAGTCCGCAACATAATCAAATCCAACGGCTATCTCAATCCGGAACCGATGAAGGAACTGATCCCCCATCTGGACGCGGCCAATATCGATTTGAAGGGTTTCCGCGAAGATTTCTACCGGGATATCACGGGCGGCACCCTGGCGCCGGTGCTGGAGACGATTAAACTCCTGAAAAAAGAAGGGGTCTGGATGGAAATCACCAACCTGGTGATTCCGGGAAAAAATGATGCGGAGGATATGGTCAATGAATTATGTGCCTGGATCAGAGACGAGTTGGGTCCGGACATCCCCCTGCATTTTTCCCGTTTCTATCCCCAATACAAGCTCGCCAACCTGCCGCCCACGCCGACCGATACCCTGGTCCGGGTCAGGGACGCCGCCCGGAAAGCCGGTTTGAATTACGTCTATATCGGCAATGTCCCGGAGTTAGACGGCGAGAACACGTCCTGTCCGGATTGTAAAAAAGTCCTGATCGAGCGTCAGGGATTTGACGTGCGGCAGAATCATATAATAAAGGGTAAGTGTAAATTCTGTCATAAAGAGATCCCCGGCCGCTGGGTTTAGCCGATCCGGCCGCGGACCCAGTCGTGCCGGGCCCACAGCGCGCAGCCGCCGACCGTTTCCCTGAGTTCCCGGTGATGTTCCCGGATTTTTTTCAGGAGGTCGGATCGCAACGCATCCCGGAGCGGCATATCTTCCAGCGAGACGTCCGAATAAGGCGCGAACGGGCAGGGTTCCAGGCGGCCCTGGGCGTTGACATGGACGAAACCCCGGCCGCTGGAAAGGCAGCCGTCGAATTCCTCTTCGTCGCCCGGAAACATGATGAATAGCCCGGAAAGCCGGTCCCGGAATCCGGATACGGACCGGATCATCGTCGCTTTTTGGTCTTCGGTCAGAACCAGACCCTCGGTGTCCGCGCGGACCGGCACGTATTCGACGAAGAAAAATGTCTTGCATCCTTCCGCGTTAAACCCCCGGATGTATTGCTCGTTGATGACCATCGAAAAATTCAGACGGGTGACCGTAAATGAAATACCCCAGAAGATGCCGCGGTCTTGAAGCCGGCGGATTGTCCGCCGCAGGGTTTCGTACACGCCCGCGCCGCGCCGGTCGTCGGTTTCTTCACGGTTCCCTTCGAGGCTTAAAATCGGAAAGACATTGCGCGCGCGTTTCAATTCCTTAATCCGGATATCATCGATCAGAGTGCCGTTCGTGAACAGGGGGAAGATAACGTCGGGAAAATTTTTCGCGACCGCCAGCAACCCGGGTCGGATTAGCGGTTCGCCGCCGGCCAGAAAAATGATCGATACGCCGAGATCCCGTGCTTCTTTGATCACCTGATGGAGTCGCGTCAAGCTCATCTCCTTGCCGGCCGGCCGGTGCAGCGCCCGCGCGTAGCAGCCGACGCAGTGCAGGTTGCATTGATTGGTGACGCTGATAATCAAGACCGCCGGCACCGGCACGCCCTTTTTCCACCCGGCACGCCGGACGCAGGCGGCCCGCTGCTGCCAACTCAGGGTTTTCAGAAAATAAATGAAAAGGGCCGGGTCTTTCCAGGACATAAGCCAAGCGTTATTTAATAAATCCTTTATTGCCCGGTCGAATGCCCCGATATAATCGTTGTTTTTCATCTCCTTTTTCCGGTGGGAGCGGTTTTTCGCCATGCGCTCGCGATCCGCAATGACGACAATATTATAACCGGCATTCCGATTCCGTCAAGAGACCCCACTTGACATAAATGGGAATTTATATAGAATAAATCCATGACCGATAAGGAACTGCGCAACGACTTAAAAAACGGCCGAATCTCCAACCAATATGTCCTGATCGGCGACGAACCCCTGCTCATCGAGAACGCGATTGGCGTGATCAAAGATGCCCTAAAAATCGACAACCCCTTCGATTACGAATCCCTTTCGATATCCGAAACTTCGATTGAAGAAACACTCCCGAAGCTTTTCGTGAGTTCGTTCATTTCGGCGCGCCGGCTTTTCGTCTTTCGCAACCTTGAGGAATTGAGTGAACGCGAAATAAAGGAATGGCAGGAGGCGTTCCACCGTCAGCCGCTGCCGAATTGCGCGGTCATGACCTACGTGTCGAACAAGGAAAACCCCTGGCGGAAATACGACGCGGAAAAGATCGGGGGTCTTTTTCCCGATGCCCAGTGCGTGACCTTCGTCCTGGACCGGACCCGGGTGCGGGATTGGATCGTGCGCCGCGACAAGCGGTGCGGACTCGGGCTGGCGCCGGAGATGATCGACTACCTGGAAGAGGAGTTTGAAAGCGACATTACCGGCTTGAAGAACGAGTTGGAAAAGATCGAAAATTTCCTGGCCGAACAGAAGTTGCTCTCCGGTGAGGAGATGAGATCCCTGACGGCCGGCCTGTGGGATTATGACAAATATAAATTCGTCAACACTTTTTTCTACGGCGGCAAGGACGCCCTCGGTCAGTTCGAGGAATGTCGGTCCTACATCGGGAACTACGCGGAAACCGTTTCCATCCTGGGCCGCCGGCTCGTTAAAAACGCGACCCGATTCCGGGACGGCGCCGGTTTGTCGGAGATGCTGGAAGCGCTGCTCACCATGGACCGGAAAGTAAAAACGAGTTCGTTATTTCTTGATTTATATCTGGGAATTTTTCTAACCAAGAAGTGGGGTGTGTTTAAAAAAGGAGCGGCTTATGGAAAGTGACATGAAGGTCCTGAAGGATATCGAAGGCAAACGCGCCGACCTGCTCGAAAAACTGAACAAGATCGAGGAAAAGAAATCTTTCGTCAGCCCCGAGGTTTACGATAAGGTTAAAAAGGAATACGAAAAGAAACTCCAGGATATCGAGACGCAGCTCTACGAGAATGTCGAGCTCGTAAAGAGCGAGAGCAAGAAGATAAAAGAGGATGTCCGGGATCTGGCCGCAGAAGAGAAGGAGCTCAAACTGAAACTGGAAGAGATCGAGTTGCGGTACACGATCGGCGAATACGACGACGAAACTTACAACTCTCAAAACGGCGAGGCCAAGGAAAGACTGCACGCGATAACCGGCCAGCTCAAGAAGATGAATGAGCGCGGCAAATGGCTGGAAAATTTCGTGGCGGTCAAGGACCTCGAAGCGGAAGTCGTTGCGCCCCCGCCGGAGAAAGTCAAGGAAGATATGGGAATCAAAATCGACGAGCACGTCCTGGAAGAAAAGCAGCCGGGTGAGGAACAGAAACTCGACGAACTCCTGGTCGAAGACATGGCGTTGACCGAGATCACGGAAACCCCGGCGGTAAAACCCGCCGAACCGGTCAAAGCCAAGAAGGAAGAGGTGGTTCCCTGTCCGAAATGCGGACATAAGAACACGCCCGATTCCTGGTATTGCGAAAAATGCGGGGCTGAAATTCTCGACATATCCGCCAAATAAAAAAACCCTTCGTCATCGATGGCCTACAATCATACCGCGGTTGAGAAGAAGTGGCAGGATTTCTGGCGTAAGAAAAAACTCTTCGCCGCCCCGGAACCGCCCCGAAAAAAATTCTATAATCTGGAGATGTTCGCTTATCCTTCCGGCGACATCCACATGGGTCAGGGCAAGAATTACGTGATCGGCGACGTTTTCTCCCGGTTTAAGACCCGGCAGGGATACGACTTACTCCATCCCTTCGGCTGGGATGCCTTCGGATTACCCGCCGAAAACCAGGCGATCAAGATGGGCATTCACCCGGAACAATGGACCATGAATAACATCCGCATTTCGGATGAATCCCTGAAAATGCTCGGCATCGCCTACGATTGGGAACGGGAGATCATCACCTGCCTGCCCGATTATTACAAATGGACCCAGTGGATGTTTCTGCTTCTTTACCGCCGCGGTTTGGCTTACAAGAAAGAGGCGCTGGTTAACTGGTGCCCGGGATGCCAAACCGTGCTGGCGAACGAGCAGGTGACCGACGGCCACTGCTACCGGTGCGCCGCGGTCATTGAAAAAAAGAAGCTGAACCAGTGGTTTTTTAAAATCACGGAATACGCGGAACGACTACTCCGCGATATCGACCGCTTGACCGGTTGGACCGATAATGTCCGGGACATCCAGCGGGCGTGGATCGGACGGAGCACCGGCTGCGAGATATCATTCAAGGTCGCCGACCAGGATATCGCGTTCAAAGTTTTCACCACCCGGCCCGATACGATCTACGGCGTGACGTTCATGTCGATCGCTCCCGAACACGTCCTGGTCGAGGATTTGATCCGGGGCCGCGCGGCGGCCGAAGCGGTCCGGAATTATGTCCGGGAATCGACCAAAAAAAGCGAAATCGAAAGGGTCAGCAAGGAGAAGGACGGCACGTTCACCGGCGCCTACGCCTTAAACCCGATGAACGGCGAAAAGGTGCCGATTTTTGTCGCGGACTACGTGCTTCTGGAATACGGCAGCGGCATTGTTATGGGCGTGCCCGCGCACGATGAACGGGATTTTCAATTCGCGCGTAAGTACCGGCTGCCCGTGAAGGTGGTCATCCGCCCGCCCGGAGGGGGATTGAAAACCGAAAGCCTGGAACACGCCTACGAGGCGCCCGGTATCATGGTCGATTCCGGCCCATTTACCGGGATGGATTCGATTCCGGGGATAAAGGCCGTAACCGATCATATGGCAAAGAACCAATTGGGCGGGCCACTGGTCCGCTACCGGCTGAAAGATTGGTTGATATCCCGCCAGCGTTATTGGGGAGCGCCGATCCCGATCATTAATTGCGCGGCCTGCGGCATAGTCCCCGTACCGGAGAAGGATTTGCCGGTCACGCTGCCCAGGAACGTGTCCGATTTCGTACCCAAAGGCAAATCGCCCCTGGCCGCGGTCGACAGTTTCATGGACGTCTCATGCCCGAAATGCGGCGGCCGGGCCCGGCGCGACCCGGATACGATGGACACGTTCGTCTGTTCCTCCTGGTACTTTTTACGCTACCTCGATCCCAAGAACGACCGGGAGTTCTGCTCCCGGCAAAGCCTCGACACCTGGCTGCCGATCGACCAATATATCGGCGGCAGCAGCGAACACGCGACCGGCCACCTCATTTATTTCCGTTTTTTCACCAAGGTCCTTTTCGACGCGGGATATATCGGGGTGGACGAACCGGCGAAGAATTTGTTCAACCTGGGGATGGTCCTGAAAAACGGGTCCAAGATGTCCAAGTCCAAGGGCAACGTCGTTCCGATCGGCGAATTCGTCAGGAAGCACGGCGCCGATGTCGCCCGGTTGACGATCTGTTCGGCCGCGCCGCCGGAACGCGAGATGGAATGGAGCGACGAAGGCGTGGCCGGCTCCGAGCGCTTCCTGGACCGGGTCTATCGTTTGCTGACCGAGAATCTGACCGCGGTATCCGACCGAAAACCCGATCCGCCGTCCCTGGGGCCGGCGGACAAGGCGTTATACATAAAGATCAACCAGACCATTGCCCGGGTCACCGAAGACCTGGGAACTTTCAAATTCAACACCGCGATCGCTTTCCTCTGGGAACTGCTCAACGCCCTGTACGCCGGTGAAAAAAAGAGCCCGGTGTTCGGCCACGGCCTTTATGTTTTAATCAATCTGCTGTCGCCCGTCGCCCCGCATCTGGCCGACGAGCTCTGGTCCCTGACCGGCCGGTCCGGCAGCCTGATGAAAGAGCCCTGGCCCGCGCCCGATCCCGCCTTTTTGAAAGGGAATACGGTGACCGTGGTCATTCAGGTCAACGGCAAGGTCCGCGCTCACATGGAAACCGAGATCGGCACGCCCGAACCGGTCCTCAAGGAACGGGCGCTCCAGGACGATTGCGTGCGGAAGTTTCTGGCCGGGAAAGAAATCCGGAAGACGATCTACGTGCCGGACAAGCTGCTGAACATCGTCGTTTAAAAACCCATTATACAGATTTTAAAGTTATTATGTTATTGAGTAATTAAGTAATTCTGTTTTTTTATTCCGCTTTACCGCGCGCCAGCGCCTAACCCGCTCCGAAGGAGCCAATCCCGTCCCGGTCGTATCGGGACCTATCCCGTTCCGCATAGCGGAACGGTCTTTTATTTATCCTTCCCCGCGCTCCGCATCTTCGCCGCGTAATCGTTCAGTTTCTGTTCGACCAGATAATTGATGCTTTCCTTTTCAAATCCGTGCCGGATTTTTTTCCCGGCCTTAAGACCGGTCAGGATCTCGATCCCCTCGTCGACGCTCTTCACCGCCCAGACGTGGAATTTCTTCCGGGCGACCTTATCCACGATCTCCTGGCGCAGCATCAGGTCGTCGACGTTCGATGCGGGGATGAGCACGCCTTGATTACCAGTCAGGCCCCGAGCCCGGCACACGTCGAAGAAACCCTCAATTTTTTCGTTGACCCCGCCGATCGGCTGAACCTCGCCGTTTTGGTTGACCGAACCCGTGACCGCGATATCCTGGCGCAGGGGTAAGCCGGAAA
>Ga0315288_10006503_pt1 | contig 14824 bp, 16 predicted proteins | sample YL17G11_20_MG_FD_203454 | JGI IMG/M metagenome (GOLD analysis project Ga0315288, IMG submission 203454) | Sediment microbial communities from Yellowstone Lake, YNP, Wyoming, USA - YL17G11_20 | ecosystem: Environmental > Aquatic > Freshwater > Lake > Sediment | place: USA: Wyoming | collected... | reverse complement strand
GGTCAACTTTTAGACTAAGTGGACCCGGGCGATAGATAGAAGTTGCGATTGCAATATCCAAGATCGATCTTGGCTTCATCTCTGCCATGAACTTCTGAACATTTTCGGAGATGAACTGAAAGGTGCCAGCATAGTTCCCATTCCAAAACACATGTTTATAAACATCCAAGTCATCCATTGGGTTGTTATCTGGATGAAGTTTGTCAAAAAACCACTTCTTCACTTCTAAAAACGTGGGATTCTTGTTGCCTTCTTTGACCAAGATTTTACGGGCACACTGTTCAAACATCCTGAGCGTTCCCAGCCCTAGGATATCGAACTTTAGCAATCCAAATTCTTCTAGATGACGATAATTTACGCCTTCTGCCCATGGAGTTTGTAGTTCTCCACCAGACTTAATCAGCGGCATGCCTTCTCTGCTGTTTTCTGTGATGATGACGCCACCAGCATGGCGGGAAATGTTTCTCATTTGTTTGAACAGAACGTTGATCGTACCTTCAAACTCTGGATACTTCTTCATCAATCCACGAAATGTTGAACTGTGTTCGTCTGCTTCATCGTAAGTAAGAACCCAAGTTCCTCTATCAAATCCAGCTTCTTTCTTCTTTTGAGAGAGAACTTCTATCTCAATTTTGGATGTAGCAGAGTTTATCTCTTCAAATGGAAGACTGTAGAGCCTTGCTACATCCTTGATCAAAGAACGAAGCTGTAACTGTGCAAAGTTAGAGACTGGGATAACATTCTCCACTCCGAAGTGCTGAATTAGTAACTTTACGGCTTGATCTCTGTCTGACCAGTCGTTATCAATGTCCGGAGCTCCACGTTTGTTGCGTGAGAGCATACGTTCCCACAGAGTGCCAAACCTAATTGGATCTACCTGAGAGATTCCAAGTACATAAGCTAATAGACTTCCAGAAACGCTTCCTCTTCCGTTGCCAGTAAGAAGTGTGCCGGAAGTTACGTCCATGATTGTTTTATAGGTCAGGAAGTACTTAGCAAACCTAAACTTCGAGTTCTCTTGAAGATACTTGATATCTTCAAGTTCTTTTTTTAGTCTGGCGATATATGTGTCGTCGTTAGCTTTTCCTTTTTGCTTAAGTCCAGCTACAGCTAGAGTGACTAGTTCTCTATAAGCAACATCGTCTTCGCTGGTATCTTGACCAATCTTTTCTTTGATCTGTTCTACGCGCTCTTTACTCACAAGCATTGACAAAGCTGGAAGCTTTACTTTGTTGTCAATTGATACACTACCAATCTGCTGGTGTGCAATCTCATGTGTTCTTTCGATTGCCTCTAGAACAACTTGATCGTTGTAGAAATCGTGTGTGCAGGTTTCTTTGTAAGCTTTCCACATCTGAGAAGCGTTCTTTGGGTATAGCTCACACTTAAGCTCTTCGATCTTCTTTGGAAGAGTGTTTGGGTCAACGGTACCTTTGGTCTTCGTAGCCCAAGCCATAGCTTTGTAAATCTCACGCTCTTTCCAGTGAGCTGGATTGCTATAGTGACTATCTGCTGTAGCTACAAGCTTGATTCCAGTACGCTTGGCAAGCTCAATCAAGTGCATGTTTACTAGATGTTGTGCCCCAAGCTTGTTAAACTGTAGCTCAAGGTAATAGTTTTCTGGACCAAGAACCTCAATAAACTGTTCCGCTTTTTCTTTGAGAAGTTTTTGAATCAACTCAAAGTTTTCGGTTGAAACCGTGTGAATATCAGCCACGTTATCAAACACAACTTTTGCAGCTCTTCCTGCAATACAGGCACTAATTCCAATCATTTCGCCTTTTGCATGCCTCCGGAGCATGTCAAAATCAATTCTTGGATACTTGTAGAAGCCATCGATATACGATTCTGATACCATCCGAAACAAGTTCTTGAGTCCTTGGTTGCTCTTCGGAAGCAGGACCAAGTGGTTTCTCTGGTTCAGTGGATTGAACTGTTTTGACTTTGATTCAGCTTCGTTCTCAACAGCTGTTCCAGCTTCATCGTCACTGCTTGGCTTAATCTCAGCAAGCTCGTCTTCTGTTGAAGCAAGTTCGTTACCAATCAAGTCAATCTCTGATCGCTTCGCTTTGTTAGCCTTTGATTCAACAAGCTTTGCTTTCGAATCTGCTTGAAGCACTCGCCAATCAGACAGACTGTCAATAAAATATGCCTCAATACCTGGGATTGTCTTAAACTTGACTCCTGCCTTGGTAAGTACAGCTTGTTTGATTTGTTGGTGGGAAATCCCAGACATTGTACCGTGATCAGTTAACGCTAGGGAATCTGCACCATTTGACAGAGCAAAGTCGATATGCTCTTGCGGAAAGCCGATTGCATCACCTATCGATCCAACGCAGCTGTGACTATGAAGTCCGGTGAATTGTTTTGGTTCCATGATTGTCTTTGTGTATGTTGAATTGGAGAATGGCGAGAGTCTGGTGTTAGCGTCTTGTTCGTAGACTGGATATCATTCCTTCGATTACACGAAGTCCCTTGTCTATATGAGACAACAAACGAAGAGCAACTATGATAGCTGCTTGTTGACGCTCTATGGTGTCAAGTCTTGAGTTTAGTTGTTTGAGTTCTTGGAGGAGTTTTTCTTCACTGGACATATATGGTTTGTAAGTATGGAACAAGACTCAGCTCCATGGTTGGCTTAACGGTTCTATCGACTGCTATAGTAACCAGAACCAACCACAGGACTAGTTTGCTGTATTTTGTAACAAGACCTTTCTTGCGAGAAAGCCAGATGTTCCACTTGGATTTGTTCTTTGCGAACCAAGGTTGGCACAACACAGTTACTTCTGTTTCTTGTTGTACTTACGTTTCTTTGGAAGTTCTGGAGCCAAGAGCAGCACTGGCGCTAAACGCCAGTCTGCACAACCATCTTCCCACTTAACAAACACACAAGACGATCCAGCGTCATGACGCTTTACAGTACCAAACCTAATGTCTGTTCCAGGGGTATATGCCAGAACCTCTGGCTGTAGTCTAACTCTGTCTCCAGGAGAGAACCTAGGACTTCCATCAGCTTGATAGAGCTGTACTGCCGCAGTGGGAACAGCTGTTGGCTGTGGACCACGTACAGCAGCTTGCACTTGTTTGATTCGTTCTTTGATTACTTGAACAGAATCTGGCTTTGCTCGACCAGCAGCTACCTCTCTGGCTAAAACATCTGCTTTAGAAGGTCTTCCACGCTTCTTCTTTGGAAGTTCGGGTTCGTCTTTCTTAACGATCTTCTCAGGAACCTTAACAACCACCTTAAGTTGCACAACTGGCTTAACCACAGCTACTAGTGGTTGCTTTGGTGCTGTAGGTGAAGACTTCTGAAACGCAACAACCCACTGCTTGCTCATGGTACCCTTAACCCTGTGTTGAGTTCACTAAATCCATCCTACCATAGAGAACACCGAATATCAACATATTATTCTTGCAACGTAACGTTTAGATTTTTGGCTAGGATACGCAGGTATATTTCACGTAGGTCTGGTGGCTTTGGTACTGTGAGTGTAGTTTCTAAGTCAATTCCATAGAAAGCTTCTAAGTCTTGTTCCATTTCAACAGACCAACGTGCTTTAAGCTTTCTGTTCCTTAAATCTCTTTGCTGTTGTTTTTGGAAGGATGGTTTACAAACAACAGTCACACAACCTCAATTCCAGCTTGTTCGTCTGGAACAACATCAATCACACCATGTTTGTAGTCGAACACCAGTTTAATGGCTATAGCCCAAGCTGGGTGTGTTTCTCGTTTGATTACACTAGACTGATAGTGAACCAAGAATCTTTCCATTTCTGTGATTGAAGCTGGGGTTAGTACTCTGTTTGGAAACTTCAAGAGTACGGCATCTCTGTAGTGATCTAGTACTCTAGAAAGGAATTGCTTTGATAGTTGTAGCGACATTGATGGTAGATTATAGAGTTTCTTCTGTGTTGTACTTGCTACGTTACACTTGCTGCGGCTTGAAAACATTGTTCAACCAAGCCATGGCAATAACAAAAACTCCAACGACAACTGCTAACTCAAGCGCTCTTGGTCCACCAAACCTACCAACAAGAGCAAGCATCACTCCAAACACAAGTCCAGTCAAAACACTGGTACCAGTCCTACGCTTCTGTTTTTCGCTAGCTAGCTCTTGGTTAAGTTTGGTGATCTCTTGGTGATAGCTTTCTGATGGTTGATCTCTATATGATTCAGACACTTGGTTTCTTGTTCCTTAGTTTATAAGCCGTTCCAACCACTTTAAAAATTTTTCTGCCAGTAAACCCGTGATAGCCACTTTCACTGGTATGACTTCCAGCTAGCTCTGGGTTGAACGATACCCATTGTTCCTTTACTGGCTTAAGAACAAAACCTTCCCTCATGTGAAGATTCTTACCAGAAACAGTTTCGGTTCCATTTTGCAAACCCTCAAGTTCTGGGTTCCATGGTCCGCGATAGAGCTCTGGAACTGTTTCTAGCCCCATTACTTCAACAATAGCCTTTGTCACATCCCAGTCGTTATAGACTCCAGTGTTTCCATCATACGAATCAAACACACGGAACGAAGCTTTTCCAGGCTCTTGGTCATAGTTAAATCCTTTCTGAACTTGACCATAGACTTCACCATAGACAACAGTCTTATCAGAATATCCAGCTTCATGAAGCTTCAGAAACTTCTCTTCAAGTCCAATGTCTTTTGCCACCTTCCACCAAAGACTCTTTTCTTGCCCATAGGAAACCTGCTGAGCTTTGATGTTTGTTCTGGAACCCATCCACAATCTGCCGTCACGATATGTGACACGCCCATTACAGCCGTGGAGCTTCTCGGTCAACACCACTTCATCACTGGTGTTGATCGCTCCAGCATCACGATACTTCGCCCAACCTTCGATATCTGTGTAGGTTGGCATGTATCCATGATCACGTTCGTTATCTCCGCCAGTAGAAAGTTTCTCTCCTTCGTCAACATACTTGGTAACTCCGAGCATCTCAGCTACGTGAGTTCCTGGTGTGATTGTTGCTAGTTGCTCTTCTGAGAACAGTTCTCTAGCTGGAACAAGCATTCCATTGGAAAAGATATCACGAAGTTTCTTTGCTTCGATACAGTGACCAGCAGGTAGTTTGGTGCTTTTAACCAGTTGATGTTCTGGATCAAGTGGCAGTACTGACTCTGGCGGTAAGAACACAGCCAAGTCACCTTCGTTAAACAATCCACGCTGCATGATTACCGATTGTCCGTATACCTGTGTAATAGACAACCTATCTGCTTTTGGATGATTCCCAACCTTTGCTAGTCGAATCAAGTGTACAAGCCAGTCACTCATATAAATCTCCTACTGTTGGTCAGTGTAACATGTGTGTTTAGCACCTTCAACCCAACACTCCAGCACCTTACACTTATCTACCAGTACTCGTGCTAGTTCTCCATCTAGACAAACCAACAACATTGTTCTGTTCCCAGCAGAAACAATGTCCCGAAACTGAATCTTCTCTCCGCGGAACATATCACATTCATACCATTGCTTCTTCTTGGTTGTTCCATCGAAGAAAGGCATAAGGAAGTTATCCGTGATCTCAATGGTCAGCATGTCTTAGTTCCTTGTTCCTTCTTATGGTAAGGTTCCATACGATCAAAAGATCCAACCTACACTGTACTCAAGTGTAGGTCTTGGTTAAGTTACTCGTTCGAACTTAAACGAGCCTTTCTTGATAACAGCTTGAAAGAACTTCCCAACGCTTTGGGCTTCAAACAAATCCGTAACCAACTGCTGTTGCACTCCAAAATAACGATACCTAGTACCGTTTTTAAACGTTACCTCAAGTTCATTTGCAACCTTGTCGTAGCTAGCGAAAGCTAGAGAGCTGCTGTTCTCAAAAGCCTTCCTAGTAATTCTTTCACCACCGAGGAACATCTCTTCGTCTAACATTGTTTGAATTCCCTATTTGGTTTTATGTAAATCCTAGAGCCAAGATTGATCTTAGCCTCGACTCCAGTTACGTCGGTAGTTTGTTCGTCCGTAGGAGTTTCCGTTCGGAGCTGGAGTATATCCAAACAACCCAGCCGGAGTTGGTTCGGTCAGTTCCTTGGTTTCGACCGAGTAACTGTCTTTGATCAACTCCATCACCTTGTCATAAGCGGTAAGCTTGAAGAACCAAGTGTAGGTGCTTGGATCATACTTACGATCCTTCGGAGCAACCTGTCCCTTGAGTTCGTTTACAATGCGTTCGCTAACTCCACGAATCCAACGAAAGTTTAACGAGAAGTCTTCCGTACGCTTTTGTACTGTAGCTACAGGTTTGTCGCTATAGTCTGCGCGAACCTCAACTCGTTCTGGATTTGCTGTAATCCAAGCCAAGCACTTCTCGCGTAGTTCTGGAATGTCTCCTTCAAAACATGGCCAGAACTCAACAGCAACGTTAAAGAATCGTTCATGTTCCTTAGCTGGAACAGTGTATGGTGTCTTGTCTCCACGGAACTTCGGTACGGTAACCCCTGGAATCTTCTTCATTTCCAAGAAGCCTTCTTTGTTTGAAGATCCAACCAGAGTAAGTCTCCCGTTGTCAAATCCGACAGCTGCTTCGCCAGTGCTTCCTTTCCCAGACAGCACTCCAGCTAGACCAGGAAACCCCAAGTACTTAACAATCGCAATCAGTTGTTGTTTTTCCGTTGGTGCTGTTTGAAACGACAGCATCCAGTCAACCACCTTAGCAACCACACGAACATCTTCACCAACAAGAGAGAATCCAGAGTTCTGGTTCTGTTCTGCGTTTGCAGCATGCTCGCTGTGATCGAAAATCAACTTGCGAAGCTCACCCCAAACCTCTGTTACCTCCGATGGAAGATTCTCAGCTTTCAAAGCTAGCGCTGTCATCGTCACCATCGCGAAGTTAACAGGAATAGTCTTGGCAAAAATCACAGTGTTTTTCTGAGAACAAACGGAACCTATTCCAATTTCCCACGTCGCCGGATCGCTAATGGCTTTTCCACAGCGAGAGCAGTGGCGTAGTTCATGATGACTACGAGTCAAACGCCCGGTTACTGTTGCAATCAAACTCATGATCGAATTAAGGCGAACAGAGCGGGAAACAGTCTCAATAGTCTTCTTGGTTTGCATCGTTTCTCCTATCTTTCTACTCTACCACTCAGCTGTCCGAATATCAACTTATTATTTGTTGATATTAGTTACCGTGTAGGTGTAATCCTTAACGAAACTTAATGTACAGCGCAGCTAGAATCCAAGCTGTCTTGGACCACACGCGGTGTAGGTTCCACAGCTGGTTTAGTACCAAGTACCTGACACTCAGAGTGATGTAGGTGATGTGGTATACCATAAAGTATACAAGAGCGTAATCTTGTGGTTGGCGTGGTGTTGGCATATTTTCATATTACCACCACGAGTCTGGAATATCAACATATTACCACCCAAGGACCAAGAGCAGCTTGGAGCCGCGTCCGAGTCCAGAATAGCTCTGGCAGCCACGACGTTTCGATTCTGTGGGTTTTTATTTACTGGACGGGGGAAATGTTGGTTCGGAAAGGAAGGTGGCTAGAATCGCTTTTAATTGAATCCAAGGGAGGTAGTGAGGTCAGGTTACGATTTGGTTAGATGTAGTTTGTGTAATGCCAAGTTCTAAGAGAGTTTTAACTTTTGTGGTTTGGTCGGATTCCAAGATACAGTCTCTCACCAAAGTAATAGTTGCTGTAGTTGGGTTTTTGATAAATGTCTGAATCCACTTATGGAGTTGTCCTGCTGTTTCGTTAACAAACCTACCGCCACCAAACACAAGAAACTCAACACCCAAGTTTCCTAACTCTAGCGGTGTTACAGCTTTATCGATATCCAGTACTGACTTCTTGTTTATAACACTATACAACACAGCTGCTGTGTTTGGGTTTGTGAACATGGAGTTATGTTCTTTTTCAAACACAACGCTCTGTAGGTTTGGGTGTGCAAGCTTTTCTGATAGTTTCTTTAGGTCATCATTATCGCTCAGAATAACATTCGGCACTACTAGAGTTTTTCTCACCATGGTTTCGTGAACTTTAAGCCAACCGTTGGTACCTTTAAGACAGTGAACTGGAAGGTTCGGTTTAGTTCTGTCGCTCCATGGTTGTTCGGTTGAGTTTTTAAAAACCCAAGAGTCAAAGTCGTGAGTTTCTACAGAACCAAAGATCAAGTGGTTACGTTTAACAGCAAAGTTAACAAGGTCTTCGCACTTTGCCAAGACTCTATCTGCGCCAACAGGTGCTAGTTCACTGTACTTGAAACACAAGTCAACCTGTGTGTCTACATCAACAAAGATTTTCATAGTATATGCCTTGTGAACCAGTAGCTTCCAGCAGCTGTTGCTGTTAGTTGCCAGCTTAGTTGTCCGAGTTGGTTAAAGATGCTTAGTAGCGGTTGTTCCTTAGGAAATGACAGAGTGCCGTAAACAGTCTCAAATTCCCAGAACCAATCCTTGGTATAACCCAGAGGATCAGCTAGGTGAGTTTTTAACAATCCATATTCAACTGCCATCGGCGCTCCTTGTAGGGATCGAACCCACACACACAAAGTGTTAGAAACTTCGGCGCTACCATTGCGCTAAAGGAGCATTCTGGGTTTTTCATCTATCAAACTTAGCTGGACACACACACCAAACCACACTAAGTTCTAAGTACACCTGTGACCTATTTTTCTTTAGTCGGTAACCCACCAAAAAACAGCTTGGGATACCTCAACCCAAACCATAAAAAGAACTTACCACAGAGTTCAGTAAATATCAACATATTACTATACAGTGCAATCCACATCAGAACTTAGTTTACACCAAACTGAAGTCCCTTGAGTTGGTCGCGTAGAAGCAGCCATTCTTCTTCTGTTATCTGTCTCAACCCATTGTTTAACAACTTCCTCCGTTGACCTACCGTATCGTTAAGGCTTTCTATGCTAAACTTCTCTGGATTTATAACCCTAACAATCCAGTGCGACATAATCATCATGTCAACAATCTTCTCTATCTTCAGAGTAAACTTCTGAAGATTCTCTGTGTATAGAAACTGTTGAGGTTTGAGGTTGAACTTGTCGAAGTAGTAGTGTATCCAGCCCTCTGGCTTAACACAAACATCTTGGTAGTTTTTGAGGAATATCTGAAGATCGATCAGTAAGACATGAAGCTTGTCGTCATCCATAGACTTAACTAAGCTTAAACTAGTAACGTTTACTTTCCAGCAAGCTTAAACTTTGAACATAGTTTCTTTGCCTCTGGTGTTGGTACAATCGTAAGTGCCGTAAGTTCATTTCCTATGTCTGGTTCATAGAACAAACTATGACGAACCCCAGCTTGTTTTAAACTCTCAGCAAACTTATCTAGGTCTTCTTTGTCTTTTGCAGCTAACACAACAACCGTGTTGCTCGTGTTAAACCAACTCCGTTGGTCATCTGGAAACTCCATCGAAAACTGAACAACCGCATGAATCGCCTGTGGTAACTGATACTGAAGTGTTAAGTCATTTCTTGTAACGACGTATAACTTCAATACCGGAACAACCTACATCTCTTTTAGCTCAACCATTAGTTTCTCCTTAATCCCTTATAACATATCTAGGATATCTTTATATTCCAATTACCAACCTAGGTGTTGTTCCCTCTCTATGGTAAGGTTCCATATGATCAAAAGAATATCTCCATAACCCAGATACCAGAAATGAAAAAAGCTAAGACAGCTTTTCAACCATCTTAGCTTTTTGTTTTGCGGGGTTTCCTGGGTTCGAACCAAGTACCTCTAAATCCTTGCAGACCTAGTGCTCTTCCATACCGAAGTACTCTCTGAGCTAAAACCCCATAACAGACATATTGTTCCAGTAGTTAAGAGTTGTATAGAACAAAATGAAAAAAATATTAACCAACTTCATTCTTGCTTGTCTTGTGATTTGCCTTGGGTATGGCAAACTCCCAAACCCATTTCAGAAACCAACCATAAATCATCCACCATGTTTTACAGCTGGAGATAGTACTACACTAATGGTTGCTTATGATTCAAGGTTCTCTCCAGAAGAAGTTCAGATCATGGAAAGAGCTCTAACAGAGTATACCCACGTTGGAATTACCTTTAGAACAGTAGCCAGAAATGAAAACTTGCATGTAAGCGTTTGGAGAAATACCACCGGGAGTCATAGAATAGGCGAATATGCCATCGGAACAAATGAAGTATGGATTGACAACGCTAGAGTAGCAGATACTAATTCTAAAACAGGAATGACGTACATGCTTGGATCTATCATCATCCACGAAACAGGCCACTGGCTTGGAATGCAGCACGTTTGTTCATATCCAGAGGAAGATGAAACATGCTCTCCTGTCGGATTGGGAATAGCTAGGATGAACCCGCTGTTGTGGAACGCAGATAGACCAGCTCTAAACAATCTTGATATACTGGAATTCAACCGTACCTCAAGGTGTCACTAGAACTCTCTCTCTGAAACTCATTCCCACCCAGACATTTCAAATCCAGCAACCATAGTTAACCTTAACGTTCAGACGAACTACCAACAACCACAACTGGTATTTAACCGTAACACCCGTAAAAAGTACTTGTACTTAGGTCACTGGATAAGGTAAAGAGAGTTTGGTTGTTAACTGTAAGTCCAAACAAAGCTTCGTGTTTCTTCCAAAGAGGATGGTTCTCTTCTGGCGCTAGCCATGGTTTTTTAGCGCAGAACTGAAACTTCTTCTAGCTTGCTTTTGTGCTATGCCCATTGTTTTACGTATGCTTGGTAGTTCAACCAGACGACGTACTTGTGGTTGCACTTAGGACACGACGGATTTACTAGCGAACCAGCTTCTACACTGAAGGTATGCTTACATGCAGTACACTCGTACTCTGCATCTGTTGTTTTGTCAGGTGTCTTCATACTCTCTCTAGAGTAAGATCACCAAGAGAGAGACAATGGTTGCTATGTGTGCAACCACCCGAAGCACAATGTCAGCGTTGCGAAAGAACTCTTTTACTCTGATCCAAGTTGGTAGTCTCATAGTGTTTTCCTTACCCTCGTTCGCATCTTCTCTCCATAACACCAAACGGTGTATAGTCACGGTGCAACTTACCAGGATCGAACTGGTACTGAGAAGGGTTTAAAGCTTCTGACTCTACCGTTGGTCTAAAGTTGCTTATGGATTTTGAGAGAAAATCGTGAGTAGCTGCAAGCGTTCCCTGAGTTGGTGCTGCGAGGATTAATCCAGAACCTAAAACAGCCTTCTCTCAGAGTTCCCTTGGTACACTATAACATTAAGTTAATGATCCAGAAAACACACAATTCTATGACTGTGTTGGTGCCGGTGAAAAGATTCGAACTTTCACTTGTGTGGGGTTTAAAGCCACTGCCTCTACCGTTGGGCTACACCGGCGCTTTAGATTTGGAACTACTGTGGATATCAGGTTGTTTCCTTGGTTAGATTACCTAGACTACTCCAGCTTCTACAACCCAACTACATCCTTTCCTGCATGCAACACACACGGCTGCAAACAGGATTACTGGTCAATCAAACTTCTATACTCCCATGCTTAGTAACCTTCAGTCCTTATAGACTAACTTACCACACAGGATTTAAACTGTCAATGGAATATGTTGATTTGGGAATGCTAGCGACGCTTCTTGGATTCTTGAGTTGTTGCTCCAGCCCCAGCAGCAGGAGGAGGTGTTCCTGCGGCAGCAGGAGGAGGTGTTCCTGCGGCAGCAGGAGGTTGCGTGGTAGGTGCGCGCGTTCCAGTTTGCTTTTGTTGTTCAGCATTTTTACGTGCAGTAAGAGCCTTTTCTTTTAATCCTTCCAATTCTTCTATACGAGCTTTTAATTGTTTTACTTCGGCATCAAAAGCATCGAATTTACCAGTTTCAAAAGCTTCAGAAGCAGCTCCAGCTAGTTTGGTCATCTCAGTATTTACTGCCTTTAATTGATTGTTAACAGAGGTCTTCAACTCTGTACCCGCTGCACCGAAAACACTAGCAATACCACCAGCAACAGCCTTTGCCGCAGACCATAAACCTTCATCCAGCTCTTGTAGTTGCTCTAAGGTAAGTCCATCAAGCTTAGCTTTGATACTCTCTCTGAGTACGTCTGTCTTTGCATCTCTAACAGACTCTTGAATCATCGAACGCAGTTCACTCTTTTTAATTTTCACTTTAAAAGCCTCACACCCTCTAAGTATCCCCAACACCCGTCTAAATTCCAAACCAATAACCAAATAGAGAATTCCTAGAGGTAAGTGTTATCCAACACCCTTGTATCTTGCTCTAAACAGAACGGTAGCTCCAGCGGTAAGTGCTTTTGCTAGACTACCTGGGTCAACACCTAAAGCTGCTAGTTCCTGCTCTACCTGCTTGTGTCTCTGGAGAAGTGGGTTTGGATCAATAGATCCTTGATACTTCCATATATCTGCTGTTCCTGTGTACTTCACAGCTGTTGCTAGGTCAGCTTTTCCCATGTAAGCTGGCAACGGACAATCATCTATCTCTGTTTTTGTTTTTGGTTCTGGAAGCTCCAGGTAAGATGATCTGTCATCTGGATCTATGTCAACATACTTCTTTAATCCAGAAGCTTTGTCGTCGAAGAAGTTATCGAGTGGTTGTACTCGCTTGAATCCACCAGATGTGGTTAGTTTATCCCATGTAGCTCTTGCATCTGTCGAAGAACTATGTTTTCTATCGCTGGTGAGTGGAGCGTCATAGAACTTTGACGCAAGAGCGTACATCACAGAACCTGCTCCTTTAAACGCTGGTCTATCTCCACTAGCAACCAGAGCAACTTGGAGAGCTCCAAGAGCTCCAAGACAAGTGTTTCCAGAGTCCCTGAGCGCAATCATCCCTGCGCCCCAGTCCATTGGGTTAAGCTTGTTTGCTTGAATCTGAGCTTTAAGAATACCAGCATGATAGAGAAACAAAGATTTTCCGTCAGGGAGTTCTATCAGTGCATATTCTGGAGCTGTGAAGGTGTTGGTTGTTTTTAACTTTTTTAAGTCAGAGAGGGAAGTTGTTTTGGCTGGATCTTCTGCTTCGAAGATAATTGGATAGAGGAGTTTTCGCATACAGATAAGTATGCTGGAGTGGTGTGGCGAGTACGAATCGAACGTACGTCAGCCCTAGATAAATCCAGAGAATCTACCACTGAGTTATCGCCACAGAGGCTTCTTTACCTAAAGCCATTGGTTTGACGGTATGAACGCTCCCATCAACTCAGAAGTTTAATGTTCGGTGTCAACCAAACTTCGTCCATACTCACATATGGCATAAGATATAAACTGTACCCCGTTGCTTTAACATTACAACACACGACTGGTTTATCGTTACCAGCAACGCTCTTCCCCTGGAAGTCCAACCTAGTACCACCTGGCCAAGCAGTAGATAAGTTTGTCGAAGAGTGTCATGCTGCTACAAGCTGTTACACTCATACAGCACACCTTTACGAAACAGAATGTTTCTTCTGTTCGCGTCGTTCTCTCACAATCTCTTCTGGAGTGTGTGTAGCTTTTGCTGGCTCAGTAACATCAGCACGAACCTTTGCAGCTGGTTCGTCTAGCTCAAGTACCGGCTCAATGATCTTAGCAAAGTTTGAAGCCAGTTGTTCGTAGACCACCATGAATCCCGCATCAACAATCTTGGTTCCAAGACCAGCCATTGCTCGTACTCGGAACTCTTCTCCCATTGCAATTGCAACAGACTTTGCGTTGTCTGGGAGCTTCTCTGCAACAAACGGCATAGCAACGCCAATCATCATGGAAACAGCCATGTCACCTTCTTCTGATTGAAGGGCATGAACAATGGTTGTTTTCATCGAAGACTTCTGTTTGCCTTTAAGGTCTTTTGTCAAAAAAGCAACCACAGATTCTTGAATCAGTTTGGTTGTCTGGTTAGCAGCAATACGAAAAGCGGCTTTCTTTCCATCAGATTTCATGGTTGCTGTTGCTCGTTCCATCAGTGTCGATTCTGCTGAAGCTGTTTCGCTATTAGACTTCATGGTTCCTACCGGTGCTGTTTCCTTAAGTACTTCTTTCACTGGAATACTCTCCGTAACTGGTTTTTTGCTTTGTGTCTTTGGTTCTACTGTATTTTGGTCTAACACAGCTTGAGTAAATTCTTGCCCATCTTTGATTTTAGCTAGAGCTTCTCGTACTTTTTCAAGTAGTTGCTGTCGTTCTCGGTGTACTATTGTTTCAATTGCCAGAGTTTCAAACTCTGCAATCGCATGGTTGATCAATCCACCAAACTCAGAATCAGCAATGTCTGCTAAGTTCTTTTCCAGAACTCTGTGCATCCAAGTGAATCTTGTTGTGTCATCAAGAAACTTGGATGCAGCGTGAGATTCACCAAGAACACTGTAGCGTCTGGTAGCTTCTTTTGGAAGTAAAACAGCTGGACCAAAGACATTGTGTTCAATCCCGTTCTGGAACCATGCAAAACTCTTGTGTTTTAGACCAATTACTGCTGGACCAAGTTCATTGTGTAGTTCTCCATCCTGCACCCAACGAACTTCTTCGAGCTCTGGGCAGTAATAGACTCCATCAAAATCTGGATCGATACTCTCCCCAGCACCCAAGACATGCATGTCGTAGAAGTCTTCAAACTGAATCTCTCCAAACAACCTTCCTTTCTCATAGAAAGCAGCAGCATTTCCTATGTCTACTGCAATTGAACAAAGTCCAGCTTTGTTTGTTTCTAGAAACAATGAAAGCAAACTCTCGTTTACTTTCTTCCGTTCCTCTGCTGTAGCTCGTCTTGTCATTCTTCTACCCTAGCACCTTTTTGAAGATATTGGAACCGTTTTTTGAGCCCTAAATCCGATTTGAACGGATGCCTCAGTATTACGAAAACCGCATGCTACCATTAACA
>Ga0315288_10006502_pt1 | contig 14825 bp, 14 predicted proteins | sample YL17G11_20_MG_FD_203454 | JGI IMG/M metagenome (GOLD analysis project Ga0315288, IMG submission 203454) | Sediment microbial communities from Yellowstone Lake, YNP, Wyoming, USA - YL17G11_20 | ecosystem: Environmental > Aquatic > Freshwater > Lake > Sediment | place: USA: Wyoming | collected... | reverse complement strand
TTAAGGTATCAGAGACTAAGTTACATCGCTGCCAGCTTATCGCTAAGATGGGAACCTCCGAGTATAAAGAGTTGGCCAAGAAGAGAGCGGGTATAGAGGGTCTCCCTTCGGTACTAAGAAGGAGGTATAAGATAGATCATCTTCCGGTAAGGGGAGTAATACGTTCAAAGGTCTACTTAGGATTTAAGATATCGGCTATAAACTGTAAGAGATTGATAAAAGGGTTGATGAATAGGCCAAAAGAAGGCCTTCCTACTCTTTTATTTAACCATTTATTTTCGTTATTTAGTTTTCAAAGGACCTCTAGAGTTAAATTTGCTGCTTAAGTTAAATATGTTGTATTAAATAGTTAGTTTTTGGGAGATAATCATAGTATATAGTAGTATCTATAAGTATTTAATTTCATTAAAATAAGGAGTTCTAATTTTGGCTAAAATTGGAAAATTAACCATATTATTATTGATATCTTCAGAAGAAGAAGAAAAAGAGCTATTGAAAAAAATAAGCAGTTTGGGTTATAAAGTATGCCAGGGTAAAGCTGGTACAATGGACAGCAAAGAACTAATCGCTGCCATAGAAACCACCGCAAAGAGAGAAGGAATTTTTAAGGCAGGCTGTTACAGAGAAGAACATGCCTTATATCATACTGTTTTAAATGCTTTGAAGGGTTTATGCAGAGGAGAAATTGGGATTGGTAATTTTTTAAGAACTATAGGTGTAAAATTTGCCATTTTAAGGGGTCCTTTAGATACTACACGAAGTGATTTAGGAGAATGGATCTCTGTAGGTATTTACGGAATGATAGGGGCACCCATTAAGGGATTTGAACATGAAGCAATAGGTTTAGACATTAACCATGTTTAATATTTTTTTTCATACATATATTTATTTAATAATAAAATGAATAATAAATATAATTTAGATAGTTGTGAGAAATAAATTATTCAAAATTTTGTAATTTTTTTAAAAAAAGCTTGATTTTTTATTTTTATTATAATATAATAAAATTGTGAAAAGGTTTGTTTTATGTAACAAATGTTTTATTAATCTATGATTTAATTTCTAATAAGTTTCAATAATAAAAAAATAAAAATAAAAATAAAAATAATAATATATATTAAATAAAAACCCAAAGCCATTAGATAATAGGGGGTAATTCATATTTTACCTCCTATTTTTTATTTGATTTGATAATTTGATATTTACTAATTTTGAGGAATAGAGATGAAAAAAGAGAGGGGTTTAGTGCGGAAGGGAATATTAGATTTAAAGCCCTACATTCCCGGTAAACCAATTGAAGAGGTCAAAAGAGAATTAGGTTTAAAAGAAATTATAAAATTAGATTCTAATGAAACTTCAATAGGTCCTTCTCCTTTAGCAATAGAGGCTATAAAAAAAGAGATAGAAAATATTTACCTTTATCCTGAAGGTTCAAGTAGGCTCTTAAGAGAAAAAATAGCTCACAAATTAAATCTTGATAAAGAAATGATAATTATTGGTAATGGTGCAGATAATGTTATTGATCTTATAGGTAGAGAACAAAAATAAGGAGGCTCTGGAGTGTCAACTTGTAACCACATCTTGAAGCCAGGACAATGCGAGTATTCAATGCTCGTGAGGACATAAATCGCAAACACGATAAACTACCGAAAAGATTTTTCAAACAGGCACTCAAAGGCGGACCAACCGATGGTTGGAAACTAGATGAGAAGAACTATGAGGAAACATTGAACGAATATTATCGTCAGTCGGGATGGAATATTGAAACAGGTATACCAATACGCTCCACTTTGAAAAGATTAGGTTTGGAGTGGATAATTGATTGTGATGTGTATAAGCGTGAGATATACGAGGAGTAAAGTTTACAAAACGTTTTCTGTGTGTAAGAGATAACTGGAAGTATTTGTGATTGTGTCTTGGGGAGTTGCGGAAAATGATTTTATTATTGATTAACAGAGTGTAAATATTGAGCCATTTTAATGTTTTAGTTAAACTAATACAATATCAATGATTAATGGACTAATGCTGATGGTAATCTTTTTGTAATTGCAAGGTTATATAAGTAATGAGAGATTAGGGTTTAATAATTGTTGATTATTACTTATTACATGGGTTGTGTATAAAAAAAACTATCTTAAATTTATTAACCCGAAGAGTAGAATACCACGTGCTTGCTCGTGGGTATCTATTTTTAAATAGTTGTTATTAAGAAGTTTTATAGAAAAAATTAAATAAAAAAGCAAGATTTTTTAAATTTGTATAGTATGTAGTATAATTTTATAAGTTATACACTTAGAAAGTAGAAATATTGTAGAATGGGCTAACGAGATAGATAAAATTACGGAGGCAATAATTATTTGAGTCCTTCTAAGTAAGTGGTTCTAAATGTTTTTACAGAGGTTATTAGGTTAGGATTGATATATTGAAGGAGGTGATTGAACAAAATATCACTAGTTGGTAAATAAAAGAGATTTTTATGATAAGAAAAAGTAAAGAATTAATTTGTGTTCAGAAGGTTTTCCAAGATAGTAAATAAAATATAAGGAAATAATAATATAATAAAAAAAGGGGGGGGAATTATTTATGAGTTTTTACGATGAGTATGTTGCCAGGACTCCTAACTCTGGCAAAGAGGCTAAAAGAGCGCAGAAAATTATTCCTGGTGGGGTAGGTAGTGCAATTCAATACTGGGCTCCTTATCCTATATTTATTAATAATAGTAATGGTGCATATGTCTGGGACTTAGATGGTAATAAATATATCGATTACTGCATGTGTTATGCAGCCATGATTGCGGGACATGCTAATCCTATTATCGCGAAGGCAATTGGCGAGCAAGCTAAAAAGGGTACTCTTTATGGTTTATGTACAACATACGCTACTGACTTAGCTGAGGAAATTCATCATCGTTATCCGGTAGCTGAGATGCTTCGTTTTACTCAATCTGGGGGAGAAGCTACTATGTACGCAGTACGTTTAGCCAGAGCAGCCACAAAAAAGATGGGAGTGCTTAAAGTGGAGGGAGCCTACCATGGATGTTCTGATATGCTATTATACAGTACTTCTGTACCTACCAATACCGCTGCCGGTCCCGATTGGATGCCTTCCACTATTGTAGAAAGTCAAGGTATTCCCTTATCAACTTCAAAAGATATCTATATTGTTCAGTTTAATCATCTTGAAAGTTTAGAATATCAGTTAAAAAAGCATGAAGGAGAAATTGCTTGCTTTATTTTAGAACCTTGCATGACTAACGGGGGAGTAATTCCTCCTGATCCTGGTTATCTTAAAGGAGTACGGGAGCTTACTCGCAAGTACAATGTACTTTTGATTTTTGATGAGGTAAAAATTGGATGTCGAATTGCAGAAGGTGGTGCTTGCGAAAAATATGGCATTGAACCTGATCTAGTTACCTTAGGTAAAGCGATTGGTGGAGGGACTCCTCTAAGTGCTTTCGGAGGGCGTCGAGATTTGATGAATTTAATTTCACCTCTTGGGCCAGTTGTCCATTTTGGTACTTTTAATGCTAATCCTCTAACTACCGTTGCTGGATTAACATGTCTTAGGAAAGTTTTAAATAAAGAAAAATATAAGGAAATAGATAGGCTAGGTGAAAGATATGCAATTGGATTAGAAGAAATTATTAAACGCTTAGGTATCCCTGCTTCTGTTACACACGAGGGACCATTAGGTGGTATTCAATTTGTTCCTGAAAAACCCCATACTTATAGACAAGCCAATCAGTATAATAGGGAAATGTGGAGAGATTACTGGTATGGTATGCTCAGTAAGGGTGTAATTCCTATGGGTAGTGCTTGGTTTGAAGAATATTCTATCTCTGTCGCACATACAGAACAAGACATTGATGAAACTCTTAACATTACAGAAGATGTGCTTAAGGTGGTTAGCAGAAAGTCTTATCATATATAAATAGGATATGTAATTGGTGATGTTTATTTAAGGAAAAGAGATGAAGGTAAAATTAATATTGAATTTACAATAGGGTTAAAAATCTTATGAGAGGTGGGAGTATAACAGGTATCTATATTTTTATAAAGAGGAGAATATAGTGAGTTTAAATGTATAATGAATGTAATTCTATCTAAGGAGTATTGGCTGAGCTTAAATGGTTGAAATGTTATTTTAAATATACATATAAAAATAAGACTATCAGGACATAGCTTATATCGGACTGAATTTCATCTAGAATTGCAAACAGCTTATAATAATGAAATAGCCAGTAAATTAATAAACTTCGGTTCTCTTTTTATTGGCCCTTATACTCCCATAGCTTTTGGAGATTATGTTTCTGGCACAAATCATACTTTACCTACTATGAGAACTGCACGCTATAGTAGCGGACTTTGGATAGGTAGTTTTATAAAAATATCTTTTTATCAAAAAATAAATTAAAATGGGGCTATGGTTCTTAGTGATGCAGGTTCCCAAATAGCGCGGATAGAGGGGTTGCAAGCTCATCAACGTTCTATTGATATAAGACAGGCATATAATAAATATCTTAGTATGGCAGTAATAAATAAAAGTTAAACTTAATGGTTAAGAGAAAGGAATTTGTATGAATGAGATAAGACTGGAAAAAGATTTAAATATAAATAATAAAATAGCTTTTCGAGTTAAGAATATTTCAAAAATATATCCGGGTACAATTGCCTTGAAAAATTTAAGTATGGATATTAAAAAGGGAACAGTCCATGGGATAATAGGTAAAAATGGGGCAGGAAAGTCTACCTTAGTTGGTATAATCGCTGGGATTATAACACCGACTAGAGGAGAAATTTTTATAGAGGATAAAAGATTTAATACTCTTTCTAGGGTAGAAGCGAAAAATAAAAAGATATCTATTATTACTCAGGAACCCGAAATTATACCCGATTGCACAGTAGCTGAAAATCTTTTTCTCCCAAGTTATATTTGTCGAAGAAAAATAATTGATTGGAAAAGGATTTATTTTGAAGCAGAAGAAATTATGAAAAAAGCAGGTTTTGTCAATCTGGATGTTATGAAAAAAGCAGGAGATTTTTCTATAAGTGAGCGACAAATTTTATTGCTACTTAAAGCTTGCTATGTTGATAATGCAAATATAATAATAATGGACGAGGTCTCTAGCTCTCTTACTCAGAATGATGAAAAGCAATTATATAAAATTATTAAAGAAAGAAAAAAAGAAGGCAAGACAATTATTTTTATTTCTCATCGAATAGATGAAATATTAGAAGTTTGTGACGAGGTTTCAGTTATTAGGGATGGCGAATTAATTTGCACCGAAGATTGTAGTAAATTAAACAAGCATGAGCTTTCAAACTTAATAGTGGGGAAAGGTTTTCATTTTGAAAACTTTGAACAAGAAGATGAAAATGTCAGGTGGGGTAAAAGAAAAACACAGAAGATAGTATTATCAGTAAAAAATTTAACAAATTATTTAGTATACAAAAATATAAGTTTTGATTTAGAAGAAGGAGAAATTTTGGGTATTGCTGGACTGAGCGGAAGTGGTCGTACTGAGATATTGAAGGGTATCGCTGGAATAGTCCCGGCAGATGGAGGATATATAAAAATAGGGGATCAGAAGAAAATATTTACCAAGCCCTCTCAAGCGTTTGAAAACCATATAGTTTATATGCCAGAAGATAAAGATAAAGAAGGTTTAGTTAGCAGCTTAACAATTAGGGAAAATTTAACTATCAATGTATTGCGAAAGATAGGCAATATAATTGCAATTAATAGAAAAAAGGAAGATAAACTAGTTACACATTTTGTTAATCTATTGGAAATTAAAACTACTTCCATTGAACAAAGAGTTGACCAATTAAGTGGCGGGAACAAGCAAAAGGTTGTTTTAGGTAAAATATTGGCAACCAAACCTACAGTATATTTACTAGATGAGCCGACTAAAGGTATAGATATTGAAGCAAAAGATAATATTTTAAAGTTAATTAAAGACAAATTAAGCAAATCATCATCAGTTATTATGACATCCCCTGGATTAGAAGATTTATTATTAATTTGCGACCGTATATTAATTTTATATAAGGGTGAGATAACTGGTGAATTTTCTAAAGATGAATTTAGGGAAAAGGAAATATATTTAGCTATCCAGGGAGGGAAATAGAAAGGAATAAAAATATTTTATGCGAACTTAGTAGAATTTTAGGAAAGTAATCTTTTCAATTAGCAGTTATTATAATAAATTTCTATAAATATTATTTATTTTGAAAATGAATTAATGAAAGGGAAGGTAATTATGTCTAAGACAGTACAAATAGAATTATTTTTACTAGATAATATAATTTGGGTAATTGTAGGGATATTTTTTTTGTTAAATGCTTTATTTACTCCTTATTTTGCCTCTTATGCTAATATTGTTAATATCTTCTATCATTCTGCCATTCTGAGTATGCTTGTCTTAGGGTTGGGTTTAACTATAATGTTAGGTAAATTAGATCTTTCGCTTGAATCCACCCTTGTGTTTGCTCCGGGATTGGCTACAATTATTATGACTAAATGGATGGTTGGAAGTATAAATCCTATACTTCTAATTATTTTGACTCTTGTAGTAGGTGGATTAGCAGGTTATATTAATGGTATTTTTATAGCAAAAATTCAATTAAACGCTTTCTTACAAACACTTTCAATGATGATTATACTCAGGGGTTTAGCATTATTTTTATTGCCCTTTTCTATATATCCTCTGACGGATATAGTTGGTAGATCTTTCACTTTTCCCGGTGGAGGTAGGATATTTTGGAATATTCCGGTAGCCATTCCTATCGTAATTGTTATTTTTATAATTTTTCATTTTTTATTAGACTTTACGCCCTACGGGAGACGTGTCATGTCTACCGGTGGGAACGCTAGAGCCAGTTTTGTTTCTGGTATAGATATAAAGAAAATTGTTATATCAATATATACTCTTGCTGGTATGTTGGCTGCGGTAGCAGGAATTTTGGCTGCAGGTAAACAAAATTCCATTTCTAATTCAATGGGTCAAAATATGATATTATTAGCTTTTGCAGGCGCTATTTTAGGTGGAGCAAGCCTTGAAGGAGGTAAAGGCAATGCTTTTGGAATGTTTGGTGGAGCTCTTCTATTGGGTATGTTTTCTAATTCTTTGAATCTTTTGGGAGTAAGCGTTAATTTGGTATATGCAGCCGAAGGAATGCTAATTTTAGTGGCAATCGTTATAGATAGAATAAGAATAAAAAGAAGGAGTAAGCTATTGCAATATGAGAAGATTAAAGAACTAGAGGCCAATGAGGGGGAATAAAGCAAAAATGGCTAAAGAGGGGAGGTGTGAGGAATAAAAATAGTTTTGTCTAACAAATGGCAATAACAAGGAAAGGTTATGAAAATTAGTGAAAAAATATTTATGGAGGAATTTTTATGAATATTAAAAGATTAAAATATACTTTAGTAGTATTAATATTGGTGGCATTGATACTAGGAGGAATATCGATGCAAACTATGGCCTCGAGTGACAAGTTGGTCTTTGGTATGCTTGTTAAATTTGTTGGTACTCCTTATATTAATGCTTTTATCCAGGGGGCTCAAGAAAAAGCAGACGAATTGGGCGTAAAACTAAATATCATAGATGGTAAAGGAGATAGTCTAAAAATACTAGAAATAATAGATCTTTTTGTGGTTCAAAAAGTTGATGGATTCATAATGGCTGGCGCTCTAGATCTAAAAGCAATAGTACCGGGTATCAAAAAGATAAACGAAGTCGACATCCCGGTTATAGCTTTAGATAGTTGTCCTGAAGGCGGGAAGATAGATATGTTTATATCGTTTGACATAGAACAATCTAGTGCTAAAGCAGCAGAAGCTTTTGTGCAAGGCATAAAAAATAGAAATGGAGGAAAAGTGCCTGAAGGTGCTGTAATCCGGATTTTGGGTGATATAAGTGATATGTCGTTTACTCTAGCTGTTTCTAAAGGTTTTAAGTCAGTAATGGATAAGTACCCGCAACTTACTATAGCAGAGGGTGAGGGAAAATGGAACAATATTGATTCTCATGATAGAACAGCTGATTTACTTACACGTTTTAAAAGAAAAGTATTAGGCATATATGTAGATACTCCAGATATTATGGGCGTTGGTGCTGTTTCTGCAATTGAGGCTGCAGGGCTTGATCCAAAGGATTATGGTATTTGTGGAATTTGTATAGGGCCCGAAGGTAAGGAATTAATCAAGCAAGACAAGGTTTTAGCAATAGTAGAGCAGCCAGCATTAATTTCTGGAGAATTATCCGTTCAGTATTTATACAACATGAATACAGGAGCAGATATTCCAAAAATAGGAGAAACAGTTGTAGAGGAAGGTGCCTTATGGTCTCCTGCGAAAGTGGTTAAGAATCCATGGTCTGATGAAGGTGCATTTATGATACTTCAAGGACCCTTAGTACCTCTTGAAGTGAGCCCTGATGATCCCCGGCTGTGGGAGAATCAACTAAAATAAAAAAAGATATCAATTAAATTTTCACATTCTCTATCTGGATAAATTATTAATTTATCCAGATAGAGAAAAATGTTTTCTGATAAAATTTTGTAACAATATTATATTGTTTTAATAGAGGGGAGTGAATATTTTGTTAGCGTTGAGATTTTACGGAGTAGGTGATGTTAGAGTTGAAAATATACCCAATCCGACATATAGTCCAAAGGAAGTTCTTGTTAAGGTAGAATATGCGGGGATATGTGGTTCAGATCTGCATATATTTAAAAAGGGCATGTTTGTTAAATCTACTCCAATAACGATGGGGCACGAATTCTCGGGAGTTATCGAAGCCGTTGGAAGCGAGGTTAGCGAACTATCACCAGGAGATCATGTAATAGGAGATCCACGCGTTTCTTGTAATAACTGTAAATGGTGTCACGCAGGTTCTTATAATCTTTGTCCGGAACTAGGGTTTATAGGAGAAGTTTTACCAGGCTCTTTTGCAGAATACATTGTTATCGATTCGAAAAAACTTTTTAAAATACCTTCTTCTATTAATCTTAAAGATGCGGCTTTAGTAGAACCATGGGCAGTTGTTTTGCATATTATTCAAACATCAGAGGTTGTTAAAGGTTTTAAATTGCTAACTTCTTCTGAAAAGAAATCGATAAAAGCGCTTTTAACTTCTTAAATTCAACATAACTCAATTATTACTTTATTATTTTATTTATAAAACAAAGTAAATATTTGTCTCCTATTAGATTAGGTAAATTGTTATTCTTCACAATGAAAATTGTCTCTCCTGACATTATCTATAAAAACAGATGCCGGAGGAGTAAAATTAGATATTAAAGATGAAAAGGAAGCCATATTAGCTTATCAGGGAATTATTTCCAAAGTTAAAAAATATAATAAAGAAGCACAAATTTTCGGGGTGATTACTTATTCGATGATTCCCAAAGCAACAGAGATTATAATAGGCATTATAAAAGATCCTCATTTTGGTCCGGTCATTATGTTTGGACTTGGTGGAATTTTTGTGGAGGTATTGAAAGATATTTCCTTCCGCATCCTTCCCATAGAAGAAAGGGATGCCGAGGAGATGATCAATGAGATTAAGGGTTTTAAAATATTAAAAGGAGCAAGAGGAGAAGGTCCCAAAGATATTAAGGCGATAAAAAATCTATTACTAAAAATTTCACAACTTGCCCTGGAGAATCCTGAAATCAGTGAAATAGACCTAAATCCTGTGTTTGTATTTGAAAAGGGTCTACAAGTAGTCGATGCCCGAATGATTTTATAGAATTAGAATTAGGAGGGAATATAGTATTATTGGTAATTATTTCATTCATGTTACTTTAGGATTCGATATTAAACTCGAGGCTTTCGTAAACGAGTTGTTCAACAAAGTTAGTTAATAGATTTTTAGAGGAGGGAATATAATGCTGTCCAGTGATGAAGAAAAAAATATTTTGAAGATAATAGATGAAGACGAAGAAGAAATAATAGAGTTTCTAAAAAAGCTTGTGAAAACGAATAGTGAAAATCCACCAGGAAATGAAAAAGGAGTAGCAAATATTATAGCTGAAAGATTAAAAAGTTTTGGATGTAAAGTTGAGATGCAAAAGGTCGAAAAAGATAGATTCAATGTTATAGGGATAATAGAAGGAAAAACTAAGGATAAATTACTCTTTAATGGGCATCTTGATACTGTTAAAGTAGGGAATCTAACAAAATGGAAGTATAATCCTTTGGGTGCTGAAATTCACGATGGAATATTATATGGTAGAGGAGCAGCAGATATGAAAGCTGGATTAGTTTCAATGATTTATGCCATAAAGGCTTTAGTAAAAAATGGAGTGCAATTCAATAGAGGTATTATGTTCACTGGGGTGATAGATGAAGAAGTATATTTTAAAGGAACTAAAGCTTTAATAAAGGATAGTAAACTCTCTGATTGCAAAATGGGATTTGTAAGTGAGCCTTCAAATCTAAAAATAGTAATAAGACAGAAAGGAGGATTGGAATTTACTGCCAAAACATACGGTAAATATGCCCATTCGGGAGAAGCATTTTCTGGAGTGAATGCTATATATAGAATGGGTAAGGTTATCGAAGCTTTAGAACGATATAATAAAAATTTAAAAAGGCGAATGAACTTACCTGTTTTAAAATATCCCACTGTAAATATTGGTGTAATTAAAGGAGGAACAGGCGTTAGCTTTGTACCAGATTCTTGTGAGATAGATTTTGATAGGTCAGTGCTCCCGGGAGAGAGTCTTACAACAGCGAGAGGAGAGGTGTTTAAAGTTATTGAGAATATTAAGAAAAAACATGATATAAAAGTCGAACTAAAAGAAAATCAATGTTTTAAGCTTTGGGAGATTTCAAAGGATCAGCCAGTAGTAAAAAATTTATCAGAAGCATATTATAAAGTGTTTAAGAAAAAGGCTGTTTACTCAGGATTAAATGGTTATACGGAAGCAGAAATTTTAGCAAATAACGATATTCCTTCTGTTGTTTTTGGACCTGGCGATCTTCATACAGCACATTCTCCTAATGAAAGAGTAAAAATTCAGCAAGTTTTGGATGCTACAAAAATATATGCACTTATCGGACATGAATTTGTAAAAATTGATAATTAGATTGTATATTATTCTTAGGTTCCAAGCTTGAAAAGGGTCTGCAGGTAGTAGATGCCCGAATAATTTTGTAAAACAAGAAATCAAAATTTGTTTTTAGAGATGGAAGCTGATTCATTAAAAGGGGGGATGAGAAGTTAAATAAGCTATAAGTTGAGAATAAAAAAATTTTTCAAGAAAAAGTTAAATAATAGTATTTTTTAGAAGTTTTCAGAAAAAATTGGATTAAGTTATAAGAAGGGGGACTATAATGTATATTAATGTGTATAAATTAAAAGAAATGTCTAAGGAAGATTATGAGAGAATTATAAAAAGAAGTGAAGCTGAAACTGATTCTATTTTAGAAGATGTAAGAAAAATTATTGATAACGTTAAAGAATGTGGTGATAGCGCATTAGTAGAATATACCAAAAAATTCGAAAATGTTATTATTTATAAAGATAAAATAAAAGTTACTCCAGAAGAAATAGAAGAAGCATATAATAAAATAGATAAAGAAACTATTGATGCAATTAAGTTTTTAGCGAACAATGTTAAGCGTTTTCATGCAGCTCAAATGCCCAATAAGATGTGGAGTATGGAAATTTCTCCTGGTCTAGTAGCTGGACAAATTATCATACCTTTAGAAAGAGTAGGTTGTTATGTGCCAGGAGGGAGAGGTTGGTTCCCCACTGCCGTAATGATGTCAGTGTTACCTGCAAAGGTAGCAGGTGTACCTGAAGTTATTGTATGTACTCCATCTGCGCCAGATGGATCAGTTCCGGCTGGCACTTTGATTGCATGTGATGTGTGTGGTGCAGATGCTGTATTTAGAATTGGAGGAAGTCAAGCTATTGCTGCAATGACTTATGGGACCCAAACTATTAAAAAGGTTGATAAAATTACAGGTCCAGGAAGCCAATGGGTTTTAGCGGCTTTTAAATTACTTTACGATCAAGTAGAAATTGGAACTTTAGCTGGACCAGGTGAGGGTCTTATTATTGCTGATGAGAGTGCTAACCCTGAATATGCTGCAGCAGATATTTGTATTCAAGCTGAACATGGTTTTGATGCAGCAGGGGTTTTGGTTACTCACATAGAAAAACTAGCATATTCGGTTAAAGACAAGATTGCTAGGCATATAGAGAGATTAAGTGAATATAGGAGGAAATTTGTAATAGAGTCTTTAAGAAAATACGGTGCTATTATTATTACAGATTCGTTAGAAGAATCAATAAGATTTGCAAATGAATATGCTGTAGAGCATCTCGAGATAATGACTAAAGATCCTATTCACGATATGCAAAAAATTAAAAATGCTGGAGGCATATATCTTGGTCATTATACCCCTCTTAGTACTGGTTGTTTTGGGTCAGGTCCAAATCATGTCCTTCCAACTGGACGTAAAGCAATTGTTACAGGTGGTTTAAAAACGGCAGATTTTTACAAAGTTGTAACTTTTGAATATTTTTCTAAAGAGGGTTTGGAGTTTCAAAAAGATGCTATGGTAAAACTTGCTGATTATGAAAGCTTTCCTGCTCATAGGAATGCTATTTTAGAACGTTTTTCTTGAAAGTAATATTTATTAATATTTTATTAACCCGAAGGGCAGAATACCACGGGTTTACCCGTGGATGAATGTAAAATTCGCCCGAAGGGCGTCGAGCGAAGCTCGAAAAGTGGAAAAGGTGCCGCGGGCTTGCCCGTGGGGTTTCCATATTCAATATCTTCATTTTCCGAGTATAAAGAGGCAGCTTGGGAATTCATTGCATGGGCAACAAGTGAGAAGGCGCAATTAAAACAGGCAATGATAGGCGAAAGAGCTGATGTCACACGAAAATCTGTGATGGAAGATAAGAATTATATTAAGAAGTACGGATATGGAAATGGTGATTATCTAAAGCTTTACAAGAAGTATGGGTGGTAAAAAAATCTGTTGAAGAAGCACTAAACGATGCACAGAAAAAAGCTAAAGAATAAAACTGAATTTGGAGTTGAAGGGAGCGGTGTAGGTTTTGCTGTTCTCGATGAAGCTCTTTCTATAGTTAATCTTTCTTTTGAAGAAAGAAGTAATTGTTTTATAACCCACCAGGATGCTAGCTTTCCAGAGTTTGTCGAAACAACTCATTCTTCTAACATGATTGCCTTTTTTGAGGGATTCTCTCAAGGTGCGAGTGCTACCATTCATCTTAAATTTTTATCAGGAAGAGATCCGCATCATATTTGGGAATCAGGTTTCAGAGCATTTGGTGAAGCTTTACGGAACTCATTAAAGAAGAATCCATGGAGAGCAGGTACTACAGTAGGTGTTAAAGGAATATAAAAAATATTATAAATCTTAATGGTATGACTAAAAAAAATTTATTTAACTTCAGAAGGAATTAATGAAAAAATAAAGCAAGATATAGAATTATTACCCGCAAAATCAGTATAAATTATTGTAAATATTACATTAAAAGAATATAGGGAGGGGGGGGAAGAGTATTGATTCTTTCTACTGTTTTCATTGTCTTCCCCCTTCTTGAGGAGGTATGAACCTTGAGGAAATTATTAACCGGGAATGAGGCTATTGCTGAAGGGATCATCGAGTCAGGAGTAGAAGTGGTCTGTGGATATCCAGGTACTCCCTCAACCGAGGTAATTCAAACCTTGTTACCTCAGGCAAAAGAGCTGGGAATTCATATAGAATGGAGTGTAAATGAAAAAGTAGCTTTTGAAATTGCTGCTGGCGCTGCCTGGGCGGGAAAAAGGGCTCTGGTGACTATGAAGATGTCCGGAGTGAATGTAGCTGCTGATTCTTTGGCTTCTATCGCTTATAGTGGTTGTTCGGGTGGATTGGTTATTTTTGTAGCTGATGATCCGGGGGCAAATGCCGGTATGCCCGAAGAGGATTCTAGATATTATGCTAAATCAATGGTAGTTCCCATGCTTGACCTGGCTTCTCAGCAGGAGTGTTTAGATTATGTAAAACTTGCCTTTGAAATTTCTGAAAAAATTGGTGGTCCTATTTTTTTAAGGTCAACTACCGATATCTCCCATGTTGCTTCTGATCTGGAAATAGGTAAAAAATTGAAATTAGAAAAAAGAGAAGCGCATTTCGAACCTAATATAGCAAAATATACCAAGGCGGGTGCTGCCTGGTGTATGGCTCAGCATCAGGATGCCCTCAGCAGATTGGCCCAAGCTTCTAAAATTAGCGATTCTTATGTTACCGAATCTGGAATAAAAGTGAATGAAACGCATTTCGAGGAGGCTAATAAATATGGAGTAATTTATGCCGGAGCAGTAGAAGGAAACTTTAAAGAGGCTTTAAAAAAATATAATTTGAAGCTCTCCTGGTTAAAGATAGGTATGGTTCACCCCTTACCTGAGGAGAGGATAAAAGAATTTTTAGAAAAAGTAGATCAAGTACTAATTTTGGAAGAGTTAGACCCTATTATTGAGACGGAAGCAATGAGAATTGCATCTCTTATCCCTAAGAAGGTGAAAATTTTAGGAAAATTTGACCAAACTCTTCCCTTAACAGGAAATTATTCCTTTAAAAAGATAAAAAATGGTTTGGAAGTTCTTTGGGGAGTAGAAATGGAAGCTGAGCAGGATTCAAAAATATTGGAAAGAGCTAAGGAATTAGAAGTTAAACGTCCTATTTCTTTTTGTGTAGGGTGTCCGCACCGGGGAACTTATTTTGCTCTAAATAAGGCGATTAAAAATTTGAAATACAAAAAAGAAGATATTATTATTACCGGTGAT
>Ga0315288_10006501_pt1 | contig 14825 bp, 12 predicted proteins | sample YL17G11_20_MG_FD_203454 | JGI IMG/M metagenome (GOLD analysis project Ga0315288, IMG submission 203454) | Sediment microbial communities from Yellowstone Lake, YNP, Wyoming, USA - YL17G11_20 | ecosystem: Environmental > Aquatic > Freshwater > Lake > Sediment | place: USA: Wyoming | collected... | reverse complement strand
AACAAATAAGAGTAGGAATGGACTTGACGATGGAATTCGGAACCGCCGCAGCCATTCAACCTTGGCCTCAATGGCCCAAGTACTACTTCAAGCCAATGTGAATTTCCTCTAAACCTTGGCATTTTTCTATTTCCTCTTTCTGAATAGCATAATGTTTTCAGTCGTTGTGCAAATATATTCAAAACCGACTTGAACCAGATTCTCAGCTTCTTTAGTAGTTGTTGCTGTCGCAGTATGGTATTCATCGCTTTCAAAGTTGATTAGCTGTGTATAGATCATTGTGTTGTCAATTGACTTATGGCCTAATCTCTGCTGAACTAAGAGGATGTTCTTGCATTTTGCATAAAGCATTGTAGCATAGAAATGTCGGAACGTATGAAAGGTTATTCTGTCTATTCTGGGATTACATAAGGTTCTTGCGATAGTTCTTCGTTTCTTTGTGTAGTTGCCTCTGAAATTGTTGAGGTTCTCGTATGGTCCAAATATTCGTTTGTCTTTTTTCGGTAGACTTTGAAGCATTGAAACAAGTTTGTCTGAGATTTTGAGCTGTCTGGGTAGACTGTTTTTTTCTGGATTATTGATCGTTAGGATATTGCCGTTTAGATCAATCCACTTCAGTTGCCATACCTCACCGCATCTAGCTCCGGTTTCTTTTAGGATCTGCAAGAATGTCGTTAATCGTTTTCTGAATCCTGCTATCAATTGATCTATTTCGGTTTCTGTTGGAATGAACGGTATTTTTCTTATGGGTTTGTATATTGGTGGTGTCCAAGATAGCTTGAAATACTGTGCGAAAACTGTGTAGATTCCTACATACTGAAGCTTAGTGCTTTCTTCAACGTTTTCGTTTGCAATTGTCTCCTTAACGGATTCAGGATCGGATAGGTTAGCTCCATGCTTTGCAAGTCTATAAAGAACCTTTTGGTGTGCAAGTTGTGTGTTTGGCCTACGTCCTTGCTTCTTGAGATGCCATAGATATTCTATGATTCGTCCTTTGATGTCAGGGTTTAGATCTCCCGCAACAGTCTTTAATTCTGTTGCAGTCAAGTTTTTCGACTCTTCTGTCAAGAGCTCGCATACTTGACGAGTAGTAGAGTAGGCGGAACTACGATTTAATGACTGCGTATCAACAGTTGAAAGGCGTTGAGACCTGTCAGAAGGGTCACTATTCGGTTGAGTGAAGCGGAAACTGCAGTCTCGGCACAACCAACGTTGAACAGTATTACCGTTAGAAAGGTATCTGAGGCCGTCTCGGTAAAGCTTCACCGAACCACATTCGGGGCATTGCTGTTTAAGGGGCTGTTGCGGCTCGCCGTGCTCAGCGAACTCTCCAGTAGACGTTAAGCCACTTTCGCTTCGTGAATCTTGATGTTCGTGAGAGACAGCCAGACCCTCAACCATGCCCTGTTTCTCCAGTATCGGCAACACGTTTCTGTTCATGCCTGACTTTTCCGAGGTGCTCGTCCAGAACCTCAAAAGCCACTTCCTTTGCGATCTGACGGATCAAACGGACAAGTCTCGCATGCTCAACTTCACTCATTACCAAGCACCTTCCAACCTCGCAGGCTGGGCCTAACCTTCTTAAAATCAACCTTGCAGAGAAGCCGTGAACCTTCCACCTCTATCGCCCTAGCGAAAGCAGCGCCACCACAAACCGAGCACAACCCAACCTTAACCACATCAGTCTCCTCAACCTCTTCCACAGCATATCGCCGCACACGCTTGACCGCACGTTCAACATTCAAATTCTCAATATGCAAAGGCTTGATAGTTTTACTGAGGTTAACTTGGCTTGTGAGTAATGCGATTATTATGGGTTCTAGGACGTGGCAAACCGAGCCGAAATTGGTCTTGCAATACGGAACGAAGGCATTCCAGAGGTTTATATTACACTTGAAACCAACCGTTCTTCTCGGCTCATCCAAACGAAAGTTAACTCTGGTAGAACTATCTGAAGTGTCGTTTTGCCGTTTGCACGAATTTGGGTCTTCAGATAGTAAATCGCTCATGTCCTAGGCCTCTTGTTCTTCCGTAAGAAAGTCTGACAGCGCTGTGTAGATGAGACTAGAGATGTTCTTGAAATCTGCAGAAGTATCATCCAATTCTCTTGCTGTCATTGCTTTGTCATCGCCTTGTCATTCTGCGGCGTAGGCTCCTCCTCCAGAGAAGAGAAAATGTAGCCTCTTGTGGTCTTGATTGCTTCAACCTTCTTGTTGAGTGCCATGTTCAAGAGTAAACCGCGAGCTGTTGGCCAAGAAATGCTAAGATGGTATGCGACATAGTCTATTGATACTGGCATCGGCGTTTTTTTCAGCAGTTCTATGACTTCATTTTCGACTTGTATATTTCCAACTTTTTGCAAGTGTTAACACACCTCTTACCTAATAGAAAAATAGAAATTGGGAGGTGTGCGCTGGCAAACGTCAGACTAAGTTAGTTTTATTCTCATTAGATTGCATCTTCTAAAAAAAGCACGCGCTACTGGTTCCTCCGAGACTGAGGACACAAATCTGGTTTTTTGGCAGTCTTTAGGCATGGCTACTCTGAGCAGTTTTTGTGTTTTTGTTGCCGTCCAGCCTGTCAATGATGAAGTTTGCAGCCTCATCTGTTGCTTGGGCGTCTTTGAATATGGTTTCGACATGTGAGCTGACTTGTTGCTCTACGATTTCTTTCCAGCCGTCTTCCGGGAAGGTTTTGCTGAAAAGCAACGGCACTTCACTTTCAAACAAGAGGCCCATAACCCCGAAAAAAGCGGTTATGGAATACCAACTAGGCAGATTCATACTGGGACTATTGCGTAGCGGCGAGCCAGGATCGTATGACAAAAACCACGAGACCAAGATCGTCTGGAAAAGCGACATTATGAAGAAAACAGTTGCGACGCCAATGTTATCTAGGATCCGACTGCCAAAGCGCCTAAGCCTCTTCATTCCAAGTTTCACTCTCCGAACATTCTGTCTATCCGTCTTTGAATCTCAGCATCTAAACCACTGTCGCGCCTGTACTCGCGAATTTCCTTGTCAACCTTGCGTCTTTTAGCCTCAAACTTCGGCAAAGCATCCAAGCCCAGACCCGGCCAAGCTTCCGACGGAATAACAACGTCCTTTTCGTCTACTTCAGGAACACCGTGAACTATCGTGTCTTCGCACAGTTTTCTAGCCTCTACTGGATGAGTCACTAAAGCGTTAGCCTCAACCTTTCTGGGTCCAACCTTGTTAAGCCAATCTTGAACCCAAGGCTCATTATGCTGTGGATGTGACTCATGCGCTAAGTCTAAGCCTTTCTTGCTGCTTGTTTTCATATTGTCGATCCAAGGAAGGCTGAAGGCTTTTATTTGAGGCTCAGTCAAGGCAAACCGCTTAATAATTAAGTTCTTCGGGTCATACCCTGTCATGCCGTCGCTCCAAACTTCATGTTTCACATCATCAAAATTCTTCCGCAGATTGTTGAAGATATGCACACCTGGAGCATCAAAGTCTCCAGCGTACAATTGCACACACTGAAGACCCCTAGCCTCAGCCTCTTTGAATCGTCTGCCAAATTGTGCGCGTTGGATTCGACCTGACCATCCTTTCGCTGTCGCAATCGGAATATGGTAGGCTCTACAGATAGGTCTAAACAAGGTCACAAGGTCAAATTTCTCAACCAGCATTTGAACGTAATAATCCATCCCGACGAACCAGTCAGGAGTATAGGTCTGTTCGCATCTTTGCACGTAGCTTAACCATCGAGCCAAAAAGTCTTTCGGCGAACAATCCTCTGGAATCTCTACGCCCTGAGCCTCTCTGCTTTCGTCATGGGCAATATCGTCTATCGCAATCAAACCACGATCAAGACACTCGCCAATACAATGCTCTACTTTGTCGATCTCATCTTTCGTGATTTTACCCTTGTTTTCTAGGATATAGCCCCAACCACGCGGTTCAGCCTTCATCTCTATAGCGCGTGTATATACCGTGATTGCATTTCCAAAATCAATAAGCTGTTTTAGTCTGTCTCGGCTCTTTCCATGAGGCAGAATAATCGGAATGTCATCAATGTTGCTCACATTACCCGCCTCAGCTTCACAAGATCGCTCGTGTAGGCATCGTACAGTTTGTCGATGTCATCCGGCAGCTTTCCATCCTGAAATAGCTTAGGCACTTCCAAGGACGCTAAGACCTCCGCGTTATTACGCGGTAATATTATTTTCTTGTCGCTCTCAGGCTTTCCAAACACCAATGCCCTAGCTTCAGCGAAACCTATTTTTCCCGACTCTAGACTCCCGAATATTTCAGGATGCTCCAGAATGATGATCCTCTGACTAACATACCCTTGACTTCGCCCTATGGCCTTGGCGATCTCCTGCTCGCTTTCTCCGTCGTCAAGTCTCCTTTTGAACTCTTGCGCTAGTTCCGCGTCGCTCAGGTTCATCCGGTGAAGATTCTCGGAAAGTCGTCTATTCGATAGCTGCCTCTTAGACCTCTTCTCGGTAACGATGCAGGAAATCGTAGGCTCTCTCAAGTACTGAAAGGCTCGGAATCTGCATTCTCCAGTCTCAATCACATACAAGAAAGGCTCAACCTGGTAGACTCGAATCGGATTTATGAGGCCATTCGTGCGTATGTCTTCAGCTAGTTCCTTGATGTATTGCTCAGAGAAAACTTTTCGTGGTTGCGATGGGTCTAGGTTTATTCTGTCGAGAGGAATGTTAACAACGGCTTCGGCAGCTTCTTTGCCTAGCATGGTTTAAGCCTCACGCTCTTTTGCAGTCGGAGCTTTACATCACGTTTCAAAACGTCTATGCTCGCCAAGAGTTCATCTAGGCTTAGGCTTGGATTGTAGAGCAAAACAGTGCTTGCGTTCATGACATAAGGGATGTCACGACCACCGCATTCCTCGATAATAACCTTGTGAATATGAGCCTTATTTGCCTTGTTTGCACGTATGACGCCTACAGGTCTGACGTTTGTGTTTAGCTCTTTTTGGTTCATGTTTCATATCTCTCAGAGATACCTTTAACATGGTGTGATTATATTGTCCTAACGGAGTACTGATAATCGGTTCACAACTGCACTGAAAAGGTGACTGAGTTGAACGAATTTGAGTATATTTCATGTGATGAAAACATACTTCAAGTGTTGCTTGAAGGTCCAAAATGGACCAATGAAATCCAGAGAAAAACAAAGAAGAACAAGAGATATGTAATGAATCAATTGGGCCTCTTTCTTGAAAAAGGGTTAGTCTGTAGACGGTTAGATAAGAACAAGGTATTCTTTGAACTTACACCTAAGGGCAAGGATGCGTGTGCTTATTACAAAATACGGCGTGAGGCAGGTTATTCTGGCAATGAATGGGCAAGTAAGATGCTTGAAAGAGGATATAATGTTAGATTCCTAAGTGATTTCACCAGAATGGACAGCCATAAGAGATGGCTTTTCGCATGGAACCCTTCCACTAGAGATGTTGACATGGCTTTGATTTTTGGAACCAAAAGCGTTTCAAGAGAAGGTGCTAGCTCGGCTTACATTGCTCAATACGTTGACAGAGAAAAGAACCCAAAGGAACCGATACGTCACAACGTACTTTTTGACTTTGTAAAAAACAGCGTCAAAGATTTCAACAATGAAGAGCAAATGGCCAAAGCTCTGAAAACTTTTTGGGACCCAGATACACACAATAGTTTCATCTGCGTCTTGTTGCCGGAGAATGTAAGTTTCGGCATTCCACGTGAAATTGGACATTTCAATTCAATGGTCTTTATGGGTGTTGGCCACCAAGAAAGTTTTCCTTTTATCCCAAAGATGGACTTTGCAGCTGGGTCTGTTGACTTGGGCAAGAACTTCAGGGTTAACATCAATTATTCGATAAACCTGATTGGACAACATATCCTTTTGTGGTTGCTTCTGAAAAAGCAGTTGGATGCGCCGAATGATCCCGCTGAAAGACAAGAATTGGAGAGAATGATTATGGAAGCTGAACGTCACCTTTATGGAGAAATGGTAAAGCCAAAGGTTGTTTGTAAACACGGTACCGCTGACGGATGCAGAAAAATGGGGATAAAATGCGTAGCTCTGGAAAGAGGCGAAGTTGATGCTAGAAAATGCCCAATTCTAATGGATGAGATACGCAAATACCCCATCACATTTGAAAGAATAAACGATTTATCGTCTTCCATATCTTCGTCTACTGAGTTTCAGTCCGGCTAATCTACCCACATGCGAGGCTAGAATCAGCAAAACTTTGTCGAGAGCCCTATAGTGTGTGGAAGTGTCTAGTCCTAAATGAATAAATGAACAACCTCATGAGGCCTTGCCTCTTTTTGGTGCGAGAAGGTAGACCTGTGCTCGCGCCTAACAGCAACAAGGAATACGGCCAACATCGCTGAAAGAGCAAGATATAGAGTCAGAGGGCCTGTCGTTGAGTACTTGTTAAATGAAACTGAGTACCCGCCCACTGGGACTGAGACAACTGAGACTCTAGCGGTTTCTGATTGTGTTGTACTATTGTTGAAATCCGTCACTTGCAGATATACATAGTAAGTTCCATAGGTCGATGGTGTGAACACCCAACCATCTAACGATGCTCCTGGGACAGAGTTGCCGCCCAGACACCATTGATAGAAGTACGGCGCTTTTCCGCCTTGGGCCGTAGCGATGAAAGTCAGGGATTGTCCCAGGTTGATGGTTGCTAAGGTAGGCTGCAAGTGAACATTCAGCGTTTCCATTGACATCATGGGATCATTGAAGCTAGGAATGGGAGCATTAAGTGGATACGAAGGTAATGGCGACGGGGCCAAAGACAGGTTTCTGCCACTCTTTGTTTCGAGCCACTTCTGCATATATTCAAAGTGCCATTCTCTTGGAGGCCCAAGGTCTGCCATGATACTATTGGTAGTAATAAAATTAGTATTTGGATCGACTGCACCACCATCATACTCATCATATAAGCCCAACATGTGTCCAGCTTCGTGAGCAGCTATTTCATCCTGATACTCATTTCCCCAGCCAGAAGGTCTGTCTGTGTACCAGTTCAACATATTTGTCCTTCCAGTCCCAAAATGTACCGTCACAGCGTGATGTTGATTTGAATCTACCCAATTTGATGAAATTTCAATTTTGTAAGTGTACGGTCCATCGACTATGTCATAACTATTACTCCATATCCCTTCAATACCATAGTGCCACTGCTGTTTCAATGCGTTCCCAGGGTCGTCGCCCAGTAATTTAATGTTGATGACCACATCAAGAGTCTGGTTCATAAACGAGATGGCATATCCGCTGTTCCAACCAAAACGGCCTGATGTCATCCAGTTTGATACTGTCTCTTTACCTATGTCTGCAATGGGCGAACGATATGGTTCCTTTTCCAAAGAGAAAACCATGTCGTTGTAATCAAAGTCGGCGAAGGGTTGGGCTCCCATGTTTTCGAAACCAATCAGATAGAGATTTGGATTTGCGTTGCTTTGATAGATTTTCGTATGTATCCGCACGTCTGGATTTCTACTAGTCTCGGTGTAGAACGTCCCATCTGGAGAAAGGAAGGACAGACCAAAATTGCTGCTGGAGAGGAAATATCTCGTCAATGTCGGGTTGACCATGCCCATAGGTTGGCCCAGAGGGACTCCTTCAAGCCCATCGAAGATTAGGTTGAAACCACTAGCTCCAAGTTCATACCATCCTAACTGGTTCTGGCCGCGGAAGATTGCGTATTCGGCATACAGCGTTACCTTATATATGCCCGGAGGAAACGTCTCTGTTACGACAACTGTTCTTTCAACAAAGCCCAGCGAATGCAGTATATTCTCCAAAGTCGGCTCTGCAGCGTTAACCCTTGTAATGACTGTGATAAAGGCAACACCCAACAACAAGACAAGCAACGTTCGGTTTAGAATTACTCTTGCCTTTCTGATAGTTCCCTTTTCCCCTTGGTACATAAATTGAAGACTCGGCATTTAATATTTCTGGAACGCTCTTCTATTGCCTCTCTCTATTAAACAGGTACATTATCAGTCTATTAAAGAACCATTAATCAATGTTGAAGTATTCAGTTAACTCTAATTCTTCTTAGGTGGGTGTGTGCACGCAGTCGGCAACTAAATAAATGAATAAAATGCTTAGACTGCTATTCGTTTCTTCATTTTTGCGACGACTGGAACTTTGTTTCACAAAATTTAACTACGTCTTAACTGCATAGTGTTTCTTTTGCTACACCTTTGGGGGAAAAAAGACTTTGCAAAGTCCACCTGATCATTTGCATCTCTTCATTGGTGATAGTAAAGATAGCTGGCTAACTAGAATAGTCTTGATCTTTAGAGTCGTGCCCGATTGACTCTCGAGTTTCGGCGAATCGGGGAAAGACCACGGCCGAAAAAAAAATAGGAGAAAAGAAAAATGAATAGAAAGACTATAGTGCTGACTTTTGCTTTGTTGCTATTGCTAATGATTGCTAATGTAAATTTATATTGCCCTAGTGTGGAATCTGTAGGTAAACCAAAAAAATGTTTGGGAGGAAATTGGGAAGCCGATGGAACTTGGGAACCTCCAGGCAAGCCAGGACCAGAAGACGATGTAGTAATCCCCACCGATACACAAGTCTGGATCACAAGTAGCGAAAAAAAGCAAGTGAACTCGCTGACCGTGGAGGCTTACGGCGTAATTAGCTCCGATATTAAGGTTAATATCGAGATAGAGGCAACAGAAAACATTGATGTCACCGGTTCAGTAGGATATAGCAAAGGTGGAATGGTCTCATTAAAGGCTAATGGACTATTAACTCTTGGAAAGACTCAGGGTAACCCAGCAACCGAGGGGTTAGTTTACGGTCCTAACGGCATAATTCTAAGTGGAAAAAAAGGCGTTCTAATTCGGGGCACAGTCCGAGGACCGAAGGCGGATGATGTGCCAGATTGGAAGAAATACGATAGAGGTTCTGGTATCCTGATTGAATCTGCGGAAAGCGATATTACGGTATTTGAAGGGGCAACTGTGATAGCTGGCGCTGCTAAATATGGCCCACCTGGGATCGCAAAAGCTCCAGACGGAGGCGATTTAACAATGAATGCTCCCAACGGGAAGGTGGTTATAGAAAAAGGCACTACAGTACGACTCGGTGATGGAGCAAATGGAAACGCGACGGACGGAGGAGATGGTGGGAATAGTGGACAGTTCAGCTCCACATGTGACGAATTTAAGGGACAAGGAAATATCAAGAGTGGAAAACCTGGAAAAGGGGGCAAACCCAAATATGATGATGATGGAAAAGAAACAGTACCGAACATTAAAGCAAATAAAATAAGTTTCGTGTCAACTGGTGGTTTGGAAGGAAGCCAGATTATGCTATATGCCTATGATTTACTCAATCTTAGCTCTCTGTATCAAGGTGCGATCAACGCCTCAGATAGCATCATAGTGATTACTGGACCTTTGGGAATAATCGACCTAACAAACAACTCAGCTGGCGTCAAAGTGTTGACGGCTGCAACTTCTATCGTTTTCATAACCAACACCGACTATTTACTACTTGACCCAAACGTCAAAATTGCCGACATAACCTCGCCTATTGCTACTATCTCACCTGCACGCAGTGCGCTGACTGACCCGAAAACCTTCTATGAGGGCACGACTGGTTGGCCACACGACGCCGATCCAGCATTAGCCTACACCCAAACTGATGGAGAACTCTTGTTCAGCAGTATGCAGGGCCTGATTGGTTTTAGTGGAGAGCAGTACTACAATTTCAAACAACTGCTGGCGACAAACGTCCCGACGAGACAGGACATAACGATGACCGTCACGAACACATCCGTGGTTGGGACAGAACCGACCAACTCAACATGGACAAACGGAACCAAAACCTACACACTCAAGGGATGGGTTGACGAAGGAGAAAATGGCTTCAACAACGGCGACATCATCTACATAAATGACGGAACCACCTGGCGCACCTGGACCGCCGACACGGTGAGCGGCACCTCAACGATAACCATGAGCCTCTGGAGAGGAAGCTATGTCTTAAACATCAGAACAAGCCCGACTATATGGTGGTACGACTCAGCAGGTGACCATATTGGCACGTTCAGCGTCACCGACGCTGTGTACTCGTTCCAGAGAGCTTTTGTGCTGGACGTTCCAGGCGGACCGATATGGATGTTCGACAAGCCGTTCTTCGACCAGCCATACCACTTCTACTGGACCAACGCTACAGCGATGGATCTGGCTCACCTCATCAAAGACGCTATAGTTGGTGACACGATCGCTAACACCCTTACGCTCAACGTGGGTTGCCGCTTCCCGGACAACGCCTTCAAGCAGTCCCTGTCTAGCACCTGGGGCTCTATCGAAAGCAAGTCATTCGTGGTCGGCCTGGGCAGTTGGAATGGAAACCTGTTCGAGACGACAAAGTACCACAGTAGCGGCGGTAATTACCCAGACTGGTGGATAGACTGGGCTAATCAGGGCGATGGAATCAACACTAACAATGACCCATACAATAAGCTGGACGCGTCGGTGTACTGCAGTTCAGGCCCGTACCACGTCGCACTGATTGATCAGGTCAACTCGAAAGTGATACTCCAGAAGAACCCAGACTACTGGGAAGGATGGCCAGCGCCAGGATGCAGCAGCAACCTCGACACCATCGAGATAGACTACATTGCAGACTGGACCCTGAGGAAAGCCAGGTTCCTAGCCGGTACAATTGATACCTGCGCAGTTCCAATAAACAAGATGTCCGAGCTGCTCAGTTCTAGTAGCAGAGAGCCCACGAACCCTGGCATAAAGACCATCAAGAACATCGTTCCCACACAGGCGATGGATGCAGCGCTGCTCCAGTTTGGCATTAGCAGCTCAAGCCCGTACATTGGAACGGGAAGCTTTCCGAACGGCATTCCGACGGACTTCTTCAACAACACCCATGTTAGAAAGGCGTTCATGTACTCGTTCAACATCACACAGTACAATGAGCAAGTGTACTACGGCGAATCGAACTACAGAAAGAACCCCTTAGTCCTCGGCCTATATCCAGACTACTACAACGACAGCAATCCAGGCTACGACATAAACTACGCCGCTGCTGAGAACGAGTTGAAGCAAGCGGTCATCAACGGCCAGAACGTGTGGAACAGCGGCTTCACCTTCAACCTGACGTACAACATCGGAAACGACATAAAAAAAGTATGGTGCACCATGATAAGCACCTTCTTCCAGACCCTTAGCACCTTCGACGGCAGAACCGGTCCAACTTTCGCTGTAACCGTGAGCGAGATCAATTGGAGCGCTACCATAAAAGGCTATTTGTACAGAACTCTACCGATATACAACCTCGGCGGATGGCTTGCAGACTTTGCGGACGCTGACGACTTCATTCGCCCCTACATGTACAGTTATGGAGACTTCGCCTACTACCAAGGCTACACGGCTGCGAACGGCTGGGGCAACCTGAAGGACACTCTGATAGACCAGGCAGTGTTGACACCGGACGGCCAAGAAAGACAGACCCTGTACCAACAACTGCAAATGATATACTACAACGATGCCCCAAGCATGCCACTCAACAGCCCAAAGGGTAGGAGATGGTGCTGGTACTGGGTTAAAGGATGGTACTACGACGCTGCATACCCGTCCACGTACTACTACACAATCTGGAAGAATGATAACCCCTGGTTAGATGTCACTGGCTCAACACCAGGCGTCTCAGACGGCATAGTCAACATGAGAGACATCGCATACCTCATAGCCCACTTCAACGCCAAGGCACCCGTCCCAGGACTACTTGTTGATCCCAAATGGGTCGGAATGTATGGTGCAAACGGCTGCGTTGACCCCTACGGAGACCGCATCTGCAACATGAGAGACATTCAAGGAGCCATCCTGAACTTCAACGCCAAACCCCCGGGTCATCCATAAGCAGCGTGCGCGCAAACAAAAACCCCCTTTTTCTATTTATTTCGAAAGACAGTAGAAGACCGTTCCACAAGCGTTAATTCTTTGGATCATTTGTCTTTGAAAGAGGGAAGGGAACAAGATTTGACAAAAGTTCATTACTTGGTATTTGCTCTCGCTATGTTGATTGTTTCTATTCTCGGACCTATCGAATCGACTTTCTGTAACCAATCAATGCAGGCTGTCAGTTCAGAGCCAGAGATCCATATGAACGTTTACAATTCATCTGCCTGGGTTCGAGATTCATGGGACCGACCAGTAGCTAAATACTGGCTTAACATCGTAGTATGGAACTCAGGCAATGCAACCGCTTACTCTGCAGGCGTGGACTTTTCCCTCCTAAAATATGGATATGTGGTTGAAAATGGCTCGTTATCAGTAGGGAATATGGGGAAGGGGGAGTCATGGAATACCACAAAAATGTTTGAGTTGAACGAAGGGTACTACGAGATAAACCTCACGTTAGAAACGCCTGGCAAAATTTGGCAGACTGTGACGGATGCTTATCAGGTCAGTTTCCCGAGAAGTTGGTGTGGAGATTACGCACGATTGTACGTTACCCCAAGAGATCCTGTCATTCAGAGCATGGTGAATTCCATCGGTAAAGATGCAGGTTCACTGTATATCTGGGTTGGAGACAAGATTCGCTACGTTTATGATAATGTCAGCCATGGAGTGGGGGATTATTGGCAACTGCCATATGAAACACTAAACCTGACAACTGGAGACTGCGAAGACGTGGCTTTTCTTTTGTGTTCACTGATGAGAGCTGCAGGAGTTTCAGCCGAAGACGTATTCGTGGCAATGGGAACAGCTGACGGAGGTTGGCACGCTTGGGTTATTCAGAGAACTGCGACTGGTTGGAGATCGCTTGAACCTACGGTAAATGGGTTCATTGAAAGACTCTTAGTAGACATCTTCGACTTCTTTGGAATACCTGACAGAAAATACTACCAAGCGTCCAATGACCTTTACTTTGAACAGATCAACATCTCAACCAATCAGCCCTACGTATACCAGACGTTTTGGGGGTGGTACGTTAATGGCATCGGGTTGCAGGGCGACAGAGTGACGGTCGAGAAAGGACAGCTGGTAACTCTATTGATCAACGTTGCGAATCCAGGTTTCTACACATACGCAGGCTTCATTAAAATTGAAATTGATAAGTACGTGGCACTAGGCTTTGACTACGCGTTCACCTCAACCAACTATTCGTTAACCCTGTATCCGGGAGAGTCCACATCGTTACCATTGACGTTTAATCCTGATGAAGTAACTGGTAACAGCTGGGGTCAGTGCACACACTACTACTACAAAGTCTACACGTGCTTTGCATGCATACATCAACCCCCAGACGCTGACACCCGAGAATGCGTCTACGTATTATCAAGTATCTTGCGAGCGCCTGACGTAGCTATAATGAACCTTTCGCCTTTCAAGACCCTTGTTGGTCTGGGCTACAGCGTAAACATAAGCGCAGTAGCAGCAAACCAAGGTGACTACTCTGAAACCTGCAATGTCACCGTCTACGCCAACAGCACACAGGTCGAGAGGCAACCTGTTACTTTGGAAACTGGCACCTCAACAAACATGACATTCACTTGGAACACCTCTCGTCTTACGTATGGCAACTACATCATTTACGCTTCCGCTTGGCCCGTTCCAGGCGAAACCGACACCTCAGACAACAACTGCACGTGCAACATCACCATCCACGTTGGTGTTCCAGGCGACATTTCAGGCCCGACACTGGGGGTTTATGATGGAAAATGTGATATGCGAGACGTCAGCTATTTGATAATTCGTTTTAACAGCAATCCGAACTCAGCTAACTGGAATGCGAACGCAGACATCAACAACGATGCAACAGTCAACATGCGTGACGTTAGCATAGCCATACTCAACTTCAACAAACACGAATAATCGCTTTTCCTTTCACTTTTTGCTTTTCTCACTTGACTGGCTTGCCAAGGAACAATCGAGGCATACTAGAGTAGTCACTTTTTATGACAGGGCATTTTGGTTCAATCTTTCTAAACCGGTCATCCACATAGTCTCTTAGTAGGCTCGTCCCACCGTAGGTATCTCCTTGGTAGGTGAAAGTAATATGAATACTGAACTGTTCCTTAATGCCCTATCTATGACGCACTTCAAGTATGTTTGACTCATGCTTGTTCCTCAAAAGAATAATAACGGAACAGTTTGGAACAAACTGTCAATGAGCATGATGACCGTTACTGAACGGGTCAGTTTTTGGGCTTAGAAATAAATGTCTAGCTAGTATGTGGAAACATATTAAGTAATAATTCATAAATTCCAGGTGTTTGTTTGCACGGGGGCTAGATTCGTTTTCTTACATTGTATTTCCCATATCTATCTAGTATATTAGAAAAGAGTTGAAAATGGACAGATCGGAGAAAAAAGACCGTTAGTTTCAGGTTATCATCATAACCTGAAAGCTCTTTATCGAGTAGAGGGTCCCTCTCGCCACTTCTCCAACTTGAAAAGAAATAACATACAAGCCAATTGATTTCGCACTCCCCCCCCACTGCATTGTATGTATCCTATTCTTCTGGGCTAGAGCATCATGAAGAAAAGCAACGGAAATAATATGTATATATTATGTTTAAAACGTCACTTTTACATTAGGTCTCAATGAGCAATTTTTCTATTGAGGCTTGGTGATTTAATGCCAAAAACTAAGGTCAAACAATTGAGTAACTTAACTTAACAGCACCTAGGGAATGCTGTGCCTAAAAGACGGAAGAAGAGTCAAAACTTAGCTAAGTATCGTAAGAAGCACAAACTTGTTTTAATTTCCTTAGATGCTGCAGGCAGAAAAATTGGTTGGCTCACAAGGAAAGAAGCCACCCGAGCCCAGAGGAGACTGGAGACCCAAGCTAA
>Ga0315288_10006500_pt1 | contig 14826 bp, 13 predicted proteins | sample YL17G11_20_MG_FD_203454 | JGI IMG/M metagenome (GOLD analysis project Ga0315288, IMG submission 203454) | Sediment microbial communities from Yellowstone Lake, YNP, Wyoming, USA - YL17G11_20 | ecosystem: Environmental > Aquatic > Freshwater > Lake > Sediment | place: USA: Wyoming | collected... | reverse complement strand
GTCAAGGGGGATCGCCCAGGACGGTATCGTGGGCGTTCAAACCCTGATGCTCTTGTATCGTTCCATCGATCGTTTCGAAGCGCCAAGACTTACGGGGAGCCGAAAATGAGCCTGATACTCGACGCCTTGAAAAAACTCGAGCGCGAAAAGTCATCCCGCAAGGCCAGATTGGAGAATATCGCCCTCGAGATTCTCAAGCCCGATCTGCCCCGTCCCCAAAAGAGAATCCCCCCGCACTTTGTCGCCCTTTCCCTAACGGCTGTCGCTGCCGCCTCCATTACCTATTTCGCGATCGCGGGATTCGGCTTCTTGTCGAAATCATCACCTCCCGCACCCATGAATCCTCCGGCGCCAAGCGAGCAGGTTGCCTCGGCTCCCCCGGAGCCCAGCTCCCTGTCGAAATCACCGCCTTCCGCGCCCGCGACCCCCACGGTGCCAAGTCAGCAGGTTGCCTCGGCTCCCCTGGAGCCCAGCTCCCCGCCGAAATCACCGCCTCCCGCGCCCGCGACCCCCACGGCACCAAGTCAACAGGTTGCCTCAGCTCCCCCGGAGCCCAGCTCCCTGTCGAAATCACCGCCTTCCGCGCCCGCGACCCCCACGGCACCAAGTCCTGGGGGCTTGACCATCAGGTCACGTCGGCGTGCCTTTTACATGAACCAGGACGAGATGAGCCGGGTGCCCCCGAAAATCCAGACCCAAGCTGAAAGCAGAAGCCCCGCACCATCTCTGGGTGAGGAAAAAGCGGGCCAGAATGTTATCCCGCAGGAGGCATACGTCGCTCCTGCAGTTACAAAAAAGCCTGCTGAACGCACCCCCGGCGGATCCGCCACGACTCCGCCTTCCCTAAGATTATCGGGCATCCTCTGGCATGAAGATCCCTCAGAACGCCGCGTCGTGATCAACGGCATGGTCCTCACCGAGGGGGCTGTAACCGAAGGCGTGAAGGTCTTGGAGATCCATCCCACCCATGTTCGCCTCTCGCACAACGGCCGGCCCTTTGAAATCTCCATGCCCAGGTGAGAAGCACCATGTGTATAAAAAGGTGGCAGGGACATCACGGCAGGAGCTCGCCTAACCGGGGCACATCAGAAAGAAGGACAAAACACTTGGCGCTGATCCCCGCTTCTCTAGAATCCCCAGGGCCCATATTATGCCCTGAAAAAGGGAACATGGTTTCAGATTTGACTCGACAGATGAAGGGGAATCCCATACAGAGGCATTATGCCCCGGAAGCCGAGATTGGTTGCCCCTGGAAGGCTGCATCCTGCCATAGGGCGCGTCGTCTGTTCTGTCAACTGGCGGTGGCCGATATGGGTTATCCGCGAGTGGAAGCGGCCCACTTCCTTGGAGTGACAACGTCGGCAGTGGTTGATGCGGCTCATTCCGAGCATCTCCCGGAACTCAAAGAATATCTGTAAGTTCATTCGGAAACTACCTCCCCGGAAGTTGCCACCTCTAAATTCAGAGACTAAAACGCAGATAGGGCCGGCCGCCGCTCTGCCCAGAGTCGTGCCTTCTCCAGTTGGCCGGCCAGGCGCAGGAGCGTGGCTTCATCGCCAAAGCGGCCGGCGAATTGAACCCCGATCGGCAGTCCGGCGTCATTCCAGTAGAGCGGAACTGACATCGCCGGATTGCCAGACGCGTTAAACAGAGCCGTGAATCCGATGGTGCGCATCAAAGGGCGCCGAAAGGCCTCAGCGTCGGTGGACATCAAGTCTGGCTGTCCCAAAGGCAACGGGGTGCAAGCCATCGTGGGGGTCAGCAGCACGTCGTATTGCTCAAAGAAGCGGCCGACCTGCCTTCCGGCGCGGTGAACGGCCTGAATGGATCGGGCATAATCAGCGCCGCTGACCGAATCCGCCCCTTTGGCCGTAGCGTAGGTAATTCTCTCGACGTGATTCTCCGTCCAGGATGTTCCCAGCGCCTGGGCACGCACATCCAGCGTCGCCCGTATGTTCGAGATCACGATGACCCGCTGCGCTTCTCCGAGCTCTTGGCCGTTGATTTGGGGTTGGGTCTCTTCAACGCGGTGACCGAGCGATTGGCATAGCCGGGCTGCATCGTTTGCGGCGTCAATGCATTCCCGATCCACCGGCGATCCGTTGAAACTGGTTGTGCAGAGGGCAATCTTGAGGCGCCCCGGGTCCAACCCCACCTCATCCAGGAAAGGACGTACGGGTGGCGGAGCCCAATAGGGATCACCCACATCCGGCCCCGCCGTCGCGTCCAGGAGCGCAGCGCTGTCGCGGACGCTTCGGGTAATCGCATGCCCGACGGATGCCCCGCTCCATCCCTCCCCGAGATCGGGCCCGTACGGGGTGCGAGCACGAGTCGGCTTCAGTCCGAACAAGCCGCAGCACGAAGCGGGAACGCGAATCGATCCGCCCCCATCGCTCCCGTGGGCCATGGGGACCATCCCCGAAGCGACGGCCGCGGCAGCACCGCCACTGGATCCGCCTGAACTGAAGTTAAGATTCCAAGGATTCCGGGTCGGGCCGAAAAGAACTGGTTCCGTGGTCGTGCTCTGGCCAAACTCGGAGGTGTTGGTCTTGGCGCAAATCACGAGCCCAGCCTTCTTGAGCCTTACCGTCATCGTACTGTCGTGATCGGGGAGGTAATCGATAAAGAACCGGCTGCCGTAAGTCGTCGGCACTCCGGCGCACAACAAGTGCAAATCTTTAAGGAGGTATGGTACACCCGTGAAAGGACCCGATGGCGGACTGCCGGCGATCGCGGCCCGCGCCTGCTCGTACATTCGAGTAACGACGGCGTTGACCTTGGGGTTCAGGGCCTCGACGCGTTCGATTACCGCCTCCAAAAGCTCGATGGCCTTGACTTGGCGGCACCTTACCAGATCTGCAAGCCCACATCCATCATACTTTTCGAAATCAGGGAAAATGTTCATCTGCTTCTTATCGGACCTCCGTTGCCCAACGCCTTTTCTTTGAAAAGCTTAAATTTTGAACCGCGTCCCTCTTCAGGACACAGAGAAATGAGTCTAAAAAAATAGCTACTGGGCAGAAAATTCCACCCGAAAGCTGAGATCTTCGGCCGAAAACGATGGGGGCATCCAGGTCCGGTACGACGCGCGCCAGCCCGCCGGATTAGGGTTCCAGGAGCCGCCACGAACCACGCGATGTTTTCCACTGCCCGGCCCCTGGGGATTGTTTTTAGGACTGCCTTTCTAATAGTCTTTATCATACCAACCAGCGCCCAACTCCCAGACGTTCCCGCTCATGTCATACAACCCTAACCCATTTGGCCTGTGTGGGCAAGCGATAATTTCCCCCCGTTTGATTATTTAGTCTATGAAGAAAATGTTGAATCTCCTCCCAAATCCACCCTTCCATTATCTGCACAAATAGTCCTTAAAAGAACGACCCCCCGGCTTATGAAACCGGGAGGTCATTTCCTTCCCCAGCCATTCCCTGCCCCCAAAGTCCATCTCTCGCACTGTTACGCATGAGGAGGACCCCCGGGCCTGAAACCTCTCAATCTATTTTTACCGTAATCCGAAAGGTCTTCAGCGGTTCCTTTTCTTTCTCCCATATCCTCTTATATTGCAGTTCAAGGACATTTGTGCCCCCGGTGAGGGCCTTGAAACGAAAAATCCTATACTCTATTCCTCCAACGATCAATTTTCTTTCCGGCGTTTCGTAGGTAGGCTCTCCCATCAGTTCCATTACCTTTCCCTCGTTTTCAGCAATTTGCCATGAGTACCCCGTGCTCGGGTTGCTCTCCAGCCTCAACGCCAGGAGATCCCCCTTATTCAACTCGAACTGACTGCCGTTATCCTTTTCAGTAACTGTTATATTCTTGGTTTCAGCCTTCACGGTTTGATCCCCTTGTGAATGGTTCAGCGAACAATCTACCATCAACAAGAATAGAACTGCCCCTAGAAAAAAATAATTTGATCTTGCACGAATTTTCATATTTAAACCTCACGACTCTAAACACCATTCGGGTTTCACTGAAAAACCATCTAATTATTAAAATAATAACGACTCAAAGGAAAGTAAAGAGCCACCGGTCGGTGGCTTTCATGGATGGGGAAAAACTGAGAAAATTGATCGGAATTCGTACGGCTTTGATCAGAGTCCCAAGAAATCAACGAATTCCGGTCATTTCCAGCTCGACCCGCCGAACCCAGCTGGCTTTGATTCAGGGATTTCGCCCCTTCCCTTCATTCCAACGAGGTACCGGCAGAACAACCGGTCGCTGAGACTCTAAAGGGCTTCCTCCGCGCCATATCGATTTCCACCCCGAACGCCAACCCCCTTCGCCGAGGGAACTTCCCTGTAACGGCAAGATCTGCATGGAAACCGGCAGCGGCTTATGATTCACCATTGGTGGCGTCCACTCCACCAGCAAATAAATACCCGGGACCGAGGCATCGTCCGGAAGGCTTACGACTGCCTCATACGTTCGAGAGTGCCCACGCCAAAGCTCATGACCCTCAATCTGTTTCATCCGCAGCTCCACTTTCATGGAAACCTTGTCGAAAGGGCTTCGGTCCAAGGCAAAGACCTTAATTCTCGTGGGGTCATCCTCATGGCTGAGAAGAATCGCATACGGCCGACTCGCCGCAAGAGGCGCGCGGTACAGCGCATACCACGAGTCGGGTTTCGAGGTAAAGCGCTCCAAAGGGCCACCGCCTGCGAAAAAGAAGCTCAAATGGGTGGGAGGGTCATCGGGCCAAACCGTGACAATCGGCAACACTTGGGTGGTCCCATAGGCAAAGACTTTGAAACCCAAAAAGATAGTCAAAGCAAAGGAGGATAACCAGAGAACTCCGCGGCTGAATCTCATTAATCTTGGGCGTACCTTTTTACAATTTCATATACCGCCGCTTCGATGCACGCCCGGACCGCCTTATCCACCCCCTCCTTTCTGGATGTTTTTGCCTGTAGGTCCGGATCTAAAGGTATGGGTTTACCCTGCAAGGTGGCGATGGATTGGGCGAGTTTTCCAATCCCGGAGATACTCTTTTCACTGCCTTGGATCTTTTTGCGTACGTTCACGGAGTCAAGCACAAGCCCGGTTTGGGCATCAATGATCCGAACATCAAGTCCTATGCTGGCTGCCTTACTGGAGCCGCCGATCTCCATTCCCCCGACCGACAGGCCGACATCCTTCGCCCCTTCGTCCGGGTTTGCTTCGGATACGGTGCCTTCAAAGATATAGTGGGCGCCTGCCAACTTCGCTGACCCAGCCTGCCCAGTGGCCTGCCCTCCTGCTTGGAGCTGTTTCTCTCGCATCACCCCTTCGTTAAGCCTCTGCCGCTCCGCCACCGCAAAGGCTCCTGATTTTATGAGGGCGGTGGTAAACATGTCCGTGGCTCCGGTCCCGGTGACTTCCGGACAGGAACTCCGAAATTCGTAAATGGTAGCGACTTTCTTGGGACCTGCCTCGCGCTTGAGGCTTTGTAATTTCTGGGTCGTCCTCGAGTTATCAACGATAGGTTCTTGCTCGGCACACGACAGAGGTCCCACCAGGATCAACCCTGCCAGAACCATTACTATGGAAATGAATTTTTTCCGCTCCATGGCATTACCTCCTGAGGCTATTTTGGGCCGGCTTTATCTATTCATTTTGAGCCATTCTTTTGGGCAATTGGAAATCGCTCCATTTTCCCACCGGGGAATTTGACGATCATCTGTTCATTCTCGAATTCAATCGATTCGGGAGCTGCCGGAAACTCTCGCGTCTCCTGTGGTTCACACTTCTGCAAATTGACAGGGATCCCCCCGAACTGGCTCTGGCGCCGAATTTTGAACAATACAACGTTCCAGTTTTCATCCGACGTCTTGAATATTTTTTGCACTCTATCCTGCCCCAGAGTAATATGGTTCACCGCCTGGCCTGACTGATCCAGAATGGCCACCGCGGTCCTGTCCTCACTCACCTTGATTATGCACGGACCCTGGATTGCTGCGACAGGTGGCGTCCCCTGCACGGGCGGAGGCTGGGCGTCGGCCCCGGGGGTAGATACCTGTTCGGCCGGGGACGGAGAAGCCTGGCCCGATGAGGCAGGGGGTTGGACGGGGGGTGAAGCTGGAGGTTGGGTCTGCGACTGGCCCGCCGGCGGCACGGTTTGCGGAGACTGCTGCGGCTGCATTCCGGCTCCCGGTTGGCTCCCCGAGCGGGGCTGCAGGGGTGATTGCGAAGTCCCTGAAAGCGAACTGGGCGAAGAGGTGGGAGAGAGCTTTTGCTGAGAGGCTGGCGGCTGACTCGCTTGAGAACTAGTCCCGGAACTTTGCAGAGTTGGGCTCGAGCTTGGTTGATTCCCAGATTTCATTGTTTGGGAATAAACCGAAATCGGGCCGAAGAAATTCAGCGCTATAATTCCCAACAGGACAGCCAAGTAACGGCGGTCTATGCTCAATTTAAAAAAAACCTTCCCCCCAAAAAATCCCTCAAAAAAGGAAAAACATCTCTTTGCAGGATCGACATCAACATCTTCTATTTGCACCACCTTCTCATAACTGCCTGCCCTTCAGAGGGCCAATGGAAAAGATGAAAATGTCTTCCTTTGAAGGACCGGGTAAGATTTTTGCCGCATTTATTATAGCAAAAATAACAATTTCGTCAAGGTCTTTTTTAGCGACTTTTTTAGCGACAGGGATTTTTTAGGGATTGGTACATTGTAAACAAACGTGGGTGACATTTTCTGAGATGGGGAAAAAGAAATGGCCAGGCAGATAAGGAAGTCATCGTTCCTATCACAGCCCCACTGTAGGCCACTTTGGCGGAGTGGCAATCTCCACATCTTTCTTGAAGATTGCCAGGATCCCTTCAGTGTCCGATGAGGTCTTCATTGGTTGCCTACTTCTTCACTACCTCAACACGGCGGTTCTTAGCCCTGCCATCTTCCGACCGATTGTCGGCGATCGGCTTCTCTTGGCCCCAGCCGACTGCGGCCATTCTGTCCGCGGCGATGCCCTTTTGGACGACCGCGCTCATGACTGATTTGGCCCTTTGCTGGGAGAGCGTCTTGTTGCTCTCAGGGGTCCCCACATTGTCGGTGTGTCCTTCGATGCTCACCTTGAGGTCCGCATGGGCCTTGAGAAGCGCCGCGATCTGGTCGATGATCGTCATAGACTCGGGCTTAATGTTCGATTTGCCCGTATCGAAATTAATATAGAGGGCTATAAAGCCGTCTTTGTTCAGGGCATCATACATGGCATCGGCAGTCACTTCCTGAGTCATGGCTTCCATCTCGAGAACGACCAATTCATAATTACGCCCCTCGTTAAAGGCCTCAAGCGCGATCCAGACCTCCTTTCCCCCTTTGCCCACCTTGTACGTACCCCTTCTTTCCTCATCGAACAGGACCGTCCCTCCAATATTCTTCAGGGCATTGCCGTAATTGCGGCGGATCTGCAAGAAACTGGGCTGGGGAGATCCCTCTTGCAGATAATATTGGATCTTGGTCCTCTCCCCTTCCAGAGTTTTTGTGCCCTCTTTCATATAAAAATCGAAGGAGTTGAAGCTCTTTTCGCAACCGGATATATAGAAATTGTTCATCCGCGAAATCAAAGGATGATCCTTACAGCCTCCGGCGTCCTTCTCAAGGGCAAACCCAGCGGGATTTAACCCCACCACGGATAACCCAAGAGCCAACCCAATGATGAACCCTTGTCTTTTTTTCACGTCACTACCTCCTTACTATAATTGTGCTCTTTGATCCCTCTCAGGGCTTGCTTCACTTTTCAATTATGACAGTTTTGAACAATGCCCCTCTTTTCACTCCAATGAACGTCGGCGGAAACGGCCGAAAATACTGAAGGGAATGTCAGGGGACTAATTCTCAAGAGGCTCATTTTTCTCATTATGCTAACGCCCATTATCAATTAACCTTTCTTTATCTTTTTGTCAATATCCTGCCAAACATCAAAACCCCTAAGATACTCTTACCTGATTTTCTCCTCTCCTCACCTTACCAAAAACCAATTTTTACTCGGAAACCTCTAGAGTCGATAATCTACAGGCTTTGAGCGGAGAAAAAATAAAAAAGGAAGGTTTCAACGAGTAAACGATAATTTCCCGAAGTCTTTCCCTACCTGGTATCGCCAATCGACAACCGGGGAGAAATGAAAGCGCAAAGGTTAAGAAACCTGGTTCAGCACCTAGTTGCCTGCGGAGGTCAGGGGCTAACTCCTCTGTTCTGTCAGCTGGGGGTGGGCAGAGATGGGTTATCCGGGAGCGGAAGTGGCCCACTTCCTTGGGGTAACGACCTTAGCAGTGGTTCGTGCGGCTCATTCCGAGGATCTGCTGGAAATCACAGAATATCTGTAAGTTCATTCAGAAACTGCACCCCCGAAAGGCTACTTGAAAAGCAAGAATGATGGAAACCAAGGGTTTCCCTGCCTGACCTTTCATTGAAGTCGGCAATAAAAAATGGTATGGTGAAACTACCAAAAAATGATCGGAGGATGGTGATGGGAAAAGTCGCTCCAAAAGCGGATGTAAGGTGGACGATGAATTTCCACGAAAAATACGCGGCTTGGTTCCGGGAGGCCAAAGCCCAGCTCGAAGCGCACCAGTATCCCGCAGCTTTCAAAACCTATCCCTTCCCGGCGCTGGATCACCCTCCTTGGGCCCCCGTTCGATTGCCCATTTCGAAGGGCCGCCTCGGGATTGTCAGCACCGCGGCCCTGTTCCGTAAGAATGTCGATCCGCCTTTTGCCGACACGATTGAGGGGGATCCGCAGATCATCGAATTACCCAGGGATATCGGGGCAGGCGAGCTTTCGACCGCACATCCCCATATCCCGCAGGAGGCCGTCTTGGCGGATGTCAACGTCGCTCTCCCGTTGGACGCACTGCGAGCGATGGTGAAGGAAAATCAGGTCGGCGAAATCGCCCCGCGCTTTTTCAGCCTGATCGGATATCGCACCCGTGCCGACGAAGTGGCTACCGAGACCGCACCGAGGATTGCTGCGGCTATGGCCGAAGACAGGGTGACCCACGCCCTCATTGTCCCGGTCTGACCCCTGTGCCACCAGACCGGGGGTCTGGTTGCCAGGGAAATCGAAGCCTGGGGCATTCCAACGGTGACGATGTCCAACGCCCCCGGGCGAACGGAACCGGTCCGCCCGCCGCGCTGGGTTTATGTGCGTTTTCCCCGCGGGGCAATGTTTGGGGAACCGAAGAATGCTACAAAGCACCGTAGAGTTCTCGAAGATACGCTCATGGCTTTTGAAGCCATAACCACCCCCGGCGGCAAGATCGAGCTCCCCTACCGCTGGGAGGCTTCGCCCGTATCCTGGCGCGGGCGGGAAATCACCGAAGGTCCTTAACCCTGAATTTAGGTACCCTATCATTAAAGATAAAGAGGGATTCTGGATGATTGCGTACTTTAACGGACAATTCCTTCCCAAAGAAGAGGTCAAGATTTCCCCCGATGACCGTGGATTCCTCTTCGCAGACGGTGTATATGAGGTGATCCATGCCTACGGTGGAAAACCGTTTAAAATGGATGAACATCTGAAACGATTGGCCCGCAGCCTCAAGGAAATCCGCATTGACCTTCCCGATGTAGAAAAGCTCGGCACGGTCGGGGAGAAACTGATCGTGATGAACAATCCGGGGAAAGCGGAATACACCAGCTTATACATTCAGGTGACGCGGGGCGTTGCTCTGCGGAAACACGCCTTCCCAAAAGAGCCGGTTTCGCCCACGGTTTATATCTCAGCCACTTCCGGGGTCTCCCAGAAGGAAAAAATCGCCAGGGGCGTAAAGATCATTCTCGTTCCCGACATCCGCTGGCATCGGTGTGACATCAAATCGATTTCCCTGCTTCCGAATGTGTTGGCCAACCAGCAGGCCAAAGAAGCGGCGGCGGAAGAAGCCGTCTTCGTCCGGGACGGAATTCTAACGGAAGGCTCCCACACGAATTTCTTCACCGTCTTTGATGGTCAGGTCTTGACTCACCCTCTGAACAACCATATCCTCCCCGGGATCACCCGGGAGATCATCGTCGAACTTTGTTGCGATTTGAAGATCCCTTTCCGGGAAGAGTTTGTCCACGAAAAAGATCTACTGAAGGCCAAGGAGATATTCATATCCGGCACCAGCGTGGAAGTGACGCCCGTCATTCAGGTAGATGACGGGGTGGTGGGAAACGGCCTACCCGGGCCGATATCCCGGAAATTGCAGGCTGCCTATAAAAAGATGCTCGATGAATTCGCGCAGTCCTGATGCCGGGCGGGGAATTTTTCCATTGCCATTTTTCTTTTTTCTGGGTTATCGGGCTATTTCTTCAGTGACCAGACCTCTCTCCCCTCGATCTTGAACAACTCCGCCACCCGGCGGCCGAGCTTCCCAAAATCGTATCCCCTCGCCCGGTGCGTCGATGAGTGATTTCCGTGGCCTACAAGAGTATGAATCACATCTGATCAGAAAATGAAAGTTATATTTTCATGAGCATCCCTCTCTTATAGAAATCCCCAGAATCTCCGCTGCCTTTCCTAACCCCATCTTTCCCTTTTCCATTTCATTCAATCCCATCGACCGCTTCTGTTCCTTCTTGCTCAAGGTCAGTATTCCTTCCATACTCCCAGCCTGACATTTTCGCTGCCCAATGAACCACTGACCGAATCCTAGAAACCTACAATTTTTTTCTATATAACGTTGATGATCTCGTAAAAAGTCTAAAAAGACGTATTTCTGTCATTCCGGCGAAAGCCGGAATCCAGTTATTTCAAATACTTAAAAATTCTCTGGACTCCGGTTTCCACCGGAGTGACGACTTTTTACGAATCCATCAACGTTGACTTTATGAGTATTTTTTCATAAAATCCACAACCGGCTCAAATCGTCGATGGCTAACAACCCATTTCTCCTTATCTAAGAATTTCGCAGAATGTTGCTGCCATTGAACATCAAAAGCGAGGAGGGAATCGATAGATGCTTGGCGAACTGGATCTGGCAAGGGAATACGTACTCGGGCAAATGCTGATCAGGAAAGCCCGAATGAACCCCGATAAGGAAGCGGTCATCTTGGGAGACCGGCGGTGCACGTTTCAGGAATTGAACAACAGAGTGAATCGTTTGGCCAATGGCTTGAAGTCCCTGGGGATTCAGCAAGGGGATAAAGTCGCCGTCTTGTTCGAGAATTGCATGGAGATGATCGAGAGCATCTTCGCCATCGCGAAACTGGGCTGTGTGGTCGTCCCAATCAATTACCGTCTCATCCCCCGGGAGATGGCCTATCAGATCGACAACTCCGACTCCATGGCCCTCCTTTTTGACAGGCAATACGACGGGCACATCGCTTCGGTGCATCGCGAGCTTACCAAGGTGCGCCACTGGATCTCCACGGGAGAGACGGGCGAGGTCACCTCCTTGAGCTATGAAGGGATTATGAAAGAATATCCCGCAACGGAGCCCCTGGTCCTGATCAAAGATGAGTAACCGCTTTTCATTTTGTACACTTCAGGAACTACAGGGAGACCCAAAGGGGCGGTACTCACCCACAAGAGTATTATGCTGCAGACTCTGAATCTGGCAACGGATGTTCCCGCCCCGAAACCGAGCGTATCCCTCCTCGTCTACCCGCTGTTTCATTCCGGCGGCATTATGTCCTTCCTATGGGACCTTTTCATAGGGACCGTGGTAGTAATGAACAAGATCACGGTAGAGGAGATGTTGCGTTTGATCCAGGACGAAAAGGTGACGGCGACGAGTATGGTGCCGGATTTATGGAACCGCATCGTGAATCATCCGGACGGGGCCAAATACGATCTCTCTTCCCTCCGCGTGGCCTGCACCGGGGCAGCTCCTACGCCGCGAATTCTCAAGGAAAAAGTACTCCAGGTGTTTCCCAACATCGGAGGCATGTGGGAAGCTTTCGGGATGACCGAGACCTGCGCCACGGGGGTGATGGGCACGCCGGAGGACAATTTCACAAAAACCGAGGCCATGGGAAGGACGATAAGCAACTGGGAGATGCGGGTTGTGGACGATCAGGATCGGGAGGTTCCTCGGGGAGTGGTGGGCGAGGTGGTCTACCGAGGCCCTGGCGTGTTGAAGGAATACTATAAAAGCCCGGAAGCCACGGCGGAGGCCTTCAAGAATGGCTGGTACCACAGCGGGGACTTGGCCTGGATGGATGAGGACGGGTATTTTTACTTCGCCGGGCGCAAAAAGGATATGATCATCAGCGGAGGAGAGAACATTTATCCCGCGGAGGTGGAAGAATATTTATATAAGCATCCCAAGATCCTGGAAGCTACGGTCATCGGGATTCCGGATCCGGACTGGGGCGAAAGGGTGATGGCCATCATTGTGATGAAACCAGGTCAGAAAATGACCCCGGAAGAGGTGATCGAATTTTGCAGACAAAATATGGCGAGCTATAAGAAACCCCGGCAGGTTGAGTTCGTGAATGAATTGCCCAAGAGCTCAACAAATAAAGTGTTGAAATACGTACTGCGCGAGAGATATGCTCAAGGCTCCAATGGATAGAGACCGAACCCGGAGATGAACCGGAATATAAGAACTGGGGAGGTGCGAGATGAAAAAAGGCTGGCTGGGATGGATGGGAATCTCGATCATCATGGGTCTCTTGTCTGGTGGAGCGGTTGAAGCTCTGGCGAAGGAAAAGGAGGTCATCATAGGCTATATCGGACCCCTGACCGGTGGGGCGGCTTTCCTGGGAGTGGATTCTTTAAATGGCTGCTTGCTGGCAGCAGAAGAGATCAACGCGGCGGGGGGCATTACCGTTGCTGGCCATAAGTACAAAATTAAGATTGAAAGCTACGACGATGAGGCCACGCCGGCCAAAGCGGTAGCCGGGCTCAAAAAACTCAAAGACCTTTACGATATCCCTGTAGTCATTGACAACGTCAGTGGCTCGGCCATGGCCATAACCGAGATTAACGAAAGGACGGGGATCTTGTGGTGTGGCTTTGCCCGGCACCCGGGTGTAACCACCCGGGGCAACAAGCTGGTATTACGGATGCACCAGCCGGCCTCCAGAGACAATGAAATTGTGGCCAAGGGAGCGGTGGAAGTATTGAAGGCGAAGAAGTTTGCGACCCTCTGTGATGCAGGCGATTACGGCCGGGAGCTTTGCGCCTCCTTCATCAAGGCCATGGAAGCCAGAGGCGGCACTCTTTTGGGCTCGGAATGGTTTGACATGCGCAAGGATACGGATTTTCGGGTCCAGATTACCAAGATTAAGTCTTTGAATCCGGAAACCATCTTTATCGCCGCCTATGACGAGGCGACGGCCCAGGTGATCAATCAGTGCCGGGAGCTGGGCGTCAGTATCCCGCTGTCTCTCACCGTAGGTTTTCAAATCAAGGGGGAGGAAATCGCCGGCGCCAAAAATATTGAAGGATGCATCAATGCGATGGGCATCGGGAATCTGGATCCTCTGCCCCGGGTCATTGCCACCTACAGAGTCAACTATAAGAAAAAGTTCAAGCACGATGCGGGGAGTTATGGTGAGAATAACTATGAGCTTCTCTATATCATCGCCCGGGGAATGGAAAAGGCCGGTAATGTCACGGAGGCCATCAAGATCAAGGAAGGCATGAAAGCCGTGGTCCCGATTGAAGACAGCCATCGGACATTCTTCCTGATGCAGTGGGATGAAAATGGGGAAGGCCTGGTATGGCGGGCACTTGGGATCTACAGGAAAGGTACACGGGTGCAAGTGAAATGACGCCTTATCGCTTCCAGATCACTGGGAAAATCGGTAAGGAGAGAAGAATATCCCCGGATCATGCGGATTACTTCCGCACTACGGATGACGAAGCCAAAATAAGACTGGCGATCGCCTTTATTATTCAATTGATCGGGCGAAAGGTTTGTGGTAAAAGGGCAAGGAATTAATAACGAAGGGGGTAGGAAATGAAAAAAATCTGTTGTTTCCTTGGGGTCTTGAGCCTTTTGGCGCTGCTTTTCAGTGGTGCGCCGGAAGTTTTGGCGAAAGAAAATGAGGTGCACATCGGTTTTGTTGCGCCTTTGACCGGCGGGGCGGCTTTCCTGGGCGTAGATTCTTTAAATGGATGCTTGCTGGCAGCGGAAGAGATCAACGCGGCGGGGGGCATTACCGTTGCTGGTCAGAAATACAAAATTAAGATCGAAAGCTACGACGATGAAGCTACGCCGGCCAAAGCGGTAGCCGGGCTCAAAAAAATCAAAGACCTTTACGATATCCCGGTGGTCATTGCCAACGTCAGTGGGTCGGTTTTGGCCTTATTAGAAGTTAACGAAAGAATGGGAATCCTGTGGTGCGGCTTCGCCAAACACGCAGGGATAACCGCCCGGGGCAACAAGCTGGTTTTACGGATGGAGCAGCCGCTGGCCAAAGAAACCGAGTTTATGGCTAAGGGGGCTGGGGAAGTATTGAAGGCGAAGAAGTTTGCTACCCTTTGCGATACCGGCGATTACGGCAGGGGGGTTCAGGCCAGCTTCATCAAGGCCATGGAGGCCAGGGGTGGCACTCTTTTGGGCTCGGAGTGGTTTGACATGCGCACGGATACGGATTTTCGGGTTCAGATTACCAAGATTAAGGCCCTGAACCCGGATACCATCCTGATCGTGGCCTATGACGAGGCGACAGCCCAGGTTGTCAACCAGTGCCGGGAGTTGGGCGTTAAATTTCCCCTGGTTCTTACTGTTGGCTTTCAAACCAGGGGGGAGGAAATCGCCGGGGCCAAAAATATCGAAGGGTGCATCAATGTGGCGAGCCCCAAGAATTTAGACCCGCTTCCCCAGTCTATTGCTGCCTACAGAGCAAACTATAAAAATAAATACAAGCGCGATGCCGGAGCTTATGGAGAGAATAACTACGAGCTCGTCTATATCATT
>Ga0315288_10006499_pt1 | contig 14829 bp, 11 predicted proteins | sample YL17G11_20_MG_FD_203454 | JGI IMG/M metagenome (GOLD analysis project Ga0315288, IMG submission 203454) | Sediment microbial communities from Yellowstone Lake, YNP, Wyoming, USA - YL17G11_20 | ecosystem: Environmental > Aquatic > Freshwater > Lake > Sediment | place: USA: Wyoming | collected... | reverse complement strand
CAGACAGGTAAATCGCACCTCCACCGGCTCCTCCGGGCCCTCCACCGCCGCTGCCTAAATCAATCGGCTCTACAATCGATCCATACACGTCCCCTCCACCTGGCGCACTACCCTTGCCTCCGTAACCCCCCCCCCCTGGTAAACTACCTGCACCCGGACCGCCCTCCGAACCATAACCGTTGCCATCCACATTGATGCTGCCACCTGCCTCTATGTTCAAATCATTAGCTATAGTAATAGACAGGCTTTGGCCAGCTTTGCAGGTGAGCATCCCACATAATTGTATTGTGAGGTTATCCAAAGACAGTGGAACATTCTGCTCAAGAACCCCAGAACTTCCGATGAAGAGATTGCGATCCTCCCCAACGTCCAATATGCCGTTGTTCTTGAGGATAACATTCGAGAGTGTAATCGAACGAACAGTCACCGTGCCATTGTTGATTACCACATTCTCGCTAGCAAATCCGGGTTCCCCAAGAATGGATACAGTATCAAGTAAAGCACTATCTTCAACATCAAAAGTCCCTCCCGCCACGATCGCTGCATGTGTCGTCACTTTTGTGCCAGCTGTTATGGTGAGATTTGCCTTATTCTTGACAATCAAGTCGTTAAGGGTGATCGCCTGAACTATTGGAGTAATCACTCCTGCAAGATTCCGGTTATCAACGATCAAATCCCCATAAGTCTGGGAAGTCAGCTTCCGGTAAATCGTCCCCGCTCCGCCCGCTGGCCAACTTGAATTTGGCGACGCGCCACCTGTAGCGGATATGACCCCAGCATATGTATTTGTATCACAATAGACCGCAATCCTGCCCCCACCTCCACCGCCAGCACCGGCCATATACCAACGGCCCATGTTGCCGCTACCTCCATTCGCGGAGATAACACCTGCACCGGTTAACTCTCGCGACACCACATAAGTACTTCCCCCAGAACCTCCTCCGCCAAAAGCCTTGTAGCCCCAATTACTATAGATCTCCCCACCATCACTCCCGTTAGCTGTTAAGCTCCCATCTATTGTTAGGATTCCGCCCACAGACAGGTAAATCGCACCTCCACCGGCTCCTCCGGGCCCTCCACCGCCGCTGCCTAAATCAATCGGCTCTACAATCGATCCATACACGTCCCCTCCACCTGGCGCACTACCCTTGCCTCCGTAACCACCCCCCCCTGGTAAACTACCTGCACCCGCACCGCCCTCCGAACCATAACCCTTGCCCTCGGCGGAGATTGAAGAGCCGGTGTTGATGGTGAGGTTAGCGCAGTTGAGGGTAACTGCGCCGTTGAAGGTTAGAGTTGCACCACCGGTTATAACGACATTGTCATAGGTATAAGTGCCGGGTTCCCAGGTAGTATCGGCATCGACGGTTATATCCTGTGCAGCGACAATTCCAAAGGGCAGACATATAAGGAAGAAGATTACTGCGATTTGACGTAAATCGGTTCTCATTTTTTTCTCCTCTAACAATAGGTTCTTTGAGCCAGAAATTGGTTTTTGCACGCACTCCTACAAAACTCCAAAAGCCGGTCCTATTGTAGACTCAGAGAGGGCTAAAAGTCAACGAAAATCCTCCACGCGATTACCCGTTTTGAAAATAGGGTAGAAAATCGCGGTTTTCGTTCATAAAACGCTGCTTTCGGCCTGGTTAATCAAATCTACAGGGAAGGACCATTTCTGATGGTAAATGAAAAGGGATAATCGTGTATGCGTAGGGGCGAAGGTTCAGAGTTTGTCGAGTATGGCGGGGAGGTCGGCGATTTGGGTAATGGTGTGGTGAGGTTTGGCGTTGGGGGCATCGGAGGTTTGGGTGTGGATTCGAGAGGGGCGGAGGAGTTGGATGGTGGCCATACCTAACTTGTTGGGCGCAATGAAGTCCTTCAGCTCGTTGTCTGCGACGTAGGCCATAGACTGCGGGGGGGCATTTAGGGTCTGCATTATTTTTTCGAAGCTGGCGGGAGAGGGCTTCCAAGAGTCTCTGCCGAGCTCTTCGGTGTAGAGTATCGTCCTGAAATACTTTTCGATTCCCAGCGCCTGGACTTTCAATCGCTGCGCGGGCAGGAAGCCATCGGTGAGCAGAGCAAGGGTGTATTTGCGGCTTAGCTGGTTGAGGATATCACGGCTGTCGGACGGCAGCGTGATATTCGGGACGTGGGTGCGATAAAGCCGGACAAGCACGGCGATAAGCCGGTCGTTGCAGGTTAGGCCGAGGTCGTCGAGGGCGGCGTTGAAGGTCTTGGTGCGATTGCCGGCGGAGAACTGCTTCCAGAGGGCCTCGAAGATGCGCTCGGCTGTCGGGGCGCCGGGCAGACGGGCGAGGCGCTCGCAGACGGAGGCGAATCCGCTTTTGCAGTAGTCGATTTCGTCGTAGAGGGTGTCGTCGAGGTCAAAGATAACGGTTGTAATCATTTCTCTGCGGTTCCCAAGAAAGCAGTCGGCTCTTGTAGTTCTCGGCACTTTTGATTCGCATCTGGCGAACAGACGCAATATTCTATACTGCACGCACCTGCTGCGGTATAATTTTACGTGCTATCGGCTCGGATGTCGATATTTTTGCTGGTGAGTAGTGCTTTGTGATAGGTTAAATGATGAGCAATGTCATTCTGAGTCCCTTGAGGACGAAGAATCTGGTGTCCGATGGCCAGATGCTTCACTTCGTTCAGCATGACAATCCCTCAAATGAATTGTTACCGATTAGCAATGAATGCGGGAATTGCGGACGGGCGTTGGCAGTGGAAGTCGGGCTGAGATTTTAAGGGGGATGAGTTATAGTAGTACTTCGTCAACATCAAAACTTTGGGTATCACCGTGAGGCGCTTTGGCGCTGGAGCGGCCTGTATCCTTCGAGAGGTATGAGATTGCCACCCATTCGACTGCGCTCAGGGCAGGCCTCCTCGCAATGACGATCTCCATAAAATCAAGTTTGACAGGAAAGTTGGGTAGGAAGGAGCAGAGCAATGCGATATTTGCAGATAATGCGGCCGTCGAACTGGATGAAGAACGTGTTTGTTTTTGCGGCTCTTATATTCGGCCAGAGGCTGTCCGGGCCTGCGGGGGAGGTGTTCTTTGCGATAGCGGCTGCGGTGGCGTGCTTTTTGTGCTTTAGTGTGGCGTCGTCGGCGGCCTATATCTTCAACGATATAACGGACCGGAGGACGGATCGGCTGCATCCGGAGAAGCGTTTTCGGCCGATTGCAGCGGGGACCGTGACTGTCGGGTCTGCTGCGGTGTTGGCGGCCCTGTGCGGGGCTGGGGCGATTCTCGGAAGCTTTGTCCTCGATCCGGGCTTTGGGAGAATAATTGTTGCATATCTTGTGCTGATGGCTCTTTACTCGCTTTTTTTGAAAAGGGTGATGATTTTAGACTGCGTGGTCATATCGATCGGATTCTGCCTGCGTGCGGTTGCGGGGGCGGTTGTTGTCAACGTTGGTATCTCGCCGTGGCTGATAATCTGCACGTTTGCATTGTGCTTGTTTCTGGCTTTTGGCAAGCGCCGCAGCGAGATAGCGCAGCTCGGGGAGAACAGCGAGGTGTTCCGGGCGACGCTGGGCGGCTATACGCCGGAGTTGCTGGCGCACATGCTGGATGTAACGAGCGGGCTGGCGATTGTGTGCTTTCTGCTTTATGCGACGGATGAGAGGACGGTCGGCATTTTCAGCGACAGGCTGATTTATACGACTCCGGTGGTTTTGTATTGTGTATTCCGGTTCAGTGCGCTGATGCAAACGGGGCGGTTCTCCGGGCCGGTGCAGCTCATTCTGCACGATTTGCCGTTTCAGATTGGGCTGGTGCTGTGGGTGGCGTTGTGCATCGTGATTATTTACGCCCATAAGCTGGGTATTGGATGGGCGGGCATTCTGACTTATTAGCGGCTTTGGCGGCGTTAGATTATGGCTGAGCAGAGGTTGCAGAAGGTTTTGGCGGCGGCGGGGGTGGATTCCCGCAGGAAGTGCGAGGAGCTGATACTCGAGGGGGCGGTCCGGGTGAACCGGAAGGTGGTGGACAGGCTGCCGGCGTTTGTAGATGCGGAGAAGGACGTTATCACGGTGGACGGCAGGCGGATTGCGGCTGTTCGGAAGGTGTATTTTCTGCTGAATAAGCCCAAGCGCGTGATTTGCACGAATACTGACCCGCAGGGTCGAAAAAAGGCGATAGACCTTGTGCCGGCGGCGGAACGTATCTTCTGCATCGGGCGGTTGGATGTAGATACGAGCGGGCTGATTATTTTGACCAACGACAGCGAGCTGGCAAACCGGCTGACACATCCGAGATATGGGTTGCCCAAGACCTACGTTGTGCGGGTCAAAGGGCAAATTGGCGGGGATACGGCTGAGAAGCTGAAGGCGGGTGTGTGGCTGGCTGAGGGCAAGACGGGCAGGGCGTCGGTGAAGATTCTGAAGCGCGGGCACGAAGAATCGCTGATGGAAATTACGGTCCGTGAGGGACTTAGCCATGATATTCGCCGGATGCTGGCAAGGGTGGGGCTTAGGGTTAAATCGCTCAAGCGGACGCAGATAGGCAAGCTGACGGCGCGAGGGTTGGGCGTCGGCCAGTTCAGAAGGCTCAGTGAGGCTGAAGTAAGACACCTGAAAAAGACGGCGAGCGGCTGAGCGGTGCGTGCTGTACTGCGAGGTGGTGTTAGTTATGAGTGCGGGAAAACATTTAAGAGAGGTAATGAGGAAGTATTACTGGGCCCTCCTGCTTGCTTTGGGTATTGGTTACTTCCTTTTAGATATACGGATACTCAGATATGCAATCGTAGCCTTGTTCGGGTTAGTAGCTCTGCTGATGCATAGGTTCAGAGCGGATTCGTTCCCAGACAAGAAGGCTGCTTGCGAAATTCCAATGGGTGGAGGTGAAGAGAGGGAGGCGAAAAAGGCGCCAGCCGGGCCGATACCCAGGCTGCGTCTATGGCTGTTCCGTCTTATTGCCGTTGTTGTTTCTCCTGTCCTGGCTCTTCTGTTGATTGAGCTTGGGCTTCGTATGGCGGGTTACGGTTATCCTTCACATGCGATTGTCAAGTTCAAGGCGGACGGGAAGTCATACTACAACGACAATGTCAAGTTCGCGTGGCGGTTTTTTCCTCGAAACATCGCGCGTGAAATGGAGCCGTTCATTTTGACTGCGGACAAGCCGGACGGCACGTACCGTGTTTTCGTCTTGGGCTCTTCCGCCGCCATGGGGGTGCCGAACACTGCGTGCAGTCTCGGGCGAATTCTGGGAGTGATGCTGCGAGAAGAGTATCCAGGTGTGAATTTTGAAGTGAAAACCGCTGCAATGGCGGCGATAAACTCACACGTCGTATTGGAGATAGCGAAGGATTGTGCCCGGTGCGAGCCGGACCTGTTCATTGTCTATCTGGGCAACAACGAAGTTACGGGCCCCTACGGTGCGGGGACGGTCTTTGCGCCGCTTTCGGGTAATTTGACTTTGATACGTGCCGGGATTGCCCTTAAAGGCACGAAGCTGGGTCAGTTCGTAACGAACGCGCTGGGCTCAGTGGGGGTGGGTAAGGCTGGGCCAGAAGCCTGGCGGAGCCTTGAGATGTTTGTGGACAAACAAGTCCGGGCCGACAGCGCGAGTCTGCAAAGCGTTTACAGGCATTTTCAAAGGAATCTTGAAGACATCGTGCGAGTGGGCCGGAAGGGTGGAGCGAAGGTTATACTCTGTACGGTTGGCAGCAACCTGAAGGACAATCCGCCTTTTGGCTCGCTTCATCGTGTCAATTTGAGTCAGACGCAGAAGGATAAGTGGGACAAGCTCTATGAGCAGGGGGTGCGGCGTGAGTCGGCGGGGGAATACGGCGAGGCAGTTGACTGCTATTTGGCTGCCGGCGAGATCGACGATTATTACGCTGACCTGGAGTTTCGGCTTGGCCGATGTTGCTGGGCGATGGGCGAATACGATAAGGCTAGGCAAAGATATATCAAGGCGCGCGAGCTGGATACGCTTAGGTTTCGTGCTGATGATCGCATCAATGATATTATTCGCGGTGTAGCGAGCAGGATGAGCCGGGGTGTTTATCTGGTGGATGCAGTCAAGGTATTCGAGCAGAACAGTCCCCAGGGGGTAACGGGAAGCGAATTGTTTTATGAACACGTGCATTTGAATTTCAAAGGAACCTATCTTTTGAGCCGGGCTATTTTCCAACGAGTGCAGAAGATTCTCTCTGAGGGGGCAGGCGGGCCTGGGAAGGGCAGGGGATCGGTATTGACGGAGGTGGAGTGTGCCGGACGGCTGGCCTATACCGAGTGGGACCAATATAAGGCTGTTATGGAGGTGATCGAGACTTTTGTCAGTAAGGCGCCATTCACTACCCAGCTTTACCATGAGCAACGCATGATGAAGCTGGAGCAGACGCTCAAGACCCTCAGATACAGCTTCACTCGAGATAACCTTGAACGGATGGCTGCTCTGCATCGTCGAGCAATTGAAGACGACGGAATGGATTGGCACATGCACTACAAATATGGTCGGTTCCTGGCGGAGGCTTTGAAGGAGTACGAGGCTGCGGCGGAGCAGTTTCGTTGGGTGCAGCAGCATTTCCCACATTCTTATACGGGATATAATGCCCTGGGAGATACGTTGCGAGAGGGAGGCGACCTTAAAGGGGCTATTGCCCAGTATGTCGAAGTGTTACGAATCAACCCCGCCTGCGTTCCGGCACACTTTCAATTGGGATGGTCGTATGAAAAGCTGGGGAGGCTTGACAAGGCCGTTGAGTATTATTACAAAACGATACGGCTGCAGCCCCGCGCCGTGCTGGCATATAACAATCTCGGACAGGCACTTTACGCGCTTGGTAAACTTGAGGAGGCGATAAGAATTCTTCGCAGGGCACTGGAGTTTTGTCCGGACAGCGCAGTTCTGCATGGTAACATGGGTGTTCTTCTGAGTGCGCAGGGGCACAGGGATGAGGCGATCAAGGAACTGCGTGAGGCGCTGCGAATAGACCCCAATTCGGTGGGGACAGCCGAAGTGTTGGATCGCTTGATGAAAATGGGATCGGGCAAGCCGGAAGGCTCACCGACGCCCAAGTGAAGTGCCCCGAATAGGCTGCGACCCGTTGATTCGGGCGGCGCTGGCGGCAGATCGGGTGGCGAACACACCATAAGAGAAAAGGTGGTATTAGCAGATAGTTCGAGCAAGAACACAAAATAGATGTGTGCGAGACGTAGAAAAAAGGCATCTTCATTCTCTAAGAGAGATGTGAGGCGAGGCAAAATTGGGGGACCACATCCGGCAGAGGAAGAGGGTATCTCGTCGCCCGGCAAGAGGGTGGAAGATCCCGTGGGGAAGGAGCGGGCCAGGGCGATAAGCGGTCGGCGACTGTGGCTGTTTCGCGGCATTGCCGTCGTAGTGATTCCCGTCTTATTTCTCCTGGTGGTTGAGGTCGGGCTTCGTGTGGGGGGCTACGGCTATCCTGCGCATGCAATTGTCAAGTTCAAGGCAAAGGGCAGGTCATACTACTGTGACAATGTGAAATCCAATTGGCGTTTTTTCCCGCGGAACATTTCGAGGGGGTTCACGCCGTTCATTTTTCCTGCGGATAAGCCGGATCGCACCTATCGAGTCTTTGTATTAGGCTCTTCTGCCGCCAGAGGCACACCGGATGATGCATTTGGCTTTGGGCGGATTCTGTGGGTGATGCTGCGAGAGGCTTATCCTGGGGTGAATTTTGAGGTGATAACGGTGGCGGCGGCGGCGATAAACTCACACGTTGTTTTGGAGATGGCGAAGGACTGTGCCCGGCATCAGCCCGACTTGTTTGTGGTCTATTTGGGGAATAATGAAGTTACGGGGCCTTACGGAGCGGGGAGCGTCTTTGCGCCGCTTTCGGGGAATCTGACTTTGATTCGGGCCGGGATTGCCTTCAAGGGGGCGAGGCTTGGCCAGATGCTGACGAATGTGCTGGAATCGGCAGGGGTCGGTGGCGGCGGACCGGATGTTTGGCGTGGACTGGAGATGTTTGTCGGCAGACAAGTTCGGGCGGAGGATACGGGTTTGCAGAGCGTTTACAGTCATTTCCAGAGGAATCTTGAAGATATTGTGCGTGCAGGGCGCAAAGGCGGAGCGAAGGTGATTCTTTGTACGGTTGGGAGCAACCTGAAGGATAATCCGCCTTTTGGCTCGCTTCATCGTGCGGACTTGAGCCTGATGGAGAAGGGGAAGTGGGATGAGCTTTACGAGCAGGGGGTGCGGCGTGAGTCGGCGGAGGAGTACGGCGAAGCAGTTGACTGCTATCTGGCTGCCGGTGAGGTTGACGATCGTTATGCCGACCTGCAAGTTTCGCCTTGGGGGGTGTTATTGGGCGATGGGCGAGTATGACAAGGCCGGGGAAAGATACATTAAGGCACTTGATCTGGATACACTTAGGTTCCGGGCCGATAGTCGCATCAATGAAATCATTCGCAGTGTAGCGGGCAAGAGGGGTGAGGAAGTCTATCTGGTTGACGCGGTCAAGGTATTCGAGCAGAACAGTCCGCAGGGGATTGCCGGCGAGGAGCTGTTTTACGAACACGTGCATTTCAATTTCAAGGGCACTTACATTTTGGCGAAGGCAGTTTATGAGCAGGTTGAGAAGGCGCTTCCGGAGTGGATAAGGCGTGCGCGGGCGGATGAACGAGGGTTTCCCGCCGAATTGGAGTGTGCCCGACAACTGGCTTTTACGGACTGGGATAGATACAGAATTGCGGACGAGGTTTTCAATGGTTTCATCAAGAAGCCGCCGTTCACCAATCAGCTCTACTATAAGGAGCGTGTCGGGCAAATGACGCGAGATCTGGGGGCGCTCAAGGCTAATTTGACGAGAGAGTTGCTTGAGAAGTCGGCAGATCAATACCGCGAAGCGATTGAAAAAAGACCCGACGACTGGATACTGCACTATAAATACGGCAAATTGCTGGCGGAGGATTTGAAGGAGTATCAGGCGGCGGCGGAAGAGTATCGCCTGGTGCAGGATTTGCTGCCGCATTCGTGGATAGGATACAACGCGCTTGGCTCAGTGCTGTACGCCGAGGGTGATATTAACGGTGCAATCCAGCAGTTTGAGAAGGCGATACGAATGCAGCCCACTTGCAGCTATGCTCACTACGATCTGGGACGGTCATATCGAAGGAAGGGCAATACGGACGAAGCGATAGAACATTACTCTGAGGCGGTGCGATGCGAGCGCGATTGTATGCCGGCATATAATAACTGGGCGGAAATAATGGTGCAGGAGGGTAAGGTTGACGAGGCGATTGAGATTTTCCGCAGGGGATTAGTGTTCTGCCCGGATAGTGCGATTCTCCACTGTAACCTGGGCAGTGTTCTTAGCAGGAAGGGCCAGACGGATGAGGCAATCAAGGAGCTTGAGACGGCCTTGCAGTTGGATCCTAACTCGGCGCCCGTGCGCAAGGCGTTGGAGTCTCTCTTGAAGAGGGGCCAATGAAGCATTGGGCGGCTCATTGAGTATCGTGCGTTCTTTGGGTAGCCTGTGTGTCTTAGGATTAGTGCACAAGTGACTCCCAGAGCCATGTGTCGGCGAAGTAGGCGAAGTCTTTAAGGTTGACTTTGCCGTCGAGGTTAAAATCGGCGACGTTGGTGTAAAGGCCCGGCTCCCAGACGATGCGGCAGTTGTTGTTGGTAAAGCCTCCCTGAAGGATAATGGCGCCGCCGATCATGTGAATAGTCCCCTCGTTGCAGGTGCAATGGCCGGTAATAAGTGTTGTGCCGTCGCTCACTTCAAGTGTAGCACCCTCTGATATATTTACATCGCCGACGATATTTGTCGGCCCGGTGAACTTAATTATCCCGTCGGGACTGATAAGTACATCGGTCGTGATTCCTCCAAAGCCTTGCAGAGTTGCTCCTGGTTTTTGCGTTATTTTTTCTGCCGCCACTGTCCCGCCAAGCAGATTGATGAGAGCGTTGGGATCATTGACGAGATTGCAATCGAAGACAACACTACCACCAGCATTCACCTCAATCTTGCCGAGATTATTTGCATCAGCCAACAAGTAGTTTGTCTCATTGCCAGGAATGTCGATAATCTTAATGTTAAGAGATGCCCCTGGTGAGTTACCGATAACGCCCAGATTAGACACTTGCCCCTCAGTAGCAACAGCGAGCGAACCGCCGCTTGCATAAACCCTGCCTTTGTTTATCAAAGGTCGTCCAGCATAAACGACACCGAAGCCTTCTATTGTACCTACGCTGTCGTTATCAAGAATGTCATCAGCAGAGCATTCGCCGCCATAAATTTCGATTCGTCCTGAATTGTACAATCGCTTATAAACCGACAGGCCGCTGTGGGGGGTAATCATCACCATGCCAGCATTTACTAAACTACCATCTCTGATAAGAACTTCTCCGGCATCACAGAGAATCGTAGCTCCGGCTTCGTTATACAGGTTGCCAAAGATGTTTATATGTTCTCCCTTTATATGTTCTCCGAAAACAAGTGTTGCCCCAGGGAGATTTCTGACATCCGCTGTGATATTTATCCGGTCGTCAATGTTTAAGTCCCCATGGTTTGCCAAACAATTCGGTTCTGGTGGATATGGAGGATTTGACTGGGGAATAGTTAACCATACATAATAATCGCTCCAGTTTTCCAAATTGACCTTCCCATAACAATCCAAGCGATCGATGATGGTACCCCGAGATAGGCCAACTGTTACTTCATCTATGTTAAGAGGTGGTTTGTTTATAGTTACCACATAACTGTCCCCAAACATGTTCTCGGGTCCATCGGACATAAATACAAATGGGTCCCAGTTGTCATTTTCGTGCCATTGGCCAGATGGTCCGCCGACCCAGGTAGAATGGATTACTTTAGCTTGTGAATTGCAGGCTAAAAGCGTTGATAATACGGCTGCTAACAATAGCGTTTTCTTGAACATACCCCACCTTCCTTTCCTGGCTTTACAAAGTCAGAACCTGCCGGAGAAGCGCCCATCGTGCCAAACAGGAACCCCACGAAGGATGGGCAACCTCCAAGAGCTTCTAAACATAAGACCAATAGTGTTTGCTGCTCCTTTTGACTTTCCTGTGGTAGTGTACCAACGATCGGCCTATAAAGTCAAGAGAATTTTGGTTTTGCGAGGGTTTTTGGGGGTGTACGAGGTCTTTAATTGGCCGACAGAACGCCGAACAGCGGCAGAAAAGTCGCCTGCTATCGCGAGGCGCACCCTATTTTGACAGAATAATGCTTTATTCTTGCAAAAGCCGGGCGGAACCGTACAATATCGTCGTTTAGCATATTAGAGATGAGTTCTGCAAAATTGCAGGTTAGACCTATATTGTTGAAGAAAATCTCTTTTATGATTTTCTTCAATAATTACCTAAGCGATTACGAGACAATGCGTTGCCATTGAAAAGAAAAAATCAACAAACGATTTTTTCTTTTCTAAGTAGGCCTAACCTGCAATTTTGCAGAAGCCTTATATTAGAGTAGAAATTGAGCTTTGAGAAACAGGAGCGTAGTTAGATGTCAAGAGTGTGTTACTATACAGGTAAGCGAACGACGGTTGGCAGGAGTATTGCGCGGCGCGGCAAGGCCAAGTATCTCGGCGGTGTCGGCCGGAAGGTGACCGGGAGCAACAAGAGGAAGTTCAAGCCCAATGTGCAGAAGGTTCGAGCGATGGTTGACGGGACGGTGTGCAGGATTAGGGTTTCGACCAAGGCGATACACATGGGACTCGTTGAGAAGCCGGTAAAACGCAACTACAAGCCCGCATCCAATTGATTATTTACCATTGATTATTGATGATTGTTTCTGCTTGTGCGGGAATCGGATTTTGCGGCGAGGCGGGTAATGCCTCGCTTTTTGTTCAGGGGCAAATCAGTAGATGGGAAAGAAGATTGATGAGGCTCAAGTCAGAAAGGTTGCGAAGCTGTCCCGTCTGGAGCTGAGCGATGCGGAGGTGGAGGAGTTTACGGGTCAGCTCAGCGCGATTCTTGAGTACGTCGAGAAGATGAACGAGCTGGACACGGAGGGTGTTGAGCCGCTGGCGCATTGTCTGGCGATAAGCAACGTTCTTCGGGAGGACCGTGTTCGGGAGTCTCTGGGGACGGAGGCGGCTCTGGCGAATGCTCCGCAGCGAGACGGGGAGTTCTTCAAGGTGCCCAAGATACTCGATGTGGGTTCAGGCGCGTAGGAAACGATGTAGAGAAGGTATGCAGGGAGGTATTCGGCAATGAGAACAAGCAGTCTGATATGTCTGACGGTGAGCGGGTTGCTCTTGATCGGCTGTGCGCAGACGGAGAAAAACGATATGGCATCTGATAAAGTCGTGCCGCGCGTCAAGGCAGCGCCTGGTGTGCAGCAGGAGCAGGCTTTTGCCAGGACGATAACGAAGGAATTGGGCTGCAAGTACCTGCTGTTTCTGCCGGAGGGGTATGGTAAAGGGGAGCAGAAGTGGCCTTTGATGATGTTCCTTCACGGGGCGGGCGAGCGCGGAAGCGATTTGAACTTAGTTAAAAAGCATGGGCCGGCGAAGATAGTCGAGAATCGCAAGGACTTTCCGTTTATCGTAGTCTCGCCGCAATGTCCGGCTGATGACTGGTGGACGGAGAAGACGGAGGTGCTGATACATCTCTTGGATGAAATTGAGGGGCGGTATAAGGTGGATACCGAGCGGGTGTATCTGACGGGGCTCAGTATGGGCGGATACGGGACGTGGGCCTTGGCGTGCCAGTATCCGGAGCGTTTTGCGGCGATAGTGCCGATATGCGGGGGCGGAAAGCGTTTTATGGCTTGGCGGCTGAAGGATGTGCCGGTGTGGGCTTTTCACGGGGGTAAGGACAACGTCGTGCCGGTGAAGGAATCGGAAGATATGGTTGAGGCAGTCAAGGGCCGCGGGGGCGATGCCAAATTGACGGTGTATCCGGAGGCGGGGCATGATTCCTGGACGGCGGCTTACGATAATCCGGAGCTTTACGATTGGCTGCTCAAACATCGCAAGGGCGGCAAGTGAGGGATGGCGGTTGATTTTTGGGTAGTGGAAGACCTTTCAGTCAGCAAGAAGGTATGACCTTTGAGCTCGCCTTCGGCGAGGTTGTTGTCAATAGATTCCTCCGCTTAGGCACGACAAGTCGTGCCTTCGGTCGGAATGACATCTGTTGAGAGTGATAGGGTTACGGCTTGGGTCGGAATGAGATGAGCCAAGATAGCATACTATGTTTTTAGACGAAGGACTAAGTGCAGGGGAATTGCGTGAGAGGATTGGCCGCGGAGAGATAACGAGCGTAGAGGCGACGGAGGCGGTATATGAGCGGATAGAGAAGCGAGATTCGGTTATCGGGGCGTATATAAGCACGGATCGCGAGGCGGCGATGCGGAAGGCGGCGGATGTTGACCGGAGGATTGCCGCGGGCGAGCAGGTGGGGCGGTTGGCGGGTGTGCCGGTAGCGGTGAAGGACAATATGTGCACGATGTGGGGGGCTACGACGTGCGCATCGCGGATTCTGGAGAATTTCCATTCGCCGTACAATGCTACGGTTGTGGAGAGACTACTTGCGGCGGATGCTGTTATCGTCGGCAAGACGAATATGGATGAATTTGCGATGGGCTCGAGCACGGAGAATTCGGGCCTGAAGCGGACGGTTAATCCGTGGGATACGAGCAGGGTGCCGGGGGGGAGCAGCGGCGGGTCTGCGGCGGCTGTGGCGGGGCGGTTGTGCTATGCGGCGCTCGGTTCGGACACGGGAGGGTCTATCAGACAGCCGGCGAGCTTCTGCGGCGTGGTGGGGTTGAAGCCGACATACGGCAGGGTGTCGCGCTACGGGCTTGTGGCTTACGGTTCGAGCCTGGATCAGATTGGGCCGATAACGCAGACGGTTGGCGATGCGGCGCTGATGATGAACGTCATAGCGGGTCACGACCCGGCGGACAGCACGAGCGTCGATGAGGCTGTGGCTCCTGCCTGCGACTATCTGGAGAAGCTGGATGAGCGGATCGAGAATTTGCGGGTAGGGATTGTGCCGCAGCTTAATTGCGGGGCGGATGAATCGGTGCAGGAGGCGATAGGCGCGGCGATAGAGGTGTATAAGAGGGCCTGCGCGGAGGTTGTCGAGGTTGATATGCCTCATTCGGAGTACGCGATTGCGGCGTACTATGTAATAGCGACGGCGGAGGCTTCGAGCAACCTGGCACGTTACGACGGGGTGCATTACGGTCATCGCAGCGAGAAAGCGCAGGATTACATCGAGGTCTATACCAAATCGCGGGCGGAGGCGTTCGGGAAAGAGGTCAAGCGGCGAATAATGTTAGGGACATACGCGCTGTCGAGCGGTTATTACGATGCGTATTATCTCAAGGCGCTCAAGGTCAGGAACCTGATACGGCGTGACTTTACGGATGCGTTCGAGAAGTGCGATTGCATTATGATGCCGGCGGCGCCGACGACGGCTTTCAAAATAGGAGAGAAGGTCGATGACCCGCTTACGATGTATCTTTCGGACGTCTATACGATAGCGGCGAACTTGGCGGGGATTCCAGGGATAAGTATTCCGTGCGGGTTCGATGAGAATAATCTGCCAATTGGCTTGCAGATACTGGGGCCAACGTTCACGGAATATAGACTGTTGCGGATTGCAAAGATGTTCGAGAGCCAGACCGACTGGCACACGAAGAGACCACCAATTGTGGATAGGGGGATTAACCACGAATTCTCACGAATTAACACGAAGGATAGAAGAAGAGATTAACCACGAATTCTGAGACTGTAGCAGCAATACAGAGTTTTTTTGACGTATCTGGTGTCCAAGTGCCGATATTCCAACATGGAAATGTAAATCTGTGTTGGAGGTTATCGAGATGCTTGGACCAGGCGAATATACAGCAG
>Ga0315288_10006497_pt1 | contig 14831 bp, 12 predicted proteins | sample YL17G11_20_MG_FD_203454 | JGI IMG/M metagenome (GOLD analysis project Ga0315288, IMG submission 203454) | Sediment microbial communities from Yellowstone Lake, YNP, Wyoming, USA - YL17G11_20 | ecosystem: Environmental > Aquatic > Freshwater > Lake > Sediment | place: USA: Wyoming | collected... | reverse complement strand
ACTCAACCCTCTGATTCACGGCATAAGCAACATGGGTCGACCAGAGAGGCACACGGAACAGCTTCTTGAACAGTATCTCATCATATTCCTTTGCTGCGCGGGTAATGGCCTCATTCCCAATCGCATTATTCATTTTTTTCCAGGCTTCTACAACGTCCGGCATCGTCCTGCCTACCGGAGCCCAGCTACCCACGGTATGGCTCTCAAGGGCCACGGCCGGGTGCACCCGTCCGGCCCACCAGGGACCCGACCCATAACTTAAGCCCCGCAACTCACCGAGGGTATGCTTCTTCTGCCACACTCCATGCTCGAGCACTACAAACTCAGCCTTGATGCCGGCCTCGTTCAGTTGAGCGGTAAGGGGTTCAAAGGGCGTCCTGCTGCCGGCGCCGGTGGTAAAGCTGGTTTTGAAACCGTTGGGATAACCCGCCTCAGTTAGGAGTTTCTTGGCTTGTTGTGGATCGTAGGGATCAGGCTTACGGCTGGGATCATAGCCGAGATGGTAGGGAGCAAGGAAACTACCCCAGGGCTCACTGCCGCCATACAAAACGTTTTTACAAATTCCGACACGATCAATGGCCAGGCTTGCGGCCTTCCTGAGCCGCTCATCATGCAATGGGCTCGGCTCCTTGGGACGGGCCAGGTCCTGGTATACCATGGTAGTCAGAAAGGTATGTTTACTCCAAATAATCCGCAGCTTGGGGTCCTGTTGCACCTCAGGGATATGCTGCTGATTCAACATGATCATGTCCGCTTCGCCGGTCTTGAGCATGGCCAGCCTTGTTGTCGGCTCTTCTGCAATTTTAAAAATCACCTCATCCACATAGGGTGTCTTGCGGTAATGATTGCGGACGGCCTTAACATTAACAAAATCGTCGTGCTTAAAGTCGATAATCTTAAAGGGTCCCGCACCTACGGGCTTCGCCGCAAACCCGGCATCCCCCACCTTCTCAATATAGTCCTTCGGCACCATCATCAGGTTGTTATACAGCCGGTCAAAGATGGCCGGATAGGGCTGCTTAAGATGGACCCGGACCCGATAATCGCCCAGGATTTCAACACGGTCGATGTGCCGCCTGGCCTCGGCACCAAAGACAAACATAAGATCTTCGCGCATGGCCCGCTCAAAACTAAACTTGACATCTTTGGCGGTGAAGGGGTCTCCGTTGTGAAATTTTATGCCCCGGCGCAGGTTGAAATCAACATAGGACCAATCAGGGGCAACGGTCCAGGATTCAGCCATAGCAGGGATTTCACGCCCCTGCTCGTCCTTGGTTGCAAGGCTATCAAAGAGCAAGCAGTTTATGGTCGTCTGTTCCGCCCCAACCCCGGTATGCGGGTCTATGGCTTTCCGATAGGACATGGTCCCGGTAGAAGGCGCATAAGTAAGTTTCCCTTTCGGCTCTTTCGCCGCTTTGGCCTCTGCTGCTTGAGCCGGCCCTGCGCCGCTTAATGACGCCAGGAAAACAAATGCAGTTAAAACAACCAGTATTGCCAGAACCTTTTCCCTTTTCATAGTTCACCTCCTCCTTTCAGTAGTCTGTTGCTGTTGGTTCCGCATCGACGCCGATTGCGGGTCTATCGCCTTCCGGTAGGATAGGGTGCCAGTTGATGGAGCATAAGAAGAATTGAAAGCCTGCCCGTCTCTGTTTTACCCTCAATCTTTCAATTTGACGTACTCAAAACGGATGGGGAAAATCAAGCCTGGCACCGGATCGTACGACTCCACCCTCTGATTCACGGCATAAGGGACATTGGCCTGCCAGAGAGGCACGCGGAACATCTTCTTGAACAGCACCTCCTCATATTCCTTGGCCGCGCGGGTAATGGCCTCATTACCGACCGCCCTATTCAATTTTTTCCAGGATTCCACAACCTCCGGCATTGTCCTTCCTACGGGGGCCCAGCCACCCATGGTATGGCTCTCCAGGGCAACGGCCGGGTGAACCCTGCCGGCCCACCATGGACCCGAACCATAACTCATGCCCCGCAGTTCGCCGAGGGTATGCTTTTTTTGCCAAAGTCCATGCTCGAGCACTACAAACTCGGCCTTGATGCCCACCTCGTTCAATTGAACGGCAATGGGCTCCATCCACCACCTGTCCCCGGAGCCGCAGGTCCAGGTGGTCTTGAAACCGTTGGGATAACCAGCCTGAGCCAGGAGTTCCTTGGCCTTTTTGGGGTCATATGGATCGGGCTTGCGGCTGGGATCATAGCCGAGATGGTAGGGAGCAAGGAAGCTGCCCCACGGCTCAGCGGCGTCATTGGTAACGTTTTTACAGATTCCGGCACGGTCAATCGCCAGACTTGCGGCCTTCCTGACCCGCTCATCATGGAACGGGCTCGGCTCATTGGGACGGGCCAGGTCCTGGAATACAGCGGTAACAAGGAAGGTATATTTGCTCCAAATGATCCGCAGGTTGGGGTCCTTTTGCACCTCCGGGATATGCTGGGCATTCAGCAGGATCATGTCCGCTTCGCCGGTCTTGAGCATGGCCAGCCTTGTTGTCGGCTCTTCTGCAATTTTAAAAATCACTTCATCCACGTAGGGCGTCTTGCGGTAGTGATTGCGGACGGCCTTAACCCTGACAAAATCGTCTTGCTTGAAGTCAATAATGCTGAATGGCCCGGCACCGACGGGTTTCGCCGCAAAACCGGCATCCCCCACTTTCTCAATATAGTTCTTCGGAACCATCATCAAGTTGTTATACAGCCGGTCAAAGATGGCGGGGTAAGGCTGCTTCAGGAGGACCCTGACCTGATAATCGCCCCGGACTTCAACACGGTCGATGTGCCGCCTGGCTTCGGCACCGAAGACAAACATAAGATCTTCGCGCATCGCCCGTTCAATACTGAACTTGACATCGTTGGCGGTGAAGGGGTCTCCGTTGTGGAACTTTATGCCCCGGCGCAGGTTGAAATCAACATAGGACCAATCGGGGGCGACGGTCCAGGATTCAGCCATTGCCGGGATTTCACGCCCCTTCTCGTCCTTGGTTAGGAGACTATCAAAGAGCAAGCAGTTTATGGTCGTCTGTTCCGCCCCAACCCCGGTATGCGGGTCTATCGCCTTCCGGTAGGACATGGTCCCGGTAGAGGGCGCATAAGTAAGTTTACCTTTCGGCTCTTTCGCTGCTTTGCCCTCTGCTGCTTGGGCCGGCCCTTGGCCGCATATTGACGCCAGTAAGACAACTGCGGTTAAAACACCCAGTATAGCCAGAACTTTTTTCTTTTTCATAGCTCATCTCCTCGTCTTAGCAGTTTATGGTTGTCTGTTTCGCACCAACCCGGTATGCCGGTCTATGACCCTCCGGTAGGGCATGGTACCGGGATGGAGCATAGGAAAATATACCTTTTGGCTCTTTCCCTGCTTTGCCCTCTGCTGCTTGGGCCGGTCCTTGGCCGCATAATAACGCCAGTAAGACAAATGCAGTTAAAACGCCCAGTATAGCCAAAACTTTTTTCCTTTCCATAACTCATCACCTCGCCTTTTGCCGGTATCAGATTGCTCGCACGTTCCCCATTATTTCACATATTTTTCCCTCCTTTCAGAAAAACTATCCCGTAAATTGAGATTTCCTCCTTTCAGTCATGCAGAAGTGATTGGGTTGATTCTCAGCTTGCCTTATTTATCCCCCAATCGATTCATCCGTTCATGTTAACGCCCGATTGATGTCGGAGGTATTCTTCTTTATCGTGATCCAATCACCAAACATTAGATGCCGCAAAAAGCAAAACCCCACCTCTCTTTAGAAATGGGGTTCTGCTTCTGCATTTCATTTAACCCTCCATCAAAGGGTTCAGAAAAGGCCAAGGGGAAAATTGACACCAGGGCAAGCCCATGATCTTTTCAATTTATTTCAATAATCGTTATTATTGTTCTCCAATTCCTCTCTAATCCAGGATGAAAAATCCGTTGGCCAACGCAGCCGAACAAATCATATTGAAAAATAATTGAAAGATCAAGGGAAAACGCAACATGGTCAACGGAGCCTAAAGGGGCGACCCGGCAGGTCGCCCCGCTAGGTTGTCTAATTTCCTTTCTCCTCAAGGAAATCTTTGATCGCCTTATAGAACTCGGCGTTTGATTTCTCAAAGAAGATATAATGGCCGCCTATGGGAATCTCGACATATTTTTTGACTTTGCTCCCCAATCTTTCAATCAATTTCTTGTTGTCCTCCGTTGATCCCGCTGCATCATTGCCCGCCCGAATAACCAAAGTTGGAATGGTTATTTTAGAAGCATCAAACTGAACCTGGGCCAGGTAGATATCCGAAATAGGGCCGGTGGGGAACTTGTACTGGCCTCCCAATTCGCCCGATTTTGGATCCGACGCCAATACCGCATCTCGGAACCACTCGAAAGCACCAGGATGCAGGTTCTCCACTTTTGTGCCATATCCAATCCAAGCTTGCGGGGATGGCATGGAGTAATAAACTTTCATTTTTTTAAGCATTTCACCTTGCTGTCGGGTCTTCTCGTCGCTGCCCCCGTACATGCCCCCAAAAAGTACCAGCTTTCCCATTTTCCCCGGATTTTGAATGGTGTAGATGGGTGTCGCCCGGATGGCCCCAAAGGACCAACCAAATAGACTCACTTTCCCCACCCCCCTCAGATTGCAGATAAAATCGACAACCTTTGCTATGTCACTGACCGCCACATCAGTAGTCGTAGGCGTTTCGTCTGGATACCAGGAGGGGTTATCCATTACCGGAGAAAAGGTAGACAAACCATAATTCTCATAATCCAAGGAGAATACGTCCCACCCTGCCTGGCCGAAATAGCGCATCATAGAACAATTTTCGCAACCCCCATCAAAGCCAATATATCCCGCAGTGGCAGCGCCGTGCGCCAATAGCAGAACCTTGCCTTCAGCCGGGGCCGTACGTTCTCTTCCCTTCAGCACCACCTCACGCACATGGATTAAAACAGTAGGATCGAGCTTTTTCGCTTTATAGACCGGCTCAATGCTCTGGTGATTAAGAAAGTAATCGTTTGTTACTAAGCCCCCGGCAAGTGCCTGTGAAAACGGGATAGTAAGAAATCCCAATATTGCTATAATTGAAAACCATCCGACCCTTTTCTCCTTTGTTCTGTCTAAATTCTGGATCATGGTCTTTTCCTCCTCTATTCGGTTTGAATAAACTCAGTAGTTGCAAAAATATTCTCCGAAATTCGGTTTTCGCCCCTGCATCTAAAGGGCAATAACGGTTTTATCGATGGTCACGGGACTTCACCCCTGGTTTCCTTTGCCCCCCCACCCTAACCCTCCCCCTCGGAGGGGGGAGGGGAGGGCGGGGGTGATGTTTAGGTAAAGCTCTTCACTTATTCGTCCGGAAACAACAAAACCCCACCTCTCTTTAGAAACGGGGTTCTGCTTCTGCATTTCAATTAGCCCTCCATCAAGGTTTCAAAAAAAGAAGGGGAAAGGCGCGCGGGGTAAGAACTTCGTGACAGGCTGCAACTGGACAGATCATATGTAAAGACAATTCCAAAATCAAGGGAAAAAGCAACATGGTCATCAAAGCCGTCGATGAGTTTCCGCGAGAATGACGAAAAAAATGCGCACCCCATCTTTCAGCAACTTTCCGACCTCCTGCTCGACTAATTCCCCGCCACAAATTGGGCATTCTTCAAACGGCATCATCCTTTTCTACTTGTTCGCCGATCACTCCAAAAGTCAGGGTCTGGACGGTATACCGTGATCAGTACAGCCCACTCCGTCTCTTTGATAAACGCCCACACACTTTGAACCATGTTATCCTTGAAATGGTCTCAATAGATCATTCAGCTTGAAAGGGGTTAATCGCCGGGATACTCTTTTCGGTCCTTATCTTCGCGTTGGTTTTTTCTTGGCGGAAGAAGGAAGGTAGATAACCTGGCGGTCGATCTTCGAAAGACCCAGGAAGGCAGTTCCTCCCATGGGTTTTTTCCCCTCTGCCCCCTGGGGTTCGAAGTACAAGTCGCAAAGGGGGCAATGCAGGGGAATGGCCAGCCCGAGCAGATTCGCATCGCAGGGGAAACTCTTCTGGCACTTGGGACATTTCACGTAGGCGATTTCCATGCTCTTTCCTCACTAATTTTTCATGACGGATTCGTCACCCGCGAATCCCATCCTGCTATAGCGGGAGAAAAATCCCCCCTCGCCCCACTGAAGCTGAGGAATAATCCCCTAAATCACCCCCACCTTCGCCCTCCCCCATCAAGGGGGAGGGAATTCTTTTCATATTTCAATATGTTTACCCTCTTCACGCCTCGGCGTGACGGGAGAGGGTAGGGTGAGGGGGGCATATTCCAAACTTTTCACAGCTTGCCTTTTGCAAAGGGGGTTGAGGGGATTTGAAAGCTATTTTCCAACTAAGAACTGGTGTCTAAATAGTCATTCAAATTAAACCTTTTAAGGATTTCTGGGGGCGGCCCCGCCCGCGGTGGATAGGGACGATCCATCGGCCGGGTGGCATCGATGACTAGGCCGGCCCCTTTGATATCCTGGCGCAGGGAAGGGTCCAAAACGTGCCCCTGCATATTCTTCAAAATGGTGATGCTTGAATCGGCCTGGCTACAGGTGGCAATCGCCCACATGACTTCCCGGGCATTCTCAGGATCTACCTCCTCATCCACCACGATGACGTGCTTGATGAAATTACTGGCACTCAGAGCGGCCATGGCCGCCCGCATGGGCTCACCCTCGGTCCTTTTCTTCATACTGATGACCAGGTGAAAGGGCCCCCCTGAGCCGAGCCAGCTTATGTCTTTCACGCCGGCCACTGCCTGTTTGACTCTCTGGAAGATGCTCGCTTCGATGGGAAAATGCGCGTAGAGATGGTCCACGTGGGCGGCGAATACATAGTGCACGATTGGATTCCGCCGGTGAGTGACGGCCCGCGCGCGAAAGAGCCAGGAGAGTCTCTGGGGGCCTAAGTATCCTGCGAACTCGCCGAAAGGGCCCTCGATGGATCTCCGGTGAGGGAGGATTTCTCCTTCAATAACCGCCTCGGCATCGGCTGGGACCAGAAGCTCATGGCCGTAGATCTCGGAAGGGACCACTCTCAGGGGTTCACCCAGAATGCCGCCGGCCACCTCGTATTCATCCTCATCCAGCGGTACCAGGGCAGAGGCAGAGAGCATGAAGGCCATATGGTGGCCCAGCACCACGGCGATGGGCAGGGATTTCCCGGCCGCTTCCGCCTCCTGAAAATACATCCATAGGTGCCGGGGGGACATGTAAATGGCCATGTGGTGAGAGTCAATATACATCATGCGGTTCCATGAGGTGTTGTGGCGCTCCCCTCCCGGTGCCCGGGCGACCACGACCGGGGTCAGGTAAGGCCCCCCATCCATGAAATTGTGCTTCATGATGGGCAGGTCCCCCAGGTCCAGGGATTTCTCACGGATGACAATCTCTTTTACAGGGGCTTCGGCAGGCGGAATGACTTGCACCTTTTTCTTTTGCCTTGAACTGTCCAGGAATTTCTCGAAAAGCGCCACCCGGCTTGAATCTTTCAGCCCCAAAGATACCGCCAACTTCTCCCGGGTGGTGAAGGCATGACTCAATAGACGAAAGTCTGTAGGCTTCCCTTTCACGCCGGTTACTTTCTCAAAGAACACGGCCCTTAGGTTCCCCCGCTGCTCCAGTTGATGGAGTATGGAGGCGACTTCGAAAGAGGATGGGTTCACCGCCTTCGAGACCCGGAGCGGCTCGCCAGGGATACGACTCTCTAAGTCTTTAATCCAGGTGCGCATATCCTTGGGCATGATTTCTCCTTCCACTGGGCCGGGGCCATTTTCTGTTCGGAAATCACATCTTTCCCGATGACTATGCGGATTCAGATCAAGGATCGGCCTATTCCGACGGTCGCCCGAAAATCCTCCGCTCCAAAAGCGAATCGACGGCCTGGCGATAAACGGCCACTTCCTCACTGAGGTTGGTTTTGGGTGTTTTTAGAAATTGATTCGCCGGGTGCATCACTTTCTTGTAAGAGGGAAGGTATGCTTCGTTGCGCATCCAGGCCAGGAAACTGAAGGCATTAGATTCGCGGTAGCAGCGCAGCGATTCGATATCGATCAGGGCGCTGATGCTCGATTCTCCGGTTGCCCCGGTGGCGATCAGAGTTCTACCCAGGTAATCCACAATAATCGAGTTTCCGGCCCCGGCTTCTGGACGTTCCTTTGAGAAAGTGTGTCCGAGATTCGGAGAGACCACATAAACGGTATTCTCGTAAGCCCGACAACGACAGATCAAATGATACTGCTGATGGATGGGCTCAAAGGTGCTGATCGGGAACAGAATGACCTCGGCCCCATTGAGAACCAGGCCCCGGGCGGTCTCCGGCAGGAATCCATCCGAGCAGACCATGCACCCTAGCCGGCCGATGGGTGTATCTACAACGGGAAAGATGGAGTCTTCCCCGTACTTCTTAATGTATTCCTCCAATACGTCGTGGGGTGTCGTATAGCTGTCGATGGGGCCACTGTGGTTTTTCCGGTACTTCAAGACGATCTTTCCCTCGGGGTCGATGATGAATGCTGTATTGAAGAAGAGCTGAGGACCCCAATCCTCATCCATCTCGAAGGCGGCCCCGAAGATGTAGATCCCGTATTCCCTGGCTTTGGCCGATAATTGATGGGTTTCCTCCCCGGGTATCTGAATGCAGACCTTGAGCAAGTCATGAACAGCACCTCCTCCGGCTCTTGGAAAGCTGTGGAGGAATGATTCTCCAAGGCCTACGATCATAGTCGCGGCTCTGGTTCGCTGTAACTCCCTTGCAGACCAGTCAATCAGCTCGCCAGCCCTTTCCAGGTTCCGATGCATGGTCCGGCGAATTTCCCGTTCGCTGGAAGTGATGTCCGGCATATAAACATTGGCTTGCACAGCTACGGCTAAGTACGGCCTGATCATCATCCACCCCCTACGAAATTCTTCACTTCGCCGGATGATCCCTGTTGTCTCCGCTGGTAAGGAATGCCCCCATTCGGTGACCGACGGGAGCCTCCTTTATGGCCTCATTTTCCCCCGGGAAAGATTCTGTCTGCCGGCGCGTTTTCCACCGAGGTATGCCTCCTGGACTTTGGCATTCGACCGGAGTTCTTCTCCGCTGCCCGTGAGGACAATTCTGCCAATCTCCATGACATAACCACGATCGGCGATTTGCAGGGCTTTTCGGGCATTCTGCTCCACCAGAAGGATCCCAATATTGGCGCTCTTGAGGTCAACGATCTTGGCAAATACTTCGCTTACCAGTTTCGGTCCCAGTCCCAGGGAAGGCTCATCCATCATGAAGAGTTTGGGCTTAGCCATCAGGGCCCTGCCGATGGCCAACATCTGCTGTTCACCTCCGCTCAAGGTTTCGCCTAGCTGGTCTTTCCTCTCTCGAAGGACGGGAAAAATCTGGAAAACTGTATCCAGAGTGGGGCTTAGATCCTCACCGAACCGACTGAATCCACCCATTAGGAGATTTTCCAAGACCGTCATCTTTTTCAGGATGGCCCGGCCCTCCTGGATCAAAAAAACTCCTTTTTTTACGATTTTATGGCAAGGGGTTTTCGTAATTTTCTCCTCCTCGAAAAACACTTCTCCCCGAGTGGGTGGATGAACCCCCGAAATAACCTTCAGCAGAGTAGTCTTCCCGGCACCATTGGCCCCGATGAGCGTTACGATTTCTCCCTTTTGGACCCCCAAATCCAAGCCTTTTAAGACCTGAATGTTGCCGTAACGGGCTTCAATTCCTTTGACCACCAGCATAGTTCTTTACCCGTCCTCTCTGCCAAGATAAGCCTCAATCACCGCCTCGTTGGCCTGAATCTCGCTCGGAGTACCCTGGCCGATCAATTCCCCAAAATTCAGCACATAAACATAATCGCAGATTCCCATCACTACATCCATATCGTGCTCGATTAAAAGAATGGTCTTCCCCATATTGCGGATCTCATGAATCCTGTCCAAGAGATCCTCAGTCTCTGCCTCGTTCATCCCGGCTGCGGGCTCGTCTAAGAGCAAAAGTCTGGGCTCAAGGGCTAGAGCCCTGGCAATTTCCAGGCGTCTTTGCTCACCATAGGCGAGGCTTACACTCTGCTCCTTGCGTTTCTCCCAAAGGCCCATTTTCTTCAGCAAAGTATTGGCTTCTTCCTGAAACCTTTTCTCCCTGGCGCTGCGGAACCGAACCAGACTGGTAACGTTTGCTCGGGCTCTAAAATTCTGGGCCACCATCACGTTTTCCATCACGGTCATGGTGGCAAAAAGCCGGATGTTCTGGAAAGTTCGAGCGATTCCCATCCTGGCAATCTCGTTCGCTGCGATCCGAGTCAATTCAGACCCGAGATATTTAATGGAGCCCTCGGTGGGAGGTAATAGGCCGGTTATGAGGTTGAACAGGGTGGTTTTCCCGGCCCCATTGGGGCCAATGAGGCCGCATACCTGTTTTTCCTGCACCTGGAAGGTAACCTTTTTAAGCGCTCTTAGCCCTCCAAAAGCTTTAGAGATATTTTTAATTTCCAACATTTTAGGCCCTTACGAATGAATTTGTGCCCAAAATAATAACAAATTTCAGAAATCCCCCCTTGCCCCCCTTTAGAAAAGGGGGGTTGGGAGGATTTCGAGCGAATTCCTGATTGGTTCCGGCTTGGCCGGGTTAGGAGTTATTTTTTCCAAATATTTTTTCAGACCGCTCCCCGAAAGCCCTTACCATTTGCCTGGTGATAATCCCAGAGGGACGAAAGATCATCATGGACACCAATAGAACGCCGTAAAGGCTTAAACGCCAATCCTTCATGAAGCGCAACGTTTCAGGAAGGACACTAAAAATGATGGCTCCAACCACAGCCCCCCAGAAGGTATTTTTCCCTCCTAAGATCACAAAAAGGACGGCCATGGCTGAGATGAGAAAGTTGAAATTGTTCGATTCGATGTAGAACATGTAGTGCGCATAGAGGGCCCCGGCTACCCCGGCAATAAATGCCCCGAGGCAGAAGACCCCCACTTTCAACAAAGTGACGTTCAGTCCAACCGTTCTGGCCACTTCCTCATCATCCTGAACCGCATCGAGGGATCGCCCCAGCCGTGACCGCCCTAAGAGCCAGAAAAATACCATGAACCCAAAAACCCAGCTATAAATCATAGTTAGGGTCGTTCCAGAGGGCCCGCGGAAACCGTAGGCCCCTCCGGTCGGTTCGAAGTTCAAGAAAAATGTCCGCACTACTTCGGCAAAGCCCAAGGTGGCCATCACCAGGTACATTCCCTTCAGCCTCAAAGCGGGGACCCCGATGATGAGTCCAAAAATGCCGGCCGCAACCGCCCCAATGATGATGGCCGGGAAAATCGGCACTCCTGCTTTCACGGTGAGATAGGCCGAGGTGTATGCCCCAATGGCCATGAAGCCAGCATTGCCCAGAGAGAGCTGGTCAGTGGTGAGTATGGCATAGACGCTTAGGGCCATTAGGATATTAATTCCCATAAGCGCCAGAACGCCTTCTAAATAAACACTCATCTGTTCAAACTCCTAGGATTGTCGCTCTGTGGTTCCAAAAAGTCCTTCTGGGCGGAACATGAGGAAAAGGAAGAAGAGGCCGAAGATGATCATGTCGCGATAACCCGCCGTCAAATAGGCATCATTCATGACTTCAATGACCCCGATCATGAGGCCGCCGATCATGGCTCCCCTGAGATTCCCCAACCCCCCAATCACCATGGCCACCATGCCGATCAGGCCTTGGCGGATCCCGATGAAGGGGATGATCTGCAAATACACCAGGGCCGTCAGGACTCCGGCCGCCCCAGCCAAAGCCCCGGAGACAAAAAAAGTGCCCACGATTACTCTATCCACATTGACTCCCAAGAGGCCGGCGGTTTGAGGGTTTTCGGATGTGGCCCTCATGGCCCGGCCTGTGCGGGTCTTCCTGACAAACAAGTCCATCGCCACCATTAAGATCAGGGAGGTGGCCAGGATAATGATCTGGATGGAAGAGATCAGAACGGGGCCTACCTGAAATTGAGCCACCTCTGTGGTTTGAGGGAATCGGGAGGGCTCGGAGCCCCAAATCTGCGTGGCCACGTTCTGCAACAGAATACCGAAGGCGACCGTACTGACCAGAGGACCGAGGAAATGGGCCTTCCGGAGAGGGCGGAAGCAGAAACGCTCGACCAAGACCGAGACGATGCCTGCCCCGGCCATGCCGATTATCAAAGATAGATAGAGGGGCATGTTCAGCATGGCAAAACTCAACCCGAGAAAGGCCCCGAACATAAACACGTCGCCATGAGCTATATTCAGCAGCTGGAGAAGGCCCATCACCAAGGTGTACCCTATAGCAATGAGGGAATAAGTACTCCCGAGCATCAGCCCGTTGATCAATTGTTGAAGAAACATCACTCTCTCCCCAAGGGGTGATCCTTCACGGGCGGCCTTGTGGTCGCCCCAAGGGACGCCGAATCATTTACTCTTTACGAGTACCCAACGCCCCCCTTTGATCTCATCCACATGGACGTCCTTGATCCCATCCCCTACTTCATTGAAGCCCCGGCTGGCGACTCCTTTGAAGTCTCTTAGGATGGTTAAGTACTTCATGATCTTCTCTCGATCCGTTTCGAGATCTTTGGAGTTGTTGGTGACCCCCATCTTCTTAATGGCTTCGACAATCATAAAGACCGCATCGAAGGCGAAAACCGGATAATAGTCCGGATTTTCCGTGTAGGGCCCCGTATACATGGTCTTTTGTCGTCTCTTATAGGCTTCAATAAATTCTCTACTCTCGGGCGTATCGACGAGTGGCGACCAGCAAGTCCCAGAAAAAGTTCCTTCCACAGCTTTACCGCCTTTCTGGGGAAGGTCCCCTTCATGGAGGGGAGCTGTGCTCATGAAAGGCTGAGTCATTCCCTGCCTGCGAGCCTCAGTAATGATATTCAGGGCATCGGGGCCCAGGGCACCCATCCCGATCCCATCCGGGTTCATGGACTTCAGCTTGGTAATCTGGGCCGTGAATTGGGTGTCATTCGTCTGGAAGGTCACCGGGTTATTCCCAGTCAAGACCTCAATCCCATGGGCCTTGAAGGCCGGAGGCAGGACATCCATTCCCACGCCCTTGGCCACCGCATCTTTGATGTCGGCGATGATCGCTACTTTTTTGATGTTGTAGCGCTTCTTAAATTCCCTCACGACGGCATCCGCGACTTTGTCCTCAGTCAGAGTATTGCGAAAGGCATAGGGGCGATTGGCTTCGGACAAACCAGGCTTGGACGAGGCCACCGCGATCTGGACGATCTTGAGCCTGTTGCCCATGGGAAAAGTGCTCTCGGCTACAGAACTGTAATGAGGCCCCACAATGGCGATGACTTTGTGGTCCGACGCCAGCTTGCGCACGGCATTTACACCTTCTTGGGGATTGCTGGCTGTATCCTCAATGTAAAGTTTCAGCGGAATTCCGTCTACCCCTCCCCGGGCGTTGATGACATCCACGGCGGCCTGGGTCCCGATGGCTTCCCGCTTCCCCACATTCGCTCCATGGCCCGTGATGGGGACAGCGGCGCCGATTCGGATCTCCTGGCCGGCGATGCTTTGAGCATCGGCCAACTTAGGAAAGGATAAGACCAACAGCAGAAAGCAGGAGATTATTGCTACCCTAATAATCTTTTTCCTTACCCCAAACATAAATCTAGACCCCCTTTTTGATTTCTGATGCAAAGACATTTTTTAATTTGTCTTCCCATGAACATGTTTTTTCTTATAAAGAATATCTCTCTCCATTGTCAATCCATTTTCTAATCCTCTGGAGCCATCGCAAATTTTTTCCGTTCGCTATAGACCCTAACCTCGTCGTCGGATTAAATGATCACTCTTCCTTTTATGATAATAAGCAGGCCCCAAAACAATCGTTCCAGATAGAACGGGCCCGCCTCAAGGCATAAAGGTCGATCTTGGCCACGAGGATCTCCTCTTCTTTTCCACCTTCGGCTAAGATCCAGTCTTCGCAGGATGCTGCTTCCCTCATGAACCTTTCTATTTCAACTTGATTGTGGTAGGCAGGGGGAGCCAGGATGAGACTCCCGCCACCTTCGGCAGGGAGGCCGCGATCCTCAGGAAAGATCTTCAGGGGCCAAAAGGCATTGTTGGGGGCCACGATGGGAAGCTTATAGTCCAGGACCCGGCCGAGGAGGGACATCCTCTTCTGGGGTTTCTTCTTGAAGATGAGGCAAGGGTTAAAGACGAGGTCCACCCCTTCTGCGCTCAACCGGTAAAAACCCTCGGGGAATCCCCATCCGTCTATGCAGATCAGGATGCCGATTTTCCCCCACGGTGTCTCCATGGGGACGTAGTTATCCCCCCGCGCGAAGGGCTCCAAAACGGGTACGGGATGGACTTTCCTCTGCCGACCAATCACCTGACCTGCAGAACCGATGAGGATGCTTTCATTATAAAGACCCCCGCTTTCTTTGACCAGAAAGGAAGCGATCACAAATATGCGTAAATCCTGGGCCACCTTGCGGATCTCTTCTTCCCCTGAAGCCGGGTAGGCCTCCGGGAAACAGGCGAGGTCAACCCCCCGGCCAGCGGCTTCTTTCAGGAGATCCACAGCATGGGGAACGTTTTTCGGGTTTAGCAGATGGCCTATGGGGAGGGCCTGAATCGCAGCCACGGTTATGGAATTGCCGGCCACTTTTTCTTTCCTTTCATGCATTCATCTAAACCCCGAAGGCAGTTTATAGCGCCCTCTCCCTCTGGAGACTATGTCGCAATGGTTAAAATCGAGATCGTCGTCCCGCGCTTCGCGGGACTCCTCACAATGACCCAAAAGCCAAATAAAATCAGTCATTGCGAGCGATCCCGCCGTGGCGGGAGAG
>Ga0315288_10006494_pt1 | contig 14833 bp, 39 predicted proteins | sample YL17G11_20_MG_FD_203454 | JGI IMG/M metagenome (GOLD analysis project Ga0315288, IMG submission 203454) | Sediment microbial communities from Yellowstone Lake, YNP, Wyoming, USA - YL17G11_20 | ecosystem: Environmental > Aquatic > Freshwater > Lake > Sediment | place: USA: Wyoming | collected... | reverse complement strand
CCATACATATAAGCCAACTAAGGCTATCAAGCCCACAAAGGCAAGTATCTGAATACCGAATTCGACTATAAAGTCGATAACAACGGCACTCAAGTCACTTGATGTGTGTGCTGGTGTGTATGATGTCATTTGTTACCACCTCACGTGTTTAAATGAATATTTTGTTGCTGTTGGCAGGTTTGTTTTATGCAGACCCTTACCCTATCTGCCTATGATTTTACTTCATAGATTGTCTGAACCATACATATAGTCCAACAAGTGCAATTAAGCCGACGAATGCTATAACTTGCACACCAAATTCGACCATAAAGTCAATAACAATGCTTGGTATGTTGGCAGATGTGTGGTTTGGCACGTATGCTGTCATTTTTCAAATCACCTTGAATATAATTTAGGAAGCATAATTTATAAATCCTTCTACGAGGCGTATTAAGAGTATGGCTAAAAAATTAGAATATTCTAAGAGATGTATGGTTTTCTGTTGATTTTTGCCATTTTTTGACCTTGAAAAGAAATATAAATACATTTCACTTTATATTTTTTGAAATGCCAAAATCTGATTTTACCAATTTGTATTTAAGTATTACTAAAGATGACGACCAGTTTATCGATACTCTCAGGATGGAGAAGATAAAACAGGACAAAAAACATTACAACAAGACTGAGATTGTTAAGTTTCTTTTGAATCTAGGTATGGATGTTGTCAATGGCAGATATATAAAGGCTGACCCGAATCTTGACGAGTTAATAACCCAAATGCAGGAACTTACCATTGAACGTGCAGGTCAGAAAATCACAATCAGAAAAACTAAAGAGCAAGTTTATATGATGCTCATAGAAAAGGGGTTGCAACATCTTAATGAATGACCCAGTGCCACCAGAGGAAAAAGGACACGTTGAGAAGATTCTGAAATATTTTGAACTCCCGATAATGGAAGTAAGAAAATGGACATGGAAAGATTACGCCTTTTTTATTATTGAAAGTCTTTACAGCACAATATTGCCGTTCCTTGCTGGTGCTCTTCTTGTAAGACAGGGAAAATTATATTGGCTATTGTTTATGGTTCTCCCTATATATCTCAGACTAACGATAGTCAAGAACCTTGAGAGCAAGATAAAAAGGAGATTATATATTAAATGACATCAGTTATGAAAACTCAAAGGTCAAGAGCAGAGACTATCCAGATACAGAATCTTTTACAGACCAACCAGACTTTCTATCGTGTTTTTCAGGAAAACTGGACAGAAGAAGTTATGAGAGATTTAAAAAACAGGCTCTACGGCAGGATTCCAAGAAATTTTCTTGTTAATATCAGTGGTCTTATAGGGACACCGACTGGAATTTTTAAGTCAACGTTGGGTTTGCAAAAGTGCTTTGAACTAGACCCGATGTTTAATATAAAAGAAAGGGTTGCTTTTTCTATTAATCAGTTACTTGATAAGGTTAGGGATAATTCAGAATTTTATTTTTGCAATTCGTGTTTTGAAGAATTCAAGACAAATTACAAAGGCACATACGAAATACATCCTGTAAAAAATGAAGATAAGTGCTCGAAGTGTGGAGATATGTTGGCTGATAAATTAATCCTTGTTACAAAGATGTTGTTTTTTCTTGATGAGCAGACAAAAACATTGAAGATGGGTGGAATAATAAGGTTACAGAATCTTGCAGATACGTGCAGACAAAGACAAATTTGCTTTTTTACTTGTGGTGTGGAACAATACGGAATGCACTTCACAACATATCAACTAAAAAGGGTTCAAGAAAGTTCCGACGATTATCTTCCTGCGAAAAGAGTAAGATACGCTGTTTATGATGATGATAGAGATTTTTATTACGGCTATTTCCAGTGTGATATAACTCCATTAACTGACCCTAAATGGAAAAAGATTTTTGAAGAATATTCACAATTAAAAACTGATTTCCAAAGAATTGCCATATCCCAGCAAACACAGGCAATCAACTTTGAAGAATATGCCGAGCAAATAATAAACAGCCCTGAATTCTCAAAGACGTTCAAACTATTGAAAGACGGCAGGAAGGTATTGCAAAGTGCTCTCGTCAGAAATGTAATATTTCAGAGATTTCCAGATTTAACAGCACAAGATAGAGACAATATATTGGCACAGGTAAGAATGGAATTGCAAGATAATCCTGACGAGGAAGAGGCATGAATAAAATACTAGAAGGGTTTTTTGTTTTTACGGGTTTTTTTTGTGTCGGGATGATTTTATTTCAATTTTTACTATCACCTATTTTCAGAACTGCATATCAGAGAGGTTATGAAAAGGCAGAAAAAGAGTGTAATAAATTTACAATTTCAAGCCCTGTAAGTAATATTAATGATGACCTGTCAGTAAACTGGTCGAATGTCAAACCTAACATGGATTGTGAATTAGTGTGCAATTTTTCCGCTAATGTATCTTAGATAGATTATGATTGTTGTCATCTGGATAAACATTGCTTCTTCAAGCCCAACAAGTTTCTTAATCCTATCAAACAGCCAGAACAGGAATATCGCCACAAAGATTATCTTCAGATAATTATTGTAAAGGCTAAACATGAAGTTTTTTATCCCACGTATCTTTATCCGTTCATTGTCTGAAAGCGGTGCTATCATATCCTCAAACTTATCTTCTAATGTTTCCATTACTCCCATTTGTTTACCTCTTAAATCTGAAGAATCTCACTGGTCTTCTTCCTGTGGTCACTCTAGTGACTTTCTTTTCTAAAAATTTTGGAAACAATTTTCCAAGTTTTCTGTTGACCGATGATAGTGTTGCTTTAGTCTCAACTGCTATCTGCTTGGCAGACATAAATGTGCTTTTTGTTTTCAAAAAATCTTTCAAATCCCACTGACTATACGACATTCAATTCACCCCGCTTATATCTTGCCTTACAATTTTGGCAGACATATTCATACGCATATTTTTTTAATCTTGTGCTACCACATTCCCTGCATACTTTAAGCATTGTCATCGACTTGGAAAATATTTTCTTTGATTGATTTTACTATCAGTCCGATTGTTGCTAATAGTTTCATGCTGAGTCTTGTTATACTCTCTTCTAATTTTGAATTATAAAGGAATGGGTCGTCCTCGCCAAAATCCTTTCCAAAATACTCGACAGAATAATCGATTATAGTTGCATCCCTGAATCTAATAGCCCTCATATATTTATTATTTGTGAGTAATTTTTCGTATTGAAGAATCTGTTGCCTAAAAGTCTTTTGCTTTTCCATAGGCAATGAATAAAGATGAAGCAAAACAAATTTCAACTGCTCTTCCACACTAACAAGCGATTTAAACTCTGAAATAATCTTGTCTGCTGTATAATCATCGTTTTGCGGAAGGAAAGGCATTATTCTTCACTCTCTGATTCTTTTTCTATTTTATAAGGTAGACAATCCTGACAATATCCTTCACCTATATCAACATCTTCAGGGTCTAAGACTTCTCTACATCTTTTGCATCGCACTGGTCTTTTAAATTTCATAGAACACTTCCCTCTTCTCTTTGTCAATCACAGGTTTCAATATCCCGTTCTCTGCGTAATGCTGAATCTCTTTCTTCGGTGAAAACACAACACATTCTGCGTGACGGCATATTCTAGGTCTGCCCCTAAATATCTTACATTTATGGTCTGGAAGAATCATCTGGCATCTATCTTGAATGTAAAGTTCGTCGTATCCCCTGAACGGGTTGAATATAAATTTAAAAGGAGTTTCTCCTGTCAAACTTAATTTCCTATGACCCTTCTCAAGTTTCTCAATCACGATTGCCTTGTGATATGACAAATATTCCCAGTCACAATAATTATTGTCTGTTATCCAATACCCGTGCTCTTCAAACATCTTCTTGAACTGCGGTGGCATCGGCAGGAATATTTCAGAGCAACAATTTGAGAGGCATTGGTTGTTGCAAGAGAATTCCTTTGTGATTATTTTAAGCGACATACATCAACCACCACCCTAAAATTATTTGCGTTATAGAAAAAAGTATGACAAGACCATAGATTGTTGTTGCAACAAACGGATATGAATACATCAAAGATTGAAAAAAATTATTATAAAAAAAGACAGGATGATTGATGCAAAAACGCCCAAGATAAAAAAGAAGTGTGAGGCTTATTGCTTTCACCAGTCCACTCAAAAGGAATCCTAGAAGATTGCCGTCACCAATCGCCATCCGCATGATTGGGTTTGCTTCCCATCCGCCTTGATGCTTTAAAATATAAAAAGTCAACAACAGGTCAAGGATATTTAGAATTATAAATATGATGAAGAATTTAAGAAAATATTTCCTGAACCATTCCCTGCTCATTGGTTTTTTTGTTTCCATTTAAAGTTATTCCTTCTTCTTGAAACACATGTTCCTTTTTTACCATAACAATCTCGACACAAATAACCCATCGATGGTTTTTTGCATCTGAAACATGTTTTTCTTTTTTTATAGGTTGCTATCATTTGATTTTGGGAAGAAGAGTCTTTTTGGAAAAGAGGTTTAACCAAAAGACTCCCTTCCTTCTTCAAATTATTTTTCAAGCAGGATTTTTTCAATGTCGTTTGTCATTGTCCTGAGTTCACCGAGCAACTGGTCATAAGGTTTTTGCTCAATGTCCGTCTCACGAATCAAATCGATTGCAAACCTCATCGCATCAACTTTAAGAGGTCTTTCTTTCCCTTCTAATATTCTAGGTTCAAAAACTGGTTTTGGCATAATTTTTTGTGGCTGATTATCTTCAGTCGGCATACTGACCCTTGACTGAGGAATCACTGGTGGTGTTTCTGCAACCATCTGTCTCTGTTGCTGTGCCTGTTGCATCATCATCCTTTCGTGATTTTCACAAAACTTTTTCCACACATTTATTTGGTTTGTGCATCCGCTATACTCACAAGTTTTCATTTTTTATTCACCTTCCATTTATGTAATCTTCTTAATCTTTTATATTCTTCGCTATCTCTCACGTTACAGGATTTACAAATCCTATGCCATTTGCTTGTTTTTATGAATGGCTTTGCACATCTCCTGCAATTTCCTTTTTTCATAAATCCGTGATACTTCTCTCGTTTTAATGGTTCAATCCTTTCCATCAACATTTTTATTCACTGGTCTCCCGCATTTTTGACATACAAGACTGCCATCGTTCCTGACAAAAGGTTTGCCACATAGACAGCATGTTTTCCATTCATTTGTCATTTATACCTCAGTTTATTATTTTAGGTATTATTGGCACTTCCTGTGCTGGTGGTTGGACTTGCGGTTCTGTAGATATATGATAAAGATAGCAGTTACCTTTATACATATCCACGAATGCCTTTGCCTCTTCGTATGTTTTTACAACATCGGTTGTAATCCCTGCCTTGCATTCAAACCTTCTGGTCATGTCTTGCTTATCACCGAAGAGTGAAGCGAATGTCCCGCTTAGGAACACCGAATATAATGTTCCTGAAATCAAAACCAAAATCAGGAGATTATACATGACGCTGATGACAAGATTTATCATCTGGGTTGCTTTCGTCAACCTGTAATAGTTTGCTATGTCTGAAATGTCTTTCAGAAATTTTGTTAGTTTGCTTCCTTTTATCATATTGTAACCTCACTTATGTATGATTGTTCTGTTATGGCTATCAAAGATATTGATGCCGTGAAATACTAATCCGAATCCTGCCAACATCCAGAAAACGAAGGGTATGCCTGAATAAGATATCAGCATGAATGATAGGTTTGCTGGTTGTTGCTGTGGCGGAAACATGAAATAAAAGATTCCCCTCATTAACAAAACTACTATCATAAGGAACAATAATATTCCTAAAAAATCCAACATCCAGTTCAGTTTTTTGTTGCCAGTGTTGTAAAATATTGCTTTTAAGTCTTCTTTTTTTTCCTGCTTTTTGTCCATTTTTATTTCCCCTTTGATATTTGTTCTCTCAGAGATGCAATCTCTTCCCTGAGTTTTGCTATATCTTCTTTTACTTTTATAAAAGAAACCTTAACGTTTCTTTCCAACTGCTCTACACTTATCATTCTTTTCCACCCCACTCTTGATTTATACTTTTGAACATCGCTTTTCCTTCATGCTTTTTTCGATTGTGATTGTATGCTGTAAGGAAGCCTGAATACTGCTTCGCACACGCTATACATTGTAAATGTTTTTTGTATCTTATCCCTTTTTTCATTTTAATTTTTGAAACAACAATAGTGTGCATGTATCCTTGACATGGAATTTCTCAAACAACTTTTTATAATCCATTGTTCCAGTGTCCAAGACCATGAGTTCGGGTGTGATGTCTTCAATCTTTTTCAGTGTAGCATCGTGTAATATTGCATCAAAGATATGTTCACCATTCAGAACAACTTTGAATGTCTCGCCGATTCTTAATTGATAATATGAATATTTTTCTGCTTTTCTTATTGTCGTGAAAAAGTCTCCTGACAACTTTGAGTTCCAGTTATGTGAAAATTTAATCACGTTTTCCTTGACTTCTCCATCCGCATATTTTTTTATGTTTGTTTGTGACATTATTTCAACAATATAAGTGCAACAATAAGTGCAATAAGAGAGACTATCACAATCAAAATAGCCCACCCATAATCAAGTAAAAAGTTTTCAACCTGTAGTTTCCATTCAAGGTCTTTAGCCTTTTCCATCGACATGAACTCTTTTGTCTCTTCATCCACTTGTTTTAATTGGTTTTTAGTCAATGACATTTTCTTCACCCGAACAACGCACCGATTCCTGCCCTTGCTACAATATGCACGTTATGAAGTTGCTTCCCTTCATTGTCTCTAATTATTATCTCGCTGTCCAAATCTTTAACACCCATGAGCCTGATTATTAATTGTCTTGCGGTGATGAAGTCATGGTTAAGGATATCATCAACTTTTTCTTCTTCAGGCATTACACTTCACCACTATCGTCGGGGTCAAATATATCGTCCTTATCATCATCGTCATCATAATCATCGATTTCGTCGTAAGATGTATCTACAAACTCATCTCCATCCATTTACAATCCCCTCGCTTTTTTTATATTTGAATATGCTGAATTGATTTCACTTGCCCGTTTTTGAAATTCAACTTTTGCTTCTTGACTCAAGGCATTGTCAGGGTGAAAAGTTTTCATCAAATGCTTATATCTGCTTTCTAATTCTGTGTTTGAAGCAAGTGGTGTCATTCCTAATACTGCATAATCCTTATCACTCGCTTCTTGCTCAGGTTTCACATGCTCTGAAACATAATCACTTTTGTTTTCAAGCATAAGATAAGGCGACATCGCTTTTCCGAAATCTTCTATTCCCATGATAGAATTTCTTACCTTACCTTCCATTGCTCTAGCAATCGCATGTATATTTAATCTGCAATTACTTTGCTTAGTTGACCTGAACTCGTATGCTTTGCCTTGATATTTAAATCTAAGTAGAGCAACATTACTTGCAGGGTCATAATTGATGTTGATATCAAGACCATTGACCTTCATTCTAAAAAGCCAGTCCCTTATCTCCTTCATCCCCTGTTCTATGGTTTTTGAAGTTTGTAAAGTTCCTAACTTAGTCATGGATATTCTTCTCCCTCTTCTGATTCAGGCTCTTTAGTGTCTTCTTCATCTTCTTCTGTCTCGGTTTCTTCAGGCTGGTAATTCAATGTCATCCTGAATCCCTTTCCTGTTGCAACGCCTATACTTGACTGAACAATAATATCGTTTGCAAACAGACTTGTTGCGTTGTGCATCACGCCGTTTGACAATTCCATACACTCCTGAACATTTCTCGGCTCAGGATATCCTAGTTGCAACTCAGTGCATAGTGCTTTAATTATCTCTTTCACGTTTTCTACTGATGTCATTTTTTCACCTTTTTGTTTTGCTCTTCTAATAATCTATCATACTCAACTCTTGGGAACGGGACTCCTTTCGAGCAAGGAATCTTTTTGAATGTCTCTTTATATTCCATACCTTGTTGCATCAGAGAAATCCTGTCAAGATAACGTTCCACTTGTTTAAGCCTCATCTTTATGCAACGTCTCTCATGCTCAATCGCAAGAACAAGATGCTTGTCAAGGAACTTATCTATCTCTCCCGATAACCTTTCATCTACAAATAATCTGTCCCATATTGGGTTCTTTTTCTTTTCAACTGGTGGTGTTGGTTTTGTTTCCATTGTTTAATGCCTCTGTGATATTTATTCCACGTCTGTCCAACTCTTTAAAAAAAGTTTGCATTATACTTGTCTCATTGACTGAAATCACTACGGATTCTATCTTAACGTGGTCTAATAAATTTTCTGCCTGTTGAAAAAAAACAAATGCTGACGCTACCACACCCAAAAGAAAACCGAGAACTAAGATTGTTGTGATGCTAACAAACATTGTCTCTTTACTCATCTTCTTTTCGATTTTAGGCGGTGAAGGTATTTTATTTTCCATTTTATACACACTCAAAACAATCTATCAGGCATCCTTCTTTCCAACAATCACACGGGACTTGCTTATATGTTTTATTGCCACAGATTGAGTATATCGGCTTAATTCCCATTGCTTTTGCAAAATCATCACGATAGTATGTAAAATTTGAATGTGTATTATAAAAAAAAGGGCTTTCATAAACAGATTTGGGACACGTGCAATTCTGGTATTGCTCAACAACAACAAGAGGTGCTGTCCTGTATGCTAAAAAAACAGAACCAAGAGTTATGATTAAGAAAAATAATCTCCAAAACGTTTCTGATGATAATTCTAAATTAAACTGCATTTTTATCTCCTAGTATAGCAAACGCATCATCGAGCCTGTCCATCGTGCATCGAATCTTCGGTCTGTTGTTTTCAAATAATATTTCAAGTGTCATTTCCAATACCTTTTTTCTTGGCACATATCTCGCAAAAGTTTTCAACAATCCTCTTTTTTATTTTAAAACTAAAATTAACTTCCATTACTGAATAGAAATGTGATTGTGAATCTATAACTTGGCTACATGACCCGCAAATCCTTTTTCCCCAGAGTTTTGAACTCAAGATTCTTTTTAATTCTATCCTATTCATGGAAAACACACCCTTCTTTTGGACAACATGCCCTGCAATATCCACATATCTCTGCTATCTTTTCTTTACAGCACAGGCACATGTCAGTCATTATTGCCCTGCCTCGATTATCTCTTGTTGTCTTTCCTGCTTGAACATGCCGTTACACCATGATGAGCAGAACACATTGCCTTCTTCATCCTTGACCCAATGATTCTGGTCTGGTGTCTCACTCCAACATCTTACACAAATGTTTTTAATTTTCTTTTGACCTAATACCATGTTTATTTCACAACCCCTTAAATATATTAATCAGTTCAATTATTTCCTCATGTGATTTGGCATGTTTATCTTCAAGTGAATAGCCATACCATTTCTTAGCCCAAGCATAAGCCTTTTTCTTTATACCAAGAACCCTATGCTTCTCTTTCTTCAGCGTCTTTTTACAAGCATCATAAATCCTTCTGTTGACATCTTCAGTCTTTATGTATCCTTCCCTTGCCTGTGCTTTAATCTCTTCGATATCCTGAGCAACCTGCTCGGCAAAAGATGATAAATGAGAGTCTGTAAGAGACTTTACTTTTTTTATATATGCTCGTGTTGTCATTGAATCTAAAGATTTCTTTGCTTGATTAAGCACTTGTTTATCTGTTGAAAAAGAAGGAGAAGATTTACAGCCTTCAATACTATGCCTCACACTATCCACTAAAGAAACTGGCTGATAATTACATTTAGAACATTTATTAAAAGAAGAAGGAGAAGACTCTTGCGTAGAGATAGTTTTGCCATCTGGAACGGAATTACGTGCAAGTTTCCGTCCTTGCAACGGAGATGGTTTTGTGCTATCTTCTTTCGCAGTCTTCTTCTTCATATTTTCAACCTTTTTTTTATTTTTATAATATCAAGATAATTTCTAATTGTTATTGAAAACAACAACCCAATAAAAAACATAATCCAACCTATCATTTTAAAATCGCCCCTAACATCACTAACCATGTCTTTTCCCCTGCACCGATAAGGACTATGTATGCTAGAACCAACAAGACCCAAAAAATAAATTTCAGTGCCACCCAGTATGTGAGAAACTTAACTATGAAAGGCAACTGGCTGAACTTTATCTTCGACAAATCTTCTTGTGTCATTTCAATAGCCTTCCGAAATTTGCATCAAGATTTTCCGACTTGCAAAAATAACATCCGCACTTGGAGAAAGGTATCTGCTCAAATGTTCCTTCAGCATCCCACCTTTTCAGAGCCACGTATATTGTAATGAGTTTCATGCACATGCCCTGATACATCTTTTCATCATACTTGAAATCATGCTTGGCGAGTTCCATATTTGGTTTGTTTACATATACTATCTGCCCGTCATTTATTCCAAGACCTTTCAAATATACATTCAACTGGACAAGATGCTCTCTCATCGGACTGGATGAAACATAAGTCAGCCCGTTTATGGATTTTATATCTGCGACCAGAGACTTGTCTTTTGCAACCAAGTCAGCACTTCCTAAAATAAAAACAGGAGAACCTTCAATCTGGACTTTGATAGGGACTTCAACATCAAACAACTCTTTTATCTTAGGATACCACTGAATCCTGTGATGAAGTGCAGAACCGACTTCCATTGAGCCTTTTATATTCAAATCAAATTTCTTTGCGTGAATCTTTGTCAGAAAAATCTGTCTTGCACAATATCCTGTTGATGATGCGTGGAAAGATTCCAATGGCTCAACTGCACGTTTATCCTGTTCGTCTTCATTCAATATCCTTTCCTGAATTAATTGTATTATGTCTATCATTTTGTTTCTCCCTTGCCAGTATATTCGACACTTATGACACCGAGATTCCCGTCTTTTTTCTTGTAAATCTTGGCATTAAGTATTGGTTTGTTTGTCCTGTTTGCAATGTTTTCAATCTCTTTTTGATAATGTTCTGATAGTTTTGTCTCGCTGAGATACTCTGCTAAAGACAATCCCTGCTGGGCACGGATACAATCTTTACAATCCTTACAGACCATCCACCAATTCTTTTCATCGTGCCAGTCTATCTCGCTTCCCATATCTAAGTTAGGATTGGCAATCCTTTCAGTGCCTTCATTCTCCCCGCAAAAAGAACATTTGATTATAGGAATCCCCTCTTTGGCTCTTTTGCTTTCTGCAATCCGTCTTCGAGGCGTTTTCTGTTTTCTTCCCGTCTTATCAGTTCGGCTCGGTATTTATTTCCGCCTAAAAAATTAGTTCCTTTTGTGATAGCATTTTTACGCAAATCATCATCAGACATCGCTTCAAGTGTTTCCTTGTCTTTTTTTATATTTTGGAATTCATTGTCAATCGCATTAATCATATTGTTAGCAGATTGTTTTGTGAGTTTCCAGAATTCATAAAAAAATCCGACAAGTCCCATTTTAGTCACCCATCATTTCCTTGCCTTTTTCAGTTAATGTTATGATGCCGTCCTTTGTAAGTTTTTTCAAGAAGCAAGGGATACTTGCCCAACGCCTTAACATTGTTTTTGCTTTAGGAGTTTCTATCCCGACACAACAACCAGACCATTCAACAACTGCTGTTCCACATGTGATAAGGTGTTGCTTTCCGCAAAGATGACACGTCCTCTCGATTTTTTTTATCTCTTCTTCCGAGAGTTCCCTATTAAATTTCCGAAACAATTTTCTTCCCATCTTACATCAGTTGCTCGTATCTGAAAAATAATTTTGTCATCACGATGTGTGCAATGACTTTTTCAAAGACCTCATCGTTGCAATAAATATAGAACTGGTAATGATGCTCAACAGGAACTCTAACGTTGAACCTCAACTCGTCACGCTGTCGCATCTGCTGTAATTTCATAAAGAATTTGTCATGGTCTTCAGATGCAAAGACAGACCCCGTAACTATATCTTCCACAAGGTATAAATTTTCTTTCATAACCCATCACTCCGTTTTACTCCTTGATAAAAATATCTTATTTAAAAACCTTTCTTATGTAAAAAAAGAAGGAGAAGAATCTGCTTCCTTCACTGGGGTGAACGGGCAAAAACTTACTCCTTCTTTTTTTAAAATTATCTCATTGATTTCAAAAGTGCATTAAGCAAACCTAATACAATTATGCTAATAGGTAAAAATAATAATACTCCAAACCAGTTTGAAAAAATCGTGTTAAAAGCACAAGCCATTCCATCTATCAAAAGGATGGTTGTTCCTGTTCTATTGTTTGACCCGCACATAAAGACATTCTTTTCGACTTTCACAGGCTCTATCGGTGTTATCGGCTTGTATGTGTTTGTTGTGGTCATGTAATCAGGAATGTTTGATTTTTGAGGGGTTAAGATTGTTGAAAATATAAAGAGAAGAAAAAGCACTAGAGGAAACCATACCCAGAAAGGTATCCTTATCTTGAAAGGCTTTTTCTTGTCTGGCTGAGAAAAGTTCGGCGGATTCTCAACAAGGCTTCTAGGAACATAAAGAGAAGTTATCTTACTTGCTCTTAGTGTTACTTTTTTTCTTGGCTTTGCCTTCACTATCCCCACCCAAAATCTTTTCTACTTCTTCAGATACTTCCTCAGTGTCGTCTTTCTTGAACCTGAGAAATTTTGCTATAGGAATGAAAATCCTCTGGTTGAGCAGTTCCCAAAAAAAGGTTAAAAAAAAGGCAACGCCAAGTGCGACCACTACCCACGCAATGAAGATTCTTCCTGTCTGTGCTTTTTTGTTCATCTTTCAATCACCCGCTTGTAGTTTGTGGCGTTGCTGTATTGCTGTCAAGATTGAGTTTGCCCTGTGCAAGATTCATAAACAATCCGCTTGATGTTGGTGTTATTATCAACGTCTCAGGCAAGTGCCCGTCCCATCTTTCAAGCATCCTTTGATTTATTGTAAGTTGGGTAAGCGTCTGGCTCTGCAACCTGATTTTTTCCGCATCTGCTTTATAGATTTCTATTTGCTGTTGCTGTTTATACTTTACTGCTTCAAGGTTATTCTGCTCTTTCAGTGCTGTCTGAACTGCTGTCTGCTTTGCTTCAATCTCTGTTGCAAATTCATTTGTGAATGCAATATTGGTGATAACAATATTATCAATCTCAAAGTATTCTGCTGGAAAGTTTCTTTTTATTGTTTCAATAGATTTATCTTTTACTTCCTGTCTCTTTTCCAGAATGTCCATTGCTGTGTATTGTGATGTTACTTGTTTGAATCCTTCAACTACAATAGGGTTAATGTTCAATCTTTCTGCAATAATATCATCAGTTCCAACATTTGCATATAACTTTTTTATTGTCTCTGGGTCATATTTAACCCTGTAATTGACATCTATAGTTGCGTATATCTTCTGACCTTCTTTGCTCGGTGCGTAATTATCACCTATCAACTCTATTGACGCTTTCCTGATTCTCATGTCGTATTGCTCAACATGTGTCCATAATCCTGTCCATTGTGTGCTAGGTTGCATAGTTCCTGTTATCTGACCCCATGCTACTTTAACTCCCAGATGGTTTGCTTCGACTGAATCAAATCCCATCAATAAAATTATCAATCCGCCGACGGCGAGTATTACAAATATTGCAAAAACACCACCGATGGCTAAGTCTTGTCCTTTTTTTCCTTTCATTTTTTTTCACCTATCCAAAATTTTAGTTATATTAACTTGAAGTTATATTTAAAGATGTTTGTATCGTCTATAACTTAAATCATCCGAGTCATACATTTCCTTGTTGTCGCATTTCTTATCGTCTCTTCTAGTCTGGCACTTGCCCCACCTGAACAACTGGCAATCATCATCGCAGTCTTTTTCAATCAAGCCCATACCATTCCACCTTCTCGATTTTAATTCCCATCTTTGAGCATTCTTCTTCAAGCAACCTTTCTAAAAATTCTCCCTCTTCCTTTTTCATTGGGCAGTTCCCTGTCCTGAATTTTATTTTCAGTTCGGAAACATTGCCGTTGATTTCTTGGTCGCAAAGTGGACACACCCATTCTGGAAAAGGCACTCCTTCTATATCATATTCCGTTTTGCACTTGCTACATACGTGTATGAGTTTCATGGGTCTGCCCCGCCGTCTGGGTCAAACGTGACTCCGCCTCGCCCAATCGATTCGTCGCCGATTCCTCTTGTCTTCAACTCTTCAATGAGTTCCTCGACAATATCCGCCAACCTGACTGGGTTTGACTTGTCATGCACTGCTATTGATATGTTTATTTTCTTAAATTTCATCCTTTCCATTATTCCATCTCCTTCACTTTTTTTATAAGAAAAATTGCTATAAGAAAAAGAATAATTGATATAAGTATCATGTCTACTCCAAAAAGAAATTGCATTATTATTGTTGTTGTTATATTCATCTTGGAATCACCAGTCTTTTTTTTTCATTTTCTAAAACCAACCCATGAAATCTATATAGATATGACATAGAATAGCAGACGACAAGGATAGCAAAAACGAAAAGTGGAATATGTAACCCTCTGCCTTCTGTAATGCTTTGCTTGAGAGTCTCTTGTCTGACAAGATATCCCGTAAGATGGTCGAGGTCAACCACCACACCGATAACGAAACCAAGCCCGAAGATAATCCATGCAATAATACTTGAGTTATTGGTTGCAATAAGACATCGCCTCTAAATTTTTTTTGATTATATATGTCATTTGTCTCGCCTTTTATAATGATTCATGCCGTAGCATTGAAACGTCTTGAATATTCAAATATATCACATCCCCAACAACGTCAGAAGATATTTGCAATTTTTCAGCAACCTCTCCTATTGATATCCCGCCTTTTCTCCACAATGAAAGAACTTCATTCCGTTTTTCTTTACTGATTGAATTGAA
>Ga0315288_10006491_pt1 | contig 14836 bp, 14 predicted proteins | sample YL17G11_20_MG_FD_203454 | JGI IMG/M metagenome (GOLD analysis project Ga0315288, IMG submission 203454) | Sediment microbial communities from Yellowstone Lake, YNP, Wyoming, USA - YL17G11_20 | ecosystem: Environmental > Aquatic > Freshwater > Lake > Sediment | place: USA: Wyoming | collected... | reverse complement strand
TGGGCCATTACAGATGCACCTCCTGAACCAGATTTTTCCTGAAAGTTCACATAGCTCCCAGAAAAAGGGGGGTTTTGCGGGAGATTCCGCCATTTGTCTTGAGTTCAAGTCCTATCGGCGGCGCCACAAAACTATCTGCGACCGATTTTCAACTGTGGGTTTACTTTGGCTTTCTGAAGAATTTCAAACTGTTGTTTTCGCAGACATACTGAAAGCCCAGTTCAATCGGGACGCCGATTTCTTGGTCGGTCTTCGCCACTTTGCACACCTAATCGTCTGGAGCGTCAAAGTGCACGAGCTGAGTGTATTTCAGAGTGTTCTGTATTCTTCGCTGCATCCTTGTTTGCAATTCTGCCAGCGCGCCGGTCCAGGACAAGCAAATCGTCATTCACTGTTGCGAAGTTGCACCTGAACGCGACATCACCGGACAGGACCTTAACGCCTGAACCCTCGGCCTCCAGAGCGCCTCTGCCAGAATATATTTTCCACGGATCGTAGCCAAGCATGGCAAGAGTAGCAGTATCACTTCCCGGAGGAATCCCGGGTGCGATCGGATCCATTATGCCGCAAACTCCGTTCTCTGCTATTCTATCCAAGTTCGGCTTGATAGCAGCTTCAAGCGGTGTCTTCAACCCTAACTCCTTTATCGGTCTGTCAGCCATGCCATCCGCAATAACCAGAATCGCCCTGTAATTCAACTCATGCTCATCCTCACTTGAGAAGAACAGATTGAGCATTGTGTTCATCAAGTTAAAATACTTGTGCAGACTTTGAAGAATATACCGCGCGCGCCAAGCCAGAGTTTGCGATTACGCGAGAGCTAGAAGCCATTCTCCTTGCGATTCATCTCAGCTTGCTCGGAAGAAACCTGCGCACTACTCGCTCAACTTCCGCTATCTGGTTTCTTTCAATCCAAAAAGATATCGTGGTTTCAGGACCCACTTGGACCACGAATTCCAAGGAAGTCGTCACCAAGCCTTTTCTGATCCTCACGGCGATAACACTCTGGTAGTCCACCTCAAAGTTAGCTCTATGCATGGTCAAGATCTCATCTGCAGTTTTGTCCTTGAACGCAAGTCTTCTTTCATCCATCAGTTTCAACTGACGGACCTTGATTTCTCTCCGTTCAAGCACGCTCCCAAAAAGAAGACTAAGTATGTCAGGCTTCGGATACATGTTAGCCAAGTTAGAATAGTGAAACACTATAGCAGCCACAAACTTGCTCTCGGTGAAAAACAAGTCGTAAATGGTGTCCGTCGTCCCATGTTTCAGTCCCTGTACAAGTTCCATCTTCTTCTCCAACCGTACGCTCCATCTGCCATGCACATATATCTTTTGCAGAACTGATTCTCACATGCGTTTTGGCTGTGGACACTAGGCTCTATGCGCCGAGGTGAAGAGATTTTTCTACAAAAGCGCGCGCTAACCAACATTCACGCCTACATCTTAGACGCGCGCGCATCAAACGAATATGTGAAGATCCGTCAACTTGTTGATGCAGCAAAGGTATATGCTCAAGTAGTGGCTGATATTCTGGGTTAAAGGAAGAACGCACGTAGCTGCCTTCTGCGAACAATAATCAATCAGATTAACGAAACCTGTAAGAGATCAATAAATATTCCACTTTAGTCAAATATGGAATCTGTAGAACCATGTCGACTCGCGACTACTTCTGAAGAGCGTAGAGCGACAATTATGAAAAGTAATAATGCGCGTGAGTACTCAGAGAGCTTGAGAAGGCTCAAGCCGGTCATTTATTACAAAGGAAGCAGAATCGGAGATGTTACCAGGCATCCAGCTACTTCGCCACGTGTTCGTGCGGCAGCCCTTACCTATGCTTTAGCCAATCAAGAAGAGTATGCTGATCTGGCCATCGCCTCTTCCCATCTGACGGGGCACACTATTAGCAGATTCAATCATGTGCATCAAACGTTGAGGACCTTATCAAAAAGACAAAAATGCTACGATTGCTCGGCCAGAAGACAGGTACTTGTTTTCAACGTTGCGTGGGTTTGAACGGCATCAATTCGGTATATTCAGTAGCTTATGAAATTGATCGAAAATATGGTAGTGATTATCTTGAACGCTTCAGGAAGTGGTTAATTCGAATTCAAGATGAAAATCTCATGGTGGTGGGAGCCATGACCGATCCTAAAGGTGATAGGTCAAAAGATCCTGCCGACCAGCCCGATCCTGATCAGTTTATACATATAGTAAGAAAAACCTAGCGATGGAATTGGCATTAGAGGAGCAAAACTCCACATGACGGGAGCTGTGCGCGCTCGCTATCCTTTTGATACAATTCTTTCTCTACCAAGTCGTAAGCCCAGCTCAAATGCCTTGAAATTATTCTCCATCTCTATTGGCACAGTGACTTTTATTGCTTCACGCAAACTATCCTCTTTTAGTGGAAGTAACCCCATTCCAGAGACGGCGCCAACAAGTATTATATTCCCAAAAATCGTATTTCTGAGTTTTTCTTTACTAAGGCGAGAAGCACTGAAAATATGAATTACCTTGGCGAAAGGCATTATCCTTTTGATGATCTCGCTCATGATTGGATAAGGTGTGTTTGAAATGTTAGCATATACGGGTACGAGAGGATAATCATTAATGGCAAATATGGTTTTCTCTTTTCTAGCATAATAAATCGCTCTTACCGCTTCTAATGGTTCAAAAGCAAGGATGAGGTTGGCATTGGCCTGCATTGTTGCTGGCGAAGATAGTTCTTTTTCTGAACCAAACCTAACAAAACTAGGCATTACTCCTCCACGTTGAGCAAGCCCGTGCAATTGAACTCCTCTAACATAGTATCCTTCTATATTGGCTGCTCTCGCTATCATCACCTGTGTAGTTAAGGTTCCTTCTCCTCCGACTCCGGTCAGCATTACATCAAACTTTATTCTTCACGCCTCCTGTTTGGCGATCTGAATGGCTCTCCCAGGGCATATTTGCATACATACTGCACAGCCTAGGCAGATTTTTGGATCTATAGAGTATATTGACTTCTCTCCAGCATCCATTATTGCCTTAATTATTGCGGGGCAAGCAAAATTGTTAGTGCATATACCGCACTTCATGCATTTCTCTTGGCTTATTTGGAATGTCGGCATGACAAGCCCCTTTGCGTGAAATTGTCTCCTGGTCAATAGTCTGCAATCTCCCTTGCTAATTAATACTTTTATGCTTTCAATGTTCTTGAGTTCTTGCAAAGCCTGAATCAATTGCTTTTGGCTAAAAGCACTACAAACTCTCACTTTCACCTGAAATCCCTTAACAACATCTTCTATTTTCACTGGTTCTACTTTTTCTCCTGTTCCAGTGAAACCTGACCCAGGATGGGGCTGGAGACCTGTCATTGCGGTGATACCGTTGTCAAGAACAACTATAAGAGGACTTTTTCCAACATTATTAAACCTACAGTTTAATAGTGCAGGCATAGCTGCATGGAAGAGTGTGGAGTCGCCTACGAAAGCCACTACATCTTGATCGCTCACTATACCGATACCATGAGACACTCCGATGCCCGCCCCCATGCTGACAACAAAATCATGTATGTTGAAGGGCTCAAACATCCCAAGAGCATAACAACCAATATCTCCGGCGTAAATGGCTTCGTCTCCGAAAACTTTTTTGACTGCATAAAATGTTGACCTATGCGGACAACCAGGACAAAGGACAGGTTTTCTAGAAGGAAGCCCCATCAGTGCTGAGTCAACCTTTCTCTGATGATCATTGAAATCTATCCCTAATTTTCTTTCAAATGTTTTTTCGAAGGCGGTAATTACTTTCTCAAGGTTATATTCGTCAGATTTCGGGAGCAAGTCTTTACCATGGACAACAAGATTTGGGTTAGCTTTCTTTGCCATCTGTGTTACAAAATCCTCCAAAATTGGTTCAAGTTCTTCTAGGACTAAGACAACCTCCTTATCTTTGATGAAGTCACAAACAAAACTTTTTGATATAGGGTGCGTCAAGCCTATTTTTGCTATTGGCAAGTTCAGTCCTAACTCTAGTAGCGCTTCCTTAGCATATTCAAAACTAACTCCTGAGGTTATTATCCCCATTTTTCCTTCTTTTGGAAACACCATATTTAGCTTCCGATCATACTTTTTTTCTATTTGCTCGAGTTTCTTATTCAACCTTTCATGAAGCACCTGCAAATGGGGCCTAAGATTGAAATATCTGTCCGAATCTTTTTGGAACTTGCCCCTAACCTCGGGTTTTCTTATTTGGCCAAGCTTCACAGTTCCAATGGAGTGACTGACCTTTGTCGTGGTCCTCAGGAAAACAGGAATTTGAAACTCTTCAGATAAGTCGAAAGCAAGTTTTGTAAAGTCAAGGCATTCTTGAGGGTTGCTTGGTTCAAGCATCGGCATTTTGAACATCCGTGCAAAATATCTCGTGTCCTGTTCTGATTGAGTGGAACTCCATCCAGAAGGGTCATCGGCCACCATCACAACGAAACCGGCCTTCACCCCCATGAGCGCCACGGGCGCAATGGAGTCGGCTGCAACATTGAGTCCGAAGTGCTTTTGGGCCGTCATGGCTCTCACTCCCGACCATGCTGCACCGGTTGCTGCCTCAAAGGCGACTTTCTCGTTAGTAGAGTATTCGAAGTATAGACCCATCTTCTTTGCTATCACAGAAAAAGTTATTGGAATTTCGGAGCTGGGGGTTCCAGGATAAGCAGCGACAAATCCTACACCAGCTTCGAGGCCTCCCCTAACAATCGCTTCATTTCCAAGAAATACCACTTTTTTGCCAGGTTCTTCAAGTACATCCATTTTCATTACTTCCGACTATTTTACTTGTTCTTCGCATAGAAAGCTCTTGAGCACCGCGCGCTTCGAGAAATACAGTATTGCCAGGATTGCCACTTCCTTCCAATCAGATCACCGCTACATAGACGATTGTCTCAATACATTGAAATAACTTTGCTTAATAGTTCTCAAAGCGCGCGCGATCATATCTGTACAGACGGAAAATTAAGGACAATTTGACCAGAAGCGAAGCGCATGCGCTCACTACTGTGAACAAACTTTTTAAAGAGCCTTGATCCAATGGATTAAATTGGAGACTTGAAGGTGAAGATGGAAAAAACGGAGAGAGAAATAAAATTCCCCGATTTTCCTAAAATCGAATATGAACAAAGGATCAAAAGAGCTAAGGTTCTGATGGAAGAAAACAATATTGATGCCTTGGTCCTATTCAACCAACAAAATATACGTTATTATACGGGCTTTGAAAAGACCAATTATGCAAATGACACAAGTTGGAGACGAAGCGTAATTATTCCCAGAGAGGGATACACGGTTGCAATAGTTCCTCAGATACTCTACGGAAACTTTCGTGTTTCCACATGGGCAGAGGATATTCGACCCTTTGGAGGCCCAAAGTATCTTGGCTATCCAAAAGATCACCATCAAGTACTCATAGGTGTAATTAACGAATTGGAACTCGGGAACAAAAACATCGCCACAGAATTGGACAGTACAATGATGCCAGACTTAACCTTCAGAGAATTTGAAGCCATCAAAAAGGATTTGCCACACGCTAACATAGTAGACGCGTCAACTATCATTTGGGAACAAAGGGAGATAAAATCAGATTATGAAATAAGAGTTTTTAGGGAGCTTACAGGAAAGGCCATGCGTTCCTTTTCCAGAGCAGTTAAGTCACTAAAGGAAGGGATGACAGAAAAAGATTTTCACGCACTTTTGACCAAAGCCTACCTAGAAGAGGGATTCCATAGCATAACTTATGGATCTCACAGTTATATCGGGGGTCCTGGAAAGAGAGATGTACACATGCTGTCTTACACGAACACGGTGTTGAGAAAAGGCGACGTTATAACGTTTGGTGGAGGTCCAATTTGGAAAGGATACTTCAATGACTTCATGAGAAATATTTCTATAGGAGATCCACCAAACACGATGAAAAGATTTTACGAAAAGATATTGAAATCTCACGAAGCTGCAATTGACGCGATAAGGCCGGGAATCAAGGCTTCTGAGATTTATCAAGCAGCCGAAAATAATCGGAAAGGCTTTGATATGGTTATCAAGTTTATTGGACATGGCATAGGATTACAGAATCACGAGCCGCCATACATTGATCCTGAAAGTGAACACGAGCTAAGAACAAATATGATCATAAGCGTGGAGGTAGGTGGATACCACGAAGGAAAAAAACTTTGGCCAGCGGACATGATATTGGTTACCAAACGTGGATATGATGTCCTCACGGGTAGTCTCTCACGCGAGTTATGGGTGGCAAAGTGAGCTATTGTTGCCAAACTTAGATATTTGGCATGATACACTTTTCCCTCTAATTCTGGTTCTTTGAAAAACTTTGAAACGGGGGATAAGGTTGATCCGCAGTCTTTGTGATCTCTTGAGCATACTATAGCTTTGCTACACCTATTCCGTCTCTGAACTCGATGCTTGTATTGAATTGCGCTGAGGCCTTCCTAATCCCTTCGATTATCTCCCTTGCCAGTTTTCTTTTAGCCATTAGTGGACGGCCCCGTTGACCCCTAGGAGTTGGTGTTGGACGCTGGTCTATCGGGTATAACCTCAAACCAACGAGTTTTCTTTCCGGCCCCTGCTTGCCTCTCAGGGTTGGCACAAAGAGACAACTCCACCAAGTCGGGTATTCATCAGGTATATCCCCTAAGGTTCCATCCTTAATGTTCATGTTCTCGTAGATGCCACTGGACTGGAACTTCAAGGTTTCCAGCTGGGCTATGAAAACCCCTATGTTGTAGAATATGGGTTTGTTCTTGTAGATTTCGATGCCCCCCAAATTGCGCGCCCCGCTCCCATGCCCTATGAACACGTCAGCCCCATTGTCAATGGCTGAGTGTGCGACCTCGGCTGCGGCATCGTTATACATGTCATGATAGTGGTATGCAAACAACACCCAGTCGGCCTGTTTCGCCGCTCCTCTAACCTCTCTCATGTTTGCATCAAGATCGGTCTCTCGCGCCTTTGGATAACAATAATGACCTTTTTTCTTCCCGATAATGTAACGCGTGCTCCCTATCTCGAATACATCATGGCCCCAAGCTTCGACTTTGGTTACTTTCCCACGAACTTTAACAAAGACTTCTTGAAGCTTCTTAGCGGTCTCCGAATCAATGATCACATCGGTTCTCAGTGGATTTATGCCTGGCTTGCCCAAGTTGCAACCAGCTGGATCTAGCGCTGGGGTCATTGGTGGAACGTCTCCCAAGGCCGATATGAGAGCTATGTATCCCTTCTTCGTCTGCAGATACCCTGGGAATCTAGCCTCTGATAGGGTTCTTCCCGAGCCAGCATGGACTATACCTTTCTCGTCCAGTACCCTTATTGTTGACAGGATTCCATTGTACAAGAAGTCCCAAGCATGGGTCATGGCGCATGAACACATGCCATATCCCATCCATTTCAGCTCATCTGCCCCCCATGGTTCAAGGGCAACGTATCTCCCATGCGGAGGTTCTCCCCCGGAGTCATAGAATGGACCATAGCGGGCGTCAAGAAGAAGCGCTTCCAAATTAAAGAAGGCCGCATCAGCGTCACGGATAACCTTGACCACGGATAGAAACCTTTCATCATCGAACATAGACAATGGCCTGGCTATCCTTGCGTCACCTGCAAGGGCCAACGTCAATTCAACTCCTTCTCCGCTTTCAGAATTCATGTTTTAACCACACCTAATATGGAGTTGATTAAGGTAGTAATCTAGACTTAAAACTTATGTCTCTTCGCTGGCGACAGTACAATCGTTGGTCCTGGCAGAACCACTTGCATACACAAGAACTAGAGAAGAATACAGGGACCAATTCTTCTCTAGTTTAACTGCGAAAATAAAGGTTCTGCAAAATCTTCGTCGGATGCTTTTCCTTGATCGATCGAAGGAGGAAGAGATGTTGCAAAAGGAAGGTAATGTGGTAAGCGTCCTACGAGAGATTATCCAACGATTTTTGACATGAACAAGAATTCGACGACAACTTGAAAGAGGCAAAACAAACAAGATTCTTATATTTGAAGCTAATCTGTGATTACATGAACCATGAACTTCACAGAGGAAATCAAGAAATTCTTGCTAAAGAAAGGAGCAGAATTAGTTGGTATTGCTCCAGTGGAAAGATTAATGCGTGCCCCGAAAGGATACAGACCGCGGGATTATATTTCAAACGCAAGATCTGTTATTTCAATGGCGATTCACATTGATTACGCTCTAATGTCCAATCTTCCAAGAAGTAGGATAGAATATACTCAAAACGGACGCGCTATTGATAAAAGATTGGATGAATTAGCTCATGAATGCGCAAAATCACTAATAACTAGAGGCTTTGGAGCGCTACCATCTTTACGAGCTAAGCCGGGTGAATTCGACTTAATTGAAAATATGAATGACTTTTCCGCCGCCATGTCAAACAGACACATAGCTGTTGCGGCTGGACTAGGAGAATTTGGTTTGTCTGGCAACATATTAACACCTCAATATGGCCCAGCACAGTTATTCAATTCTGTTATCACCGAGGCTCCTCTCGATCCCGATCCATTCTTTGAAGGGAAACTGTGTACCAAATGCGGGGAATGCATTAAGTCATGCCCTTCAGGCGCTTTAAGAGACATACGTGGAAAATATGATAGGCAAAAAGGTGTTTTGATTAATAAACAAAAATGTTGGGAATACGGGAAGCGATTACGTGGCAACGATGGGAAGCGAATATTATGTGGTATGTGCTTGAAAGTTTGTCCTGTTGGTGATCCAGCTCTTCAAGTCAGAAGATAGAAAGACAGGTTTCATCGGGGCGGGCATCTCATGCCCATAGAAAACTCTCCTCCATCAAGCTTATAACTCACTTGTGAATAAGTTAGTATCAGCAAAAATGAGGAAGATTCTATGAAAGGTGATAATATGAGAATTGTATCGCTGTTGCTATCTAGCGTATTGCTTGCCATGATGTTATCTTCAGTGAGAGCTGTGGAGCAACCGAGACTTGGAGGGACTTTTGTTGTAGCTACTACCAGCGATCCCAGTACTTACAATATGGGGACCACAGTTGACTGGGCGCCTCATGAGGGTAGCGGTGCAGATTCCATCTTTGACGCTTTGGTGTATTTTGATATGAATTATACTGCTAAACCAGAGTTGGCTAGGTCTTGGACTACTTCGTCGGATGGATTAACGTGGACATTTAATCTAGTACAGAATGCAACATGGCACGATGGAATGCCCTTCACATCTGCAGATGTGAAGTTTTCTATTGAAACACTCTACCTTCCATATCATCCATATGCTAGCAGAGTCTTCGCTTGTGTCAACAGGATCGAAACGCCTGACAATTATACGGTGATATTTAAGCTCAAATACCCATTTGCGTCGCTTCTAACGTACCTTAGCTATAATTGTGGTCAAGTGCTTCCCAAACACCTTTATGAGGGCACAAACCCACTCAATAATACCCACAATCTGAACCCTATTGGAACAGGTCCATTCAAATTTCAGGAATGGGTAAGGGGAGATCATATAACGCTAGTGAAGAATGAAAACTACTACATGAGCGGTTTACCTTATTTGGACAAGATAGTGATTAAGATAATCCCTGATTCAGCAGCGAGGATACTAGCACTCGAAAAAGGTGAGGTTGACTCTTTGCTACCTTGGGCTATACCACTCCAGGACTTCAAACGTTTAACGACCCTATCTGGAATACACGCCGAAGTTCCCGCAACGTGGTTTTCAGGCGCAAACGGGATTGACATTAACCAACGTACGCCACCTCTTAGCGATGTTGGAGTCAGAAAGGCTATAGCTCATGCTATCAATCGGACGTTTATACATCAAACAGCATTTTTTGGAATTGGGTTACTCCCAACAGGTCCAATAGGTCAAGACCTTACATGGTGCTATGAGCCCAATGTTACCAAGTACGAATATAATGTAACAGAAGCAAATAGACTCCTAGACCAAGCCGGATATTCGAAAGGACAAGATGGAACTAGGTTTGGGTTATCTCTACTCTATGATGTAGCCGCCACTGAGGATACTAGGGCTGCGGAGGTCATTAAGCAAAATCTAAAAGATGTAGGAATCGACATTACACTCAAGGCAGTGGATAGAGCAACTTTGTATGACCTATATGCCGTCAAATGGAACTTCGATCTAGTTATTTTCAAGAGGTCAGCTGGACCTGATCCTTATGTTGCCCTTGGGCGAACATATGATTCAAGGAACATAAAACCTGTATCGGGTGCGAACAGCGTGGGGTACAATAACACTAGAGTAGATACGCTATTTGATATGTCAGGCACAGAAGCGAATCAGACAATACGCGCGATATACTTTAGAGAAATACAGAGAATTCTTATGGAAGATTTACCTATGATCCCACTATGGCAGACAATATGGCCTATGGCGGCCAGTACGAAATTCCACAATATTCGCACGGCAATAAATCCTTTCGGGAGTTTAAGGGAAGTGTGGTGGGAAGGGGGTAATGCCACCGTTGTACAGCCAGACGAAGGATTTCCAATGATGTACATTTACGCCGCAGTCGGAATAGCAATAGTTGCAGTAGTCGGGACAGCTGCTGTATACTTCAGAAGAAAGCGAAAGTAAACCCTCGCTTCTTTTTTTTGGTTCCGCGCGCACGATATCCTACACATCTAATGTTTTCGCTTGATTACTCGCCTTCAAGTCAAATTTGACAAGTAGGCGCGCGCGTCAAAGTTGGCATCACTATTTCAAAAGTTTTCTTCTCCAACTTGGAAACCTTTAGGCGGTAGTATTGTTACGTCTACTTTCAAGATCATAGGGTAGTTTTTTCATATTCTATGGCAAGCTACGAAGTGCTCATCGTTAGTTTGGATAAGTTTAGGTTCCGATTCTTCGCATGCTGGGTGCTTGTACGGGCACCTCTTTTGGAACCTACAGCCTGGCGGAAGATCAATTGGAGAGGGCACATCTCCCTTTAAGATAATCCGTTTCCTAATTCGTGCAATCTCTGGATCAGGGACTGGAGTGGCCGAAAGCATAGCTTTCGTGTAAGGGTGCAAGGGATTTTCATACAACTCCTCAACATTAGCAACTTCGACGAATTTGCCTAGGTACATAACGGCAATCCTTTTACACATAGATCTAACTACGGCCAAGTCATGTGTTATAAAGAGTAAGGTGAGTCCGAATTCCTCTTGAAATCTTCTTAATAGGTCAAGTATTTGAGCTTTTAGAGACACATCCAATGTGGATACCGATTCATCGGCAACAATGAATCTAGGACGTAAAGCGATTGCCCTCGCAATTGCGATCCTTTGTACTTGCCCGCCGCTAAGCTGATTTGGATACCTGTCCATGTACATTTGAGGTGGACTGAGGCCTACCCGTTCTAACAACTCTAGAACATTGTTTTCGATCTTATCCCTTCCAAGTCCCTCACCTAAATATGGTTGGCTAAGAATATGGTGTATGTTTTTCCGAGGGTTCATTGATGAAAAGGGGTCCTGAAATACCATTTGCATTTTGCGTCGAAGTTGTTTCATGTCACTTTTACTTAGTCTGAAAACGTTTTGACCCATGAAACGAACAGTTCCAGCAGTAGGTGTTAAGTGCAATAAAAGTATTTTTCCTAAGGTTGTTTTGCCACAGCCGCTCTCCCCAACTAAAGCAAAAGCTTCCCCATCTTTAATATGAAAGTCTACTCCGTCAACTGCGTGTAAAAACTTTTTCTTCTGAAATAGTGTGCCTACCGGAAAATACTTTTCCAGTCCGTCAACTTCAATCAATATGGACATAGTTCAATTACCTCGTACCATTAAATATTCCAACAAGACACCCAATGTCCTGCTTCAACTTCAACTAGCGGGGGTTCTTGTTCTAGGCAACTTTTTTGGGTTTGAGGACACCTGGGACTATAGCTACAACCTTTAGGCGGGGTGATAAGATCTGGCACTATTCCATCAATACCCTTAAGCTCTTGTTTATATTCGTCAATAGACAAAACTGATTCGAGCAGACCAATAGTGTATGGGTGTTTGGGATTTTTGTATATAGAGAGAGTAGGTGCGTGCTCCACAATTTTTCCAGCATACATAACGTAAACCTTATCGCAAATATCGGCTACAATTCCCAGATCATGTGTAATCAATAGCAAGGAGATCCCAGACTTCTTTACTTTTTCCTGGATCAATTCCAACACCTGCGCCTGTATAGTAACATCTAGGGCGGTCGTCGGCTCATCTGCAATCAACATTAGCGGGTTGCATGAAAGTGCCGTGGCAATGACAATCCGTTGCCGCATACCACCGCTGAGTTGGTGCGGATAACTTTTTGCTGCTTCAGAAGGTGAAGCTATACCGACCTCCTTCATGATGTCAATAACAGTACTTTTCACATCTCTCTTTTTCACAGCTTGATGTAACAAAATGGCTTCGGCAATTTGATCCCCTCCTTTCATGAGGGGATCCAAGAAAGACATAGGGTCTTGGAAGACCATAGATATCTTTTGACCACGTATGCTCTTCATTTCACTTTCAGTCAATTCCAACAAATTTCTGCCTTCAAATAGTATCTTGCCTTCAACGATTTTTCCAGGTAGTCTAATCAATCTCAAAATCCCCAGGCCTATCGTGCTTTTTCCACAGCCTGATTCACCTATTAATCCTACTATTTCTTTTTTATTCACATCCAAAGACACCCCCCTAACAGCCTTTAAAACTCCTCTTAACGTAAAGTAATATATATGTAGATTTCGAATGCTTAAGTTAACATCGTTTGCACACATATGATTCATCTTTCTCTAAGTCTCGGATTTAAAGCATCGTTTATTCCATCACCAATGAGGTTAAACCCTAACGTTGTGAGTGTTATCGCTACCCCTGGAAAGAAAGGCAGCCACCAGCACTGCCTGAGGAATCGCTTAGCATTGTTTAGCAAAAAACCCCAGCTCATCACGTTAGGATCACTAAGGCCAAGAAAGCTTAAACCCGCCTCAATTAATATAAACTGAGAAATCTGAAGTGATACGCTAACTATAATTGAGATAGATGCGTTAGGTAAGATCTCCCTGAACACGATAGTCGAATCACTAATTCCCATACCCCTTAAAGCCAACACGAAATCACGTTCTTTTAATGACAAGAACTGAGCTCTAACTAACCTTGCTATGATAGGCGAATACAATAAGCCTAATACGACAATCATGTTCCATATACTGGTACCGAAGACAGATAACAAGACAAGTGCAAAGAAGAATAGAGGCATCGATTGAAACAATTCCGTTATCCTCATTAGTAACATATCGATTTTTCCACCATAATAACCGGATACTGCCCCAATTGATACCCCGACAATCGTTGATATGCAAACCGAAAGAAGACCCAGCAGCAATGAAGTTCTAGCGCCGTACACTATACCGCTAAAAATATCTCTACCCAAATCATCTGTTCCAAACAAGAATCTAGTTGAGGGTGGCTGTAATATTTCATTACTTAGGCTATAAGGGCTTCTTGGTGATATCCATGGAGCGAATAAAGCCACTAAGACGATGGCGCAAGTGATTATGAGACCGCCAACTGCCATCCTATTTTTCTTATAATAATAGAAAAACGTTCTAGATTGCTCAAGCCGTCTACGCATTTCTTTCAGAACTATCACCTTATACTACTTGTAACGTATTCGTGGATCAATGAAGGCATATACTATGTCTGTAATAATATTGCACGTAATGACCATAATTGAACTGAATAGTAACAAGCCCATTATCACAGGATAATCTCGTCGAGAAAGGCTCTCCCACATTAATCTGCCCAGACCGGGCCAACTAAACACTGTCTCTACCAACGTAGCTCCTGCTAACATAAAGCCAAGATTTGCACCGATGATTGTAACTAGTGGAAGCAACGCGTTCCTTAACACGTGCTTAAAAATGATGGTTTTTTCGCCCAGACCTATAGACCTAGCCAAGGTAATGAAGTTCTGTGAGAGTACGTCTATCATATTTGATCTTGTCAATCGTGTTATGATGGCTAGGTACCATACCGATAAAGTCAAGGCTGGAAGAAACAAGTGATACAAAACGTCGATTGCATAATTAATTCCCGTGACGCCCGTTAAAGAAGTAATTCCTCCCGTTGGAAAGATAGGAAAGACAAATGAAAATAGCAATATCAACAGCATTCCAAGCCAAAATTGAGGTATAGAGTAGGCTGCCAGTGCTAAAAACATAATCACGTTGTCACTTAAGGAGTGTTTTCTTATAGCTGAAACTGCTCCCATAGTAACTCCCATCAGACAAGCAAATATTATTGCAGTAACAATTAACAATATCGTGGCAGAAACCTTCTCAAAGATCAGAGTTACAACCGGCATTGCAAATGCAAAGGAATAGCCTAAATCTCCGGAGAGTATGCTTTCTATGTACGCGAATAGTTGCACATAGAGTGGCTTGTCGAGACCAAATCGTTCTCTTATCATTTGAACATACTCAGGTGAAGGAGTAACCTCTCCGATATACATTTGAACTGGATCACCAGGAGCCAAATGGACTATTGAAAAATTTACAACTATTATGCCAAAAATCAAAGGAATTGATAATAAGACTCTTTTGAGTATGTACCTAATTAATGGGCTCTTGAATAAGCTCAAGGATGTGACCACAATCCTTATGTCTTTGTCACAATAGCACGTATTAAAGTCTTTCATGCGCGCGCGGGGGAATTAAATAAATGGTTAAAAATGGTTATAAGTCCGTTTTTGCTTATTTGAGCCCGTAATGGACTTCTTTGATGAACGCGTCTTGGCTGCGCTGAAAGAGGGCAAACCCAGAAGCTTCACAGCGCTT
>Ga0315288_10006489_pt1 | contig 14837 bp, 8 predicted proteins | sample YL17G11_20_MG_FD_203454 | JGI IMG/M metagenome (GOLD analysis project Ga0315288, IMG submission 203454) | Sediment microbial communities from Yellowstone Lake, YNP, Wyoming, USA - YL17G11_20 | ecosystem: Environmental > Aquatic > Freshwater > Lake > Sediment | place: USA: Wyoming | collected... | reverse complement strand
GGCTGGTCGAGCGTCCACTTCAAAAACGTCTCGGCGTTGGCTATCTCAACGCCCCGCTCCTTTTCCGGATTGAAGTCATTGTCGGTAAGCCATTGCCTGCTCGGATGATAGCACATACACGGATGGCGTGGCGCCTTGTACTCTACCCAGATGGCTATCCGCCTAAGCTCTTCGACCGCCTTTTTCGGGACCGCGCGAGTGATTTGATACAACTGAAACCCCAGCAGCTTCAACGTCTGGCCGGCAAGCTCAGAATGCCCGTTCAGCAGCTCGTTGTTGACGAGCACCTTCCACCCTTCGATTTCCCTGACAGTGTAGTCCGAGGTCGGCGCGTACTTGGCCACAGCAGCACAAAGACCGCACAGCGCGACGCAAAGCAAAGTGACTTTCTTCATACTCAAACTGACCTATTCATTGCCGAGAATCAACATTAACCATTATATGATAAATAGTTACTCAAACTGACCGGGTTCGCAGGTATGACAAGGCAAACCGGTCAGTTTGACTTACCGCCCTTCCCAAGCGATACAAATATTCTTGGCCGGGCGCCTCTTACCATCGGTTCCTCAGCAATCCGAGGCGCGCCGGGTTCGTTGTCACAGGCCCTTGGCCAACGCGACTATGCGCCGAAACAATGATTATAGGCCGCATCGTTGAGCAAGACAACCATCCAGGCGTATTTTTCCCCTGAGCGGCCAAGACTGCGCATTCCACCATTCTGTTGACTGTTAAGACGCCCCCCACGCCGCCTTTATTGCAGCAGGTTCATCAAAACAGCACGGAAATAACTACTGCTCTGTTGCTCGTGATTCGATGAGTTGTCATTGCGAGGCCTGAAAGGCCGTGGCAATCTCGTAGCTTCGGATGGCTTCAGATTGCTTCCCCTTCGACTTCGCTCAGGGCTGAAGGCTTTGTTCGCTCGCAATGACAGAGGCTCAAAACATTTATCACAGAGCACTACGGCCACACTATTTTAGAGGCAATTGTTGTTTACATACCCGCATGAACACAGTATAATCCCCGGAATAGACGACCGAGGCGCTGTTCTCAAAAATGCGATGCGCAGCAATCGGCCGTCACGATAGGACTCATGTCAAACCCAGGATATTCATTAGTCCCTTTTGAGAGTTTGTTATGTATTTTGAGAGTTTATTATGTATTCAGACTATATTCGTAATGTGGCGATAATCGCTCACGTCGATCACGGCAAGACGACGCTGGTTGACCAGCTTTTGTACCAGTCGGGGATGTTTCGTAAAGGCGAGCTCGACAAGCTGGCAGGCGGCGAATTCGGATTGATTATGGATTCAAATCCGATCGAGCAGGAGCGAGGGATAACAATCCTCAGCAAGAACTGCGCGATTTACTACACGGATTCCAAAGGCGATGAATACAAGATCAACATAATCGACACGCCGGGCCACGCTGATTTCGGGGGAGAGGTTGAGCGCGTCCTGAAAATGGCGGACGGCGTGCTGCTTTTGGTCGATGCCTTTGAAGGCCCTATGCCGCAGACAAGATTTGTGCTGACCAAGGCGCTCGAGCACAAGCTCAAGCCCATAGTCGTGATCAACAAAATTGACCGCCCCAACAGCAGGCCGGACGATGTCCTCAACGAGGTATTCGATCTGCTCGGCCAGATCGGCGCCGAATCTGAGGCGATGGATTTTAAGTGGATATACGCCTCGGCAAAAGAAGGGTGGGCGACTACCGACCTCAACAAGAAAACAGACAACTTGCAGGTGATCTTCGACGCCATCATACATCACGTCCCTCCGCCTAAGGCCAACCCTGATGACCCGCTGCAGATGTTAGTGACGAATCAGGAATATTCGGACTACGTCGGGCGGATAGCGGTAGGCAGGGTCATCGCAGGACAGATAACCGAAGGCCAGAGAGTCACCGTAATCGACCGTGAAGGTCTTCAAACGCTGCAGAAGGTAATGCACATCCATCAGTTCGACGGCCTCGGTCGAAAGCAGGTCCCATTCGCCCGGGCCGGCGATATATGTGCGATATCGGGCCTTGACCCCGTCAATATCGGCGACACCATTGCCTGCGCGGACAATCCTTCTCAGCTTGCTGTTATCCCCATCGATGAACCGACGATGACAATGACGTTCAGAGTGAACGACGGGCCCTTCGCCGGCAGAGACGGCAAATACGTCACGAGCAGACACATTGGGGAGCGGCTCGAAAAAGAGCTGCAGCAGAATGTTGCATTAAGGGTCGAGCCGGGGCAGACGCCCGAAGAATTCAACGTCTCAGGCAGAGGCCTGATGCACCTTGGGATATTGCTGGAGAATATGCGGCGGGAAGGGCATGAGCTTTGCGTGGGCAAGCCGAGCGTCATCCTCAGAATAGTCGAGGGCAGGCGGCACGAGCCGATAGAGGTGCTCGCGGTGGACTGCCCGCTGGACTGCCAGGGCTCGGTGATGAGCCTGCTGGGCGACCGGCGAAGCGAAATAGTAAAAATCGACGCAAAGACCGGGGCGACCGACTTCGTTCACATGGAGTTTATGATACCGTCGCGGGGGCTGTTCGGCCTGCACGCCAGAATGATGAATGCGACGCAGGGCCGGGCGGTTATGCACCATACGTTTGAACGATATGAGCTTATGCGCGGGGCGATACCGCAGCGCAAGGCCGGCGTTATGGTTGCGACGACCACGGGCCAGGTGACGGCTTATGCCCTTGACGCCCTGTACGACCGCGGCGTGTTTTTTGTCGAGCCGGGCGAGAAGGTATATGCCGGGCAGGTGGTCGGGGAGCACTGCAAGGAGAATGACATTCCTGTCAACGCGGTGAAGGGCAAGCATATGACCAACATTCGGGCCGCCGGCAAAGACGAGGCGGCAAAGGTCAGGCCCGTCAGAAAGATGAGCCTTGAGGCGGCCCTGGAGTACATTCAGGAGGATGAGCTTGTTGAGATTTGTCCCAGTTCGATTCGAATCCGAAAACGGCTGCTCAAAGAGGCCGACAGACGACGCTACGCCCGCAAAACATCCGGGTGACAGACCCACCGCAAATGGAGGATGGAGAGAATTAACCACGAATTGACCCGCCCAAGCAACGGCGGGCAACCACGAATCCACTCGACGAGTTCAGGACGGGTCGGCACGAAGAAAAATCAGAGGCAGACCCACGGTCCTGTAGGGATTGACGCAGATTCCCGCGGATTAAGGGACTCTAACAAAACCCAATTCGTCATTCCGAGCGCAGGCTTTGTCATTCCGAGCGCGGTCTTTGTCATTCCGAGCGCACCCTTTGTCATTCCGAGCGCAGCTTGTCCTGAGCATGGTCGAAGGATCGAGGAATCTATTCAAATATCCCAGCGAAGCGGCGCCTCATTTTGAAGGCGCGTTTTGTTACAGCCTCTTAGTCAACTCCGAAGCAGGGCGAAGGCTGGGTATTTCTCGATTGGAAACAGCCCGTTGACGGCGGAAGGGTTATCGCGTATAAGGTTCAGCGTAGGAATCGTACCGATGGTGCGTGGCAGGATGTCGCAACGCCAATCGAGACAGAATCAACTTTGGTTGACTCGTGCTTCGTAGCGTACTACGCAGAGTAGCACCAGCCGCTAAAAACAGAACTCGAATATCGCGTTATTGCAATCAACAAATCAGGCGTTGGTTCGCCTTCTAATACGGTGATGGTGGTTCTGTAAAAGGAAAAGTTTGGAAATATGAAGAATAAGAAAAAAAATATACAACCCGGGCAAGTTCATATTCAATTGCCAAAGGACGCTATCAGCCGAATTAAGCTTGGCCAGGCTTTTGCGGAATACGACCGAATTCTCATGGAGCCAGGTGTTTTTGTTATGACGCCCTCAACTGAAGCTGCACTCAATCCTTCGATGTCCAAGTGTTTCTTTATTGGACGCCGAGGGACCGGTAAAACTGCTATAACGAAGTACATTTCAGAAAAATACCATACAGCTATTGAAATTCACCCGCAAGTTTTGTCACCCATGCTTTTCCCGTTAGATCCAGAGAGTCTCAGTGACCCACGACAAAGACCATTCCGCTCACTAGCCGAAGCATTCAAACGTGCCATTCAAGATGAGGTACTGCTTGAATGGGTTAAACGTAAATTGATAGATATTGATCAGTTACCATCCATTTTAGCAAGGGAAGTAAAACGTGTAAAAGAATTGGACTTTGATCTTCGTATCCTTGAATTTTTAGAAAGCATATGCAAACCTCTGACTGCTAAGGATGAAAGTGAATGGCTTCAACAGATAGGACGCTCGAAACAACTTGCCAAGACTATGCTTGAGGTTGCCAAAGATTCTTCGTTCGATTTCACCCTTCTAATTGACCGGATCGATGATTCTTGGGATGGTTCCGATACAGCGGTTATTATGTTAATGGCTCTGATGCATGCATGTATCGAGGTGCAGACATCGGTTAGATGTGTTAGACCATTATTGTTTCTACGCGAAAATGTTTTTGATAGGGTTCGGCAGATAGATAAAGAGTCTACTCGTCTTGAGACTTGCGTAGTGTCGATGGACTGGACTCATGAATTGCTACTTGAGATGATAGAAAGGCGACTTAGTCTTCCCTTTATCACAAAATTAGCTATTGGTGGTCCAACTTGGGATCACTTCTTCGAAAAAACAGCATCTGAATCATCAGAATCTTTGATATTTGAGTATTGCCAGAAACGACCGAGAGATATTCTTACATATTGCTCGTTTGCATTAGAAATCGCTCAATCTAAAGCGCATGAGCAAGTCACTATCCAAGATATTATGGATGCTCGGCGACGTTTCTCAGAGACACGATTGAAAGACTTGGGTGATGAATATGCGGAGAATTTCCCCCAAATAGCGCATGTCTTATCTCGTTTTTATGGCTTAGGCCATGAGTTTACAATAACTGGCATTGAAGATTTTATCAAAAAGCTTCTATCTGACAAAAGAATCCAAGCTCACTGTTCAAGTTGGATATATGGTTTTACACAGCCAGAGCAATTTGTTAGCCTTCTTTATAACATTGGTTTTGTTGGTATAAAAACCACCTCAGAGACTCAATTCCGATCTCTTGGGCCAAGTTCCTCAAGCCCCCCTCCAGTAAGTTCAGAAACACACATTGTAATACATCCCAGTTACAATGATGCGCTTGATTTGCGACCTGCCATAATAACAAATTTAGAAAAAGATTTATCATGGCAGACCGTTGGACTCTTAACTGATCTACCGGAGGCAATAGATTTAGATACTTACATTGGCCGACTTGATAGTCTAGCAGAAGAGCTAGAAACACTTCCAGATGGGAAAAAACACGCTACAAAATGGGAGGATGTAGTTGGAGATATCATTAAGCTTTGTTTCTTTAAATGGCTTTCAAACGTTGAACCACGAAATCGTGATGTTGATGGTTGCGTCATACGAGATTGGATTGCATCAAACAGAGCTAAGACAGGTTTTTGGAACATGATTTTTCATAAGTATGGTGCCACTCAGATCATTTGGGAGTGCAAAAATTATAGTGATCTTCAAGCTAGCGACTTCCAGCAAATATCATATTATATTAACAGCAATATAGGCAAATTCGGGTTGATAGCCTTTCGCGGGGAGGTTCAGAAGCATTATTATGAGCATATTAAAAGAATAGCCAACGAAAAAGGAGGACTTGTTTTACTTCTTACTAACCGAGATTTGCAAGTATTTGTTCGACAGGCAAAAAATGGGAAAACCTCAGAAGGCCATATACAAGACAAATTTGACACTACTATCAGAATGATTTCTTGAGGAAGTGATACATGTCTTCTCGAAATCGGTTGAATTTGCTACGAGGATTTATTACAAGGTTCTCATCCGTGAATTGAAAAGCGAAGAAACATCGGTAAAAGGCAGAAAGTTTGGGCTGAAAACGGGCATTGGGGCTTTACATCGTGGCATTACAGCTTTACTTTGCGGCTTAGTAAGGTTACATCGTGATGTTGCAGGCTTTTACATTAAGGCGTTGTAAGGTTACATTGAGCCATTGTCGGCTTACATTGAGGCGTTGTAAACGGGCAAAAAGGCTGGTAAGTCGTTTATTTTAAGCTTCCCCTGAGCGTAGTCGAATGGGGCAGTTAGGCAAATAAATGAGATTTTCAGGCAAAGAAGCAGCGTTTTACATAAACAGGAAATCAAAGTGCCGCATCTTATGCGGATCAATCTACTTATTGTTGGATGCATAAGAAAATGAACTCGAACCTGACGATAGCAGGGGTATGATTCGTCCGATGATTGCAAGTATCACAGACACACGCGATAAAATTGAAGACTACGCCAGAAACCGGCGTCTTGCCCCTCTTTTCATCCAGGGTGACGCCTTGGAAGTCCTCCGACGGTGCCCGTCCGGGGTCTTCGACTTTTGCATGACAAGTCCGCCATACTGGGGAAAGCGTGAGTATCACAACGGCGGAATCGGGCTTGAACGAAACTATTCCGATTTCGTTTTACACCTGCTGGATATCTTCGCAGAGGTCAAACGGGTGCTCAAAGAATCAGGTTCTTTCTGGTTGAATATCGGCGATTCGTATGCAGACAAGCGGCTTCTCGGAATCCCTTGGCGTCTTGCAATCAAAATGATAGACGAACAAGGTTGGACTTTGCGAAACAGCGTAGCCTGGAACAAGATCAAAGGCGGGCCGGACAATACCCTCGACAGACTCCGCAATGTCCATGAAGACGTTTTCCATTTCGTGAAACATCCTCGTGGGTACTACTACGATGCTGGCGCCATACGAAGCAATCCGAAGAAAACAAAGGTGGTTAATGGTTCGGTAGTATCGGCCACCGGCGTCAGTGGGGTCAGGTACAAACGCCAGATTGAACTTACAACCGCCCTCACAGACGCAGAGAAGGGGAAAGCTATGGCCGCGCTAAACGACATGTTATCCGCCATTGTGCGAGGGGATGTCGCCGATTTCCGTATGATCATTCGTGGCCAACAAAGAACGACGCATTCCAATTCGGAAAGAGTATCAGGACGGGCAAAGGAGTTGAGACAAAAGGGATTCTATTTTCTTAAATACCACCCTAACGGAAGCAAACCCTCCGATGTATGGGACATCCTGCCGGAGGATACACAGAAACGCGATGATCACTTCGCTCCTTACCCCGAAGACCTCTGCAAGATTCCCATTCTGGCAACTTGCCCGCCAGAAGGTTTGGTCCTTGATCCCTTTTGTGGAACCGGAACTACCATGCTCGTTGCCAGCCAACTCGGCAGAAAGTCCGTTGGAATAGACATTGCGCCGGAGTATCTGGAAATCGCTGAGCGGAGATGCGAGACACTTCTATGAGCAATATGATTGAGTTGTTCGGACAAAGCACGGCAAACAAGAGACAAAACTGGAAATCCATTGTGGCGCGGCAATGGTGTCCGTACCTTGAACGCAAGTGTATCAAAGTGCGGAAGAGTCAGCCGAAAATATCAATCGGCAGTTGCTCTGTTCTCTACGGTAAGGGCAAACGCCCCATTATCATCTGCCCATACCGCCTGCTTGAACGAAGGCAGGTATTCACCGACTGCCTGCACTTGCTAAATGTTCACGAACCAGGAAACGAACTGCACATCGTCCCGGAGGTCTCCATCCCCGGAGGTAGCATTGATTACTTCCTCGCCTCTGCCAGAGACGGCAAGGTGAAGGACTTTGTTGGCGTTGAACTCCAGACCCTTGACACAACAGGAACGGTCTGGCCAGCACGCCAGAAGTACCTCCAGGATGTTGGAGTCAATGTAGTCCGGGAAGAAGCAGCCTCCTACAAGACCTACGGCATCAACTGGAAGATGACGGCAAAGACCATTCTGATCCAGTTGCACCACAAAGTTCAGACGTTCGAGGCTATGAATAAACATCTTGTTCTCGTGATTCAGGACTTCCTGCTGGACTATCTCCGCAAGGAGTTTCAGTTCTCCCACCTCACGGATGCTCGCAAAGGCGACCCCATGCACCTTCATACTTACGGCATGTCGGCGCAGAAGAATCTCGTGTACCGTCTAAACTTGACATCACGCCTCAGCACGGATTCCGAGGGGATTGCCGTTTGTCTAGGCCTCCGGGCAGAGACGAAGGTGGAACTTGGAAAGATTATCGAACAGATCGAATCGAAGATCTCTGAGGACACTCTTTTTCGGCTTGGGTAATAGACATGGAAAGAAGACGGCATCCAACAATCGCATGGGGAAATCTGGGGACACCATACCGGGGAAAAAGGAATGCAACTTTTTATTGACTCGTGCTTCGTAGCGAGCTTCCAGCCTTCGTAGCCGAAGCTACTTCGGCGGAGTAGGCACTTCGCAGAGTAGCAAAGGATTTTTAAAATGGCAAGATTTCCAAGAACACCTGCCTGCCGGCTATGCACGAATCCAAATGCTTAGCCTGCGGTTGCACCGCAGGTCCCCTTCATCATTCAAAATTCGATATTCTAAATTCCCCATTGCCCCCTCTCCCCCTTCGTCCCTCGTCCCCTTTCTATCCTCTGTGGCAGCAAAATCTGTTGAATCTGCGAAAATCTGTGAAATCTGTGGTTAAAATTAACTTGACACTCAACTTCCAATCGTATATAATATACATCTAACAAAATAGGAGGTGATCAATGTCTAAGCGAAGTCGCAGTAAAGCGAACATCCCGATTCATCGGGAATCCCTCTTCTGGATTCCGTCTCCTGTCTTCCACCTAAACCGCCCATTCAGCTACACCGCTGAGCCTTATTTGAGATAGAGTATCAAGTCTGCGTTGTAGATTCAAACTGTTATTCCCGGCCTATTTCTTTTTTGCCTGAGCCACCCCATACAATCTCGTAGAGACCCTCTCCCAGCCGCTGTGCGCTCGTGGAATCGACAATCTCCCCGCGATGACGTCTGAGACCCGCCGAAAAAAACGGCGTTTTCGTGCAGAAAAGACCGGTCTAACCGCTATCATCCAAAACGGATAATCGCGTGGTACTTTTTCCTTGATTTTTCGACCTTGATGTGCTATCCTTGATCTTATTGCAAGGAGGTGCGGTGAGCAAGTCACTGGCTTCTCACCGGGGGATACCCACACATGGAATTGCAAGTGGACAATGCGCGCGAACACAACACCATCGAGCACTTTACGGCTGCAAATGAGCCAGCACCGTAGGTGATAGAGCGGAATGTCAGTAAATGACATCCTCCTGATGCCATGAAGAAGCATATAAGGGCCATACAAACGTCTGCGACCGAAACGCATATTCTTAGCGTCTGGGGCGATCCCAGTCAGCAAGACCAATTCGGTTTCAGCTCTCTGCACAATGCAATCAAGGCCAACAAACCGGACCTGAATGCTATTGCTGTTTTGGCCCAGCGGTGCAACAACATCAATATACAGGATAAGCGTCTCAGAACACCTCTTCACTGGGCTGCTCAACGCGGCAACTCAGACGTTGTCGCTTTGCTACTTCGGTTTGGCGCAGATCCCAATGTAAGAGACATCAATGGATTGTCTCCTACGGATAGAGCACGTGATCCTGAGATCAAGGCCACCCTGGAATCCGCCAGGGTTCAGCTTGAAGGTAAGTTATCAGAGTCTCAGGCGTTGGCCGAATCTCTGCAGGAGCAAGCTGCCCGGCTGGATTCACAGAAGAATTCTCTTGAGCGCGGCAAGACAGACGAGATCGAGCAGGTCAGGCAGCAGCTTGCCGCTGAGGTTGCGAAGGTTGGGCGGTTGGACCTTGAGTTAACCCGTCAGCGTGAGGCCCTGGAAGAGTCTCGGCGGCAGAGCGAGGAGCTGGAATCCGCCAGGGTTCAGCTTGAAGGTAAGTTATCAGAGTCTCAGGCGTTGGCCGAATCTCTGCAGGAGCAAGCTGCCCAGTTGCATTCACAAAAGAATTCTCTTGAGCGCGGCAAGATAGATGAGATCGAGCAGGTCAGGCAGCAGCTTGCCGCTGAGGTTGCGAAGGTCGGTCAGCTGGACCTTGAGTTAACCCGTCAGCGTGAGGCCCTAAAAGAGTCTGAGCGGCACAGCGAGGAGCTGGAATCCGCCAGGGTTCGGCTTGAAGGTAAATTATCAGAGTCTCAGGCGTTGGCCGAATCTCTGCAGGAGCAAGCTGCCCAGTTGCATTCACAGAAGAATTCTCTTGAGCGCGGCAAGACAGACGAGATCGAGCAGGTCAGGCAGCAGCTTGCCTCTGAGGTTGCGAAGGTTGGGCGGTTGGACCTTGAGTTAATCCGTCAGCGTGAGGCCCTAAAAGAGTCTGAGCAGCACAGTGAGGAGTTAGAATCCGCCAGGGTTCGGCTTGAAGGCAAGTTATCAGAGTCTCAGGCGTTGGCCGAATCTCTGCAGGAGCAAGCTGCCCAGCTGCATTCACAGAAGAATTCTCTTGAGCGCGGCAAGACAGACGAGATCGAACAGGTCAGGCAGCAGCTTGCCGCTGAGGTTGCGAAGGTTGGTCAGCTGGACCTTGAGTTAACCCGTCAGCGTGAGGCCCTGGAAGAGTCTCGGCGGCAGAGCGAGGAGTTAGAATCCGCCAGGGTTCGGCTTGAAGGTAAGTTATCAGAGTCTGAGGCGTTGGCCGAATCTCTGCAGGAGCAAGCTGCCCAGTTGCACTCACAGAAGAATTCTCTTGAGCGCGGCAAGACAGACGAGATCGACCAGGTCAGGCGGCAGCTTGCCGCTGAGGTTGCGAAGGTTGGTCAGCTGGACCTTGAGTTAACCCGTCAGCGTGAGGCACTGGAAGAGTCTGAGCGGCACAGCGAGGAGCTGGAAGCTGCCAGGGCTCGGCTTGAAGAACAGTTGAGTGAGTATGAGAAGGGGGCTGCACAACAGAAGCATCGAACAGTGGAAGTTCAACGCGCAACTGGTCAGATTGGTGATCCGGGGCAGTATATTCAGGACGGAGTCATACACAGAGGTGGTATTGGTGAGCTTCTTGCGTGGCGTGATTCCGGATCCGGCAAGTCAGGTTTTCAACCCGATGGCTCAATGTCAACAGCGCAAAGGACACCGGACCAGGCAGTGCGGGATGCTGCGCTGTATGATCATTTGGGCATAGCGTCTCGAGGGAGACGGCAATGTTCCAGAGGGAAGATCGGTAGAATGGTGTTCGCAGCTGCCGGAATCTTTATCTTAGTCGTGCCGCTTGGATTTCTCGCAGTAGTCTCGTTCTGTGGCCCAGAGGTGAGGGCGAGATGTGGCAGGTTGCTGCAGTTTTCTTGGTCGGATGCTGTAGCGTCACATGACGGCGAGGTAACTGCCATTATGTATAGCGATGATAAGCCGACAGCGATCGTTGGTGATCAACTTGTCCACGACGGGGATATAGTGTGCGGCGTAAGGGTCGTCAGAATTCACAAAGACATGGTCGAATTCGAGAAGAACGGCAAGGCTTGGAGCCAACTTCTCTACGAGATGGCCAGTGCGCATTGGCGAATCCAGGACGGATTGACCACCGGGAATAATAGGTCCGCACAACAGTGATTAGCGGGGGAGCAGGCGTTTGGTGATGCAGAGCGGCGTGGGAAATTGGGTACATTCATATCAGGGTTGATTTCTGCCCGTTGTTCAATTAGAATGCCCGTCAAAAGCAAAAAGCAAGGGTTTTGCATAGCCTATTGCGAATAAAGAACTTGCAGAGTGTATGGAAGGCACAGAGAAAAAGATGGCAAAACAAAAGTCAAGCCGGATGAATAAGTCGCAGTATCTCTGCGGCAAGCGCATTCTTCCGGCGCCGATTTCCAAATCTACAGACATTGTTGCCCTGATAGACGGAATGGATGCCTACAACGGCGGGAGATTGAGAGCCGCCTGTCATTTATTGAGGGACAGATATTCTCAGGAAGATGTCACTATAGGCCTGAGCCTTGCGGGGGCTTTGACGCCGGCGGGACTGGGGCCTTGCGCGATAATCCCCCTGATGAATCACGGCTTTGTCGATTGGCTCAGCGCGACGGGCGCGAATATGTATCACGATTTGCACTTCGCATTCAACCTGCCGATGCACAGGGGCAGCCATACCGTTGACGACGCCGATTTGAGAGAAAAAGGCATCACGAGGATTTATGACATACTGTTTGATTATGAAGATGTCCTGATGGAGACCGACAGGAGGCTCAGAGAGATACTGGTCAGGCCGGAATTTCAGAAGGAAATGGGTACGCGGGAATTCTACCATCATCTCGGGAAGATTCTCAACGACCTCGAAGAGAAAAACAAACTCGGCCAGGTGAGCGTTTTGGCGGCGGCCTACAGAAACGGGATACCCGTCTTTACGTCGTCTCCGGGAGATTCGACAATTGGTATGAACGTCGCCGGCCTGGAGCTTCTGGCGGAAGCGGCAGGTATGCAGGATTTGTTCAAATTGAAAATAAATCCGAGCATCGATGTAAATGATTCGACGGCGATAATACTGAACGCCAAGAAATATGAAAACGGGAAAACAGCGGTTATCCTGATTGGCGGCGGGAGTCCCAAGAACTTCATGCTCCAGACAGAGCCGCAGATTCAGGAGGTCCTGATGATCCCGGAGGCGGGCCAGGATTACGATATCAACGTGACGGACGCCAGGCCGGACACAGGAGGATTATCGGGAGCCTCGCCGAGCGAGGCTGCAAGCTGGGGGAAAATCGACCCGACAAAATTAGAGGAAGCGGTGACGGCGTATCTCGATGTCACGGCGGCGCTGCCGATGATGGCTGCGTATGTCCTGCAGACCACCAGGCCCAAGAAGCAGAAGAGACTGTATTACCGGGCGGACGAGCTGCATGAGAAGCTGATAAAGTCGTATCTTGAAAACAATAAAGAGGTCGAGAAACTAAAAGGGCTTATAAAAAAACTATCATACTCAAACTGACCGGCTCGCCTTGTCATACCTGCGAAAGCAGGTATCCAGTAGTGTGGCGGGTGAGTGGATTCCCGCTCCCCGATCGGAGTCGAGGACAAGTTTCGCGGGAATGACACACTGTGCTATATTGCTGTCGCATAAGGACTTATCGTGCTGTTTTCTTGAAAACCGGTCAGTTTGAGTATCATAAATATTGAGAAGCGCGGATTGGAGATTGATGGAATCCTCTTGTCGAGGTCGGCAATCTGCGTTATAATCACGGCATTATCAGGGAGATAAAATGGTAGATTTCAAAGACATCCAGGCATTAGCCGACCGCATCGCGAAGCACTTTAATCCTGAGCGGATAATTTTGTTCGGCTCTTATGCAACCGGGACGGCCAGCGCCGATTCTGATGTGGATTTACTTGTTGTTCTGCCGTTTGAAGGCAAAACCTGGAAAATGGCTTCAACAATTCGCAGTCGCACTCGTCCTTCTTTCCCGATGGATTTAGTTGTGCGAACGCCACAGCAGCTTCGTCAAAGACTGGCGATGCACGACGTGTTTATGAGGGACATTACGCAGAAAGGAAAGATGCTTTATGAAGCCTGAAACCGCCGAATGGATTGAAAAAGCTGAAGGCGATTTTCGTACCGCTGGGCGGGAGAAGAATTCTGCTGACTATCCCAACTATGATGCCGCCTGTTTTCACGCTCAGCAGTGTGCTGAAAAATATCTTAAAGCTCGCTTGGTTGAGGCTGGCAAGGATTTCCCGAAAACGCACGACCTTTCTGCGATTTTGAATCTTGTCCTGCCTTTTGAGCCGTCATGGGAGTCCCTCAGAGAAGATTTGGAGCACCTGACGGATTTAGGGGTTGAAGTGCGTTATCCCGGTACAACGGCCGATTTGGAAGATGCCGAGGAGGCAATGCGCACCGCTCAGCACGTCCGCCGGATAGTTCGCACGGCTTTGATGAAGGTTGAAGAGTAAACATGAAAGAAGAACTTGTTAAGTTAGCACAGGCGCACGGGACCCCTTTATTCATAATTGACCATGACGTAATAAGGGAGAACTATCGCGCCTTTAAGAAGCATTTGCCGAGGGTCCAGGCTTACTACGCGATCAAGGCCAATTCAAATCACGAGATAATCAAGACGCTGTTCAACGAGGGGGCGAGCTTTGACGTTGCTTCGTATAATGAGTTCATGCAGATTTATGAATACATCAAGAATTTTGAAGAGAGAGACAAAGACTTCTATATCTGGGACAGAATAATCTTCTCGAACACAATAAAAGACAGAGACACATTAAGTAAGATAAGGCGATATAAACCTCTTGTTACTTATGACAATAAGGACGAGCTGCACAAGATCAAAGAGAATTGCGACACGGCAGGCCTGGTTTTGAGATTGAAGGTCCCGGATACCGGCTCGCAGGTAGAGATGAGCTCGAAATTCGGGGCTGAGCCGGGCGACGCTTATGATCTGTTAAAAGAGGCCTTTGATTTGGGGTTGGTGGTTGAAGGACTGAGCTTTCATGTCGGAAGCCAGTGCACTAATTTTGATAATTACGCGGCGGCGTTGCAGATTACATCTGAGATTTTTCATGATGCCCGCAAAAAGGGGTACAATCTGAAAATAGTCGATATCGGCGGCGGATTTCCTGTGCCATACGACCGGCAGGTTCCCAAGTTCGAGAAGCTCGGCGAAGTGATAAACTCCGAATGTTCCAGACTGTTCCCGCAGGATATAGAGATTATAGCCGAGCCAGGGAGATTCATTGTTGCGACTTCAGCCGTGCTGGTCTCGGAGATAATAGGCAAGGCCAGGAGGGACGGAAAGGTGTTCTACTACATAAATGACGGAGTCTATCATACGTTCTCAGGGGTGGTTTACGATCACTGGATTCCTAATTTCCAGTCGGATAAACTCGGCAGAAAAGAGATTTGTGCCGTTGTCGGGCCTACGTGCGATAGTTTTGACAAGATTTCTCTGTCGGAGCAGCTCCCGGGCGACCTGCAAATCGGCGATTATTTGTTCACGGAGAACAT
>Ga0315288_10006488_pt1 | contig 14837 bp, 14 predicted proteins | sample YL17G11_20_MG_FD_203454 | JGI IMG/M metagenome (GOLD analysis project Ga0315288, IMG submission 203454) | Sediment microbial communities from Yellowstone Lake, YNP, Wyoming, USA - YL17G11_20 | ecosystem: Environmental > Aquatic > Freshwater > Lake > Sediment | place: USA: Wyoming | collected... | reverse complement strand
CCAGGTAATAATAAAGGATGGGCTTGCCGGGCATGTTCGACCAGACGTGGACATACTGGAAAAGAAAATCCCGATGCATGACGTACAGGACCAGGTAGTCCTTGACGTTCGGGCAATCCTGCGTGAGCGCATAGAAGCCGACATCCGTTTTCGATTGCGCCCTCACGGCCATCGGGGCTCCGGAGAGTTCCCCGCGCACCCAAAGGAACGCAGTCCCCAGGACAAGCGCCGCCAGCAGAAACAGCGCCGTAAAAACGCGGCTGTATCTCCGCCCGATTGCCCGGCGATACCACACGTACAGCGCGCACAGCGCAACCGCAAGCGTTACACAGACGAGCAAGGCCGGGCCTTTCGCCCAGAGCCTAGCGGCGACCTGCGACAGTGTTGCGGAAATCCCCGGCACGCGCGTCCGTCCCCGCAGGTCCGCGCCGATAGGCCAGAAAACCCATATCCACGTGCCAAGGAAGAACGCTCCGCAGTATTGAAGCAGGTTCTTCGAGCGCCTCCACAATAGAAGCGCCGCCGCGACTGTAAACGGCGCAAGCCACGCCACGGAGTTCAGCCAGAATTCGGCCGTGTACACGGGCGTCGTGTAATTGTTGCCCGCGCCAGCCAGCGCGCTGACGACGGCGGTAAAGCCCCAGCCGGCCGCAAAAGCCGCCAGACCCAACCCCGCCGGTTTTCCGATGGCCAGGATATATTTCATCTACGCTCCCTAGTCATTCAAGCGTCACTTGACGATTATCATATGTGTCGGCATTCTAGCCGCGACAACATCCCAATCCAAGCGCAAAACGCCGGAAAACAAAAACCCCCGCCCACAATGGACGGGGGTTCTAAGTCGTCCGCCGAATTCTATTCTTCGTCTTGATTCTCCCTGTCGCCGTCCTTGTGCTCAACGGTAACTTCGTCGGGACTCATTTTGTGCGCCTTCGAAACCAGGTCGAGCAATTCGATGACGTCCGCATCATCGGGCCGATCCTCGGAAATTTCGCGGATGAGCGGCATCACGTCGGAGAACTTGCTCTTCTGCGCCCAATAACTTTTCTTCAAAATCTCCGCGAACTCCGCCACGCCCGCGGCGAGCTTGAACCCCGTCGAGGCGTCGTCGAAAGATTCCGCGAAATCCTCCGAATTTATCTCGCGGCTGACTTCATGCGCCTTCGCGTCCGCATCGGCGTCGGGATTCTTGTAGCGCACGTAAATCGTCGCCACGCGCCCGGGGTGCGCGTGCTTCTGGTACTTTATCTCGTAAAGCGCCGTGACCGAATAACCGGCGCCTATTTCGCCGCCATCAACCTTGTTGCTGCGGAATTGCTCGTTCTCGATCATCCGGTTCTCGTAGCCGATGAGGCGGAACCGCGCAACCACGTCCGGGTTGAAATCCACCTGCACCTTCACGTCCTTCGCGATGACCTGCAACGTGCCGGTGAGGTTCTCCTCGAAAACACGTCTTGCCTCTTCGAGCGTATCAACGTAGGCGTAATGCCCGTTGCCCTTGTCGCCGAGTTGCTCAAGGAGAACGTCGTTGTAGTTGCCCATTCCAACGCCGACGGTCGTAAGAAAAATCCCCTTCTTGACCATCTTCTCGATGCGCTTGAGAATGCTGTCCGCGCCGGTGTTTCCTTCGTTCGCCACGCCGTCGGAGCACAAAATCACGCGGTTAATCCTGTCCTCGTCGAAAATCTTGTCGGCCATTTTGTAGCCCATGACTATCCCCTCCTCGGCGTTTGTCGAGCCTTCCGGATGAAGCGAGTCGATGGCGCTGATTATTTCATCCTGATGCCTGACCGTAGTGGGGTCGAGGACCTTGTAAGCGTGCGTGCCGTAGGCGACGATGCCAATCCTGTCCTTGTCGCGCAACTGGTCCACGAGAAGCCGCAGAGCCTTTTTCACCAACTCCAGCCGGTCCTCACGCTCCATCGAACCAGAAGTGTCTATGACGAACACAAGGTTCGCGTCCTTGCGGTCCTCCGCCGCAATCTCACGGCCCTTGATGCCTATCTTGAGGAGTTGATGCTTTCCCCCGCCGAATTTCGACGGCGCGCCTTCGAGGTAAATCGCAAACGCCTTGTCCTTCGGGGCCTTGTAGTGATAGTCGAAGTAATTGATGAACTCCTCCGCGCGCACGGCCTCGTCCGGCGGCATGTGGCCGTCCTTGAGATACTTGCGGCAAATCGTGTACGCGCCGGTGTCCACGTCAACGGCGAAAGTCGACAGGTGCTCGTCGTCGGTGTCGATGAATGGATTGACGCCGTAGTTCTTGAAGAACATTGCGTCATACGCGGCGTCGTTGGGCGGAGTCGTCCCGCCCGTGGACATCTGGTAGCGTGTGGCCCATTCATAAGTATAAGGAGGCGCACCTTTCGCGCTCCACCGCTCTTTAGGCATGCCGCTTACGCCGCATCCATTCACAAGAACGGCGACCGCGCCCAAAGCCGCAACAAGCATCGCGACCAAAAGTATCCTGGCATTACGCTTCATGGCTCTCTCCTTGGATCATTCAAAAGAGGCATCGCCTCGTATCATTCCTGCGGTTCTGTTGAATTCTGTTTTTCCTGCTGAATCTTGTTCGCCTTCGCGATGAGGGAGAGCAACTCCGTCACCGCCGCGTCGTCGGGCCTTTCCTTGAGCACGTCCTTAATGACGGGGAGGACATCGGAGAACTTGCTCTTTTGCGCCCAGTAACTTTTTTTCAGAATCTCCGCAAACTCCGCCACGCCCGCCGCCAGCCGGAATCCGGGCGAGGCCTTCTCAAACGAATCGCCGAAATCCTTACGCCAGATAAAACTATCAATAGTCGGTGTCATGCCCTCTATTTCACGACTTGTCTCCGCATTTGTCTCCGTGATGGAAAGCGTGCCAACAAGATCCGCATCCGCGCCTTTGCGGAATCTTATTTCGTACAGGGCTGTCATGGATTGGCCAGCGCCGATTTCGCCGCCGTCGCCGCCGCCGTTCTCCCCGCCGAGGGCGCGGTTCTCGTAGCCGATGAGCCTGTAAGACTTGACGACAGCGGGGTTGAAGTCAACTTGGCTCCGCACATCCCGCATGTCAACCTGCAACATGCCTACAAGATTATCTACGAAGATGCGCTTCGCTTCTTCAATCGTGTCTATGTAGGCGTAATTCCCGTCGGCGTTGTCGGCAAGTTGTTCCATGAGGTAATCGTTGTAATTGCCGATGCCGAAGCCGATGGCGGAGAGATAAATCCCCTTCCGCGTGTCTTGCAGTACTTTCGCGTGAAGGCTCATCGGGCCGGTCGCGCCGGTGTTTGCCACGCCGTCGGCACAGAGAATAACGCGATTGATTTTCTCCTCGTCGAACATCTTGTCTGCAAGTTGATAGGCGAGTCCCAGGCCGGCTTCAAGGTTCGTCGTGTCCACGCCATTTTGCGGGGCGAGCGATTCGACGGCGTGGATGATTGCGTCCTTTTCCTTGACCGGCGTGGGTTTCAGGACGGTATCACTACCCTCCCCGAATGCGATGATCGCGACTTTGTCTTCAGGGCGCAGGGAGTCCAGGAGCATCCGCAGTGATTTCCGCACCATGCCGATGCGATCGCCCTTCCCCATCGACGCGGAAACATCGACGAGGATGACGAGGTTGGCGTCCTTGCGCTTCTCCGGCGAAATCTCCTTAGCCTTCACGCCGATTTTCAGCAGGTAGTAATTCTCGTTCGGCCCAAACTTCGACGGCGCGCCTTCAATATAAATCGCAGGTCCACCCCTTTCGGGCGGCTTATAGCCGTAATCGAAGTAATTGAGGAATTCCTCCGTCCGCACGGCCTTCTCCGGCGGGAGGTGGCCGTCGTTGAGGTACTTCCTTATTATAGTATAGGAACCGGTGTCAACGTCAGCGGCGAAAGTGGATACATGCTGATCCTCAGTATCGATAGAAGGATTCTCGTTATAAGACCGGAAGAACATCATCGGGTAAGGCTCGTCGTTCGCCGGAACATCCCCGCCGATCTCGCCGCCGCTGGTGGTCGCCGACTCCCATCCGTGCTGGCGTTTTTCCAGCGGGACGGCGACAGGCTCTCCCGGACCGACGGAAACCGGTGAAAAACCGAAGAAGTGCGTAAGCGGCGGAACCCAGCCTGTCGCGGCGACGATAAGCGTCGCGCCGCACGTGAGCAAGAGTATCGCCGCAACCGCGGCAATCTTGATGATGGGCCGCCTGTGCCGGACCGCGCGAGCGGCGCGCATCTCCGCGGCTTTCCCGCGCGCGGCCTTCAGCACCGCATCGTCAGTTCGGGAAGAGACCTCGACCGAGGTTGCCCCTTTAACGGCCTTGAGAAGTTTGTCCTCGTTCATTGTTCTTCCTCACCAAGAAACGTCCGGAGTTTTTCCAGAGCGTAGCGATATCTGGACTTTATCGTGCCGACCGGCTCGCCGAGCATCTCCGCGATTTCGGTTACGGTCATGCCGGCATGCGCGCGGAGCGCGACGACTTCGCGCTGCTCCCGCGGCAGGGCCGCGAGCGCATCCGCCAGCCGCTCGGCGCTTTCCATGCTTTCGGCGATTTCCGCCGGTCCCGGCGCGTCAGCAGCCACCTCCGGGCAGTCGCCACTCTCCGGAACCTTCACCCTCCTGAGGTTCAGCGCCAGTCCTCTGCTGCGGGTCAGCAAATAAGCGCGGAAGTTTCCCTCCGGTGTGAGCGAGTCCGCACGGCGGATCACCGCGAGGAAAACTTCCTGCACGATGTTATCTGCTTCCTCCCGCGAGCCGGTGAACACATAGACGTAACTCGCCATGACCGCCTTGTAACGGTCGTAAAGCATCGCAAACGCCTCGGCGTCGCCGGCCTTGAATCGGGATATCAGAACGCTGTCTTCCATACTTTCTCGCTCAAACGTATCCGCCCATCTTTATACCACATGAGACGGCAAAAAGGATTTACCATGTGAAAAAATTCCCCGATAGCGAGAAAAGGCGTCCCTTCCACAAACCGAACACCCGCGGACGCGCTAATCTTATCTTCAGCCTTGGCCATTTTTTCATTGACATACAGCCATACGGCAAATATCATATTCGGTTCGAAAATTCGGCGGTACCACGGAGTGTAGGTTGACTGAGAAAAAGACCAGCGCCCTTATACTGGCCGCAGGCAAGGGTGTGCGGATGAAGTCCGACATCCCGAAGGTCCTGCACAAGGTTTGCGGGGCGCCGATGTTACAGTATGCGCTGGAAGCGGCCCGCGACGCCGGGCTTGAGCAAATCCGCGTCGTAATCGGTTACGGCGGTGAGCGGATAACGGAGTATTTCGCCGGTGCAAACGTCGAGTGGATCGAGCAAAAGGAGCAACTTGGCACCGGCCACGCGGTAATGACGGCGGCCGCGATGTACAAGGGCTTCAGGGGGGATGTCGTCATACTTTACGGCGACGTTCCCCTCCTCAAAGCCGCGACGGTCTCCGCGCTCCTTGACGCGCACCGGCGCGCGAAAGCGCTCTGCACGGTGCTTGCGGCGAAGGTTGACGACCCGGCCGGCTACGGCAGGATCGTGCGGAACAAGGGCGGTGCGCTCAAGGCGATTGTCGAGCACCGCGACGCCACGAAAGCGCAACTCAAGATAAAGGAAATAAACTCGGGAATTATGGCTTTTGACGGAACGACGCTCTTTGAGACAATCCGGCAACTGAAAAACGACAACTCGCAGCGCGAGTACTATCTCACGGACGTTGCGGAGATGCTCAGCCGCAAGCGCGGCAAGATTGCGACGTTTACGGTCGACGACCCGCGCGAAATCCTCGGAATAAACTCGCGGGCGCAACTTGCCGAAGTCGGCCGCATCATGCGCATGCAGATACTTGAGCGGCTGATGGCGGAAGGCGTGACGATAGTTGATCCGGAAAATACATATATCGAACACAATGTGGAGATAGGCCGCGACACGGTAATATTGCCGTACACCGTGATAGGCGCCGGGGTCAAAATAGGCAAGGGCTGCGAGGTGGGCCCCTTTACGCACCTCCGTGTGGGCACGGTAATGGAGGACGGCAGCGAAGTGGGCAACTTCACGGAGGTGAAGAAAGGTCATATAGGCAAGCGCACGAAGGCCAAGCACCTCAGTTACCTCGGCGACGTGGAGATTGGCGAGGACGCGAACATCGGCGCCGGAACGATCGTAGCGAATTACGACGGCAAGAAGAAGCACCTAACAATAATCGGCGACAGGGCTTTCGTGGGAAGCGGCTCGGTGCTGGTAGCGCCGGTGAAAATCGGCAAAGGCGCCACGATCGGCGCGGGAGCGGTGGTCACTCGCAACCACGACGTGCCGGACGGCGCGGTGGTGGTAGGCGTGCCGGCGAAGCCGCTCAAGAAGACGGAAAAGTAATTTGATTTAACCAGAGAGGCAGGATTCTCAACATGGAAGTTGACAAAATTACAGCAACCAAGCGCACGGAAACCGGAACGCGCCGGATGCGCAAAATCCGGGAAAAGGGCCTGATACCGGCCATCATCTACGGCCACAAGACCGAGACCGTGAACATTAACGTGAGCAAGGACGACCTGATGCGCTACCTGCGCAGCGGAAAGCACATGGTTGACGTTCAACTGGAAGGAACCAAAGAGCGCGCCCTCCTGAAGGAGATACAGTACGATGCCTTGGGCGACCACGTGATACACGTGGATTTCGCGCGCATCGCGATGGACGAAGAGGTAACCGTCTCCGTTCCGATCGCGCTTAGTGGAACGGCGGTCGGCGTAACACACGGCGGCATCCTGCAGCACATCATCAAGGAAATCCAGGTCAAGTGCCTGCCGGGCGACATCCCGGACTCGATACCGTTACGTATTAACGATCTCGACATCGATGCCATAGTCCACATCAAGGACCTTTCTCCTACTCCGCGCGTGAAGTACCTGGGTGACCCGGAACAGATAGTCCTCCTCATCGTCAAGCCGGTCATCGAGGAAGAGGTTGCTGCCGCCGCGGCCCCGGCTGAGGCCGCCGCTGCAGAGCCCGAAGTGCTTACGAAGCGCAAGCCTGAGGAAGAAGAGGGTGAGGAGTCCGAGGAAAAGAAATAGCCTCGTGGCTTGAATTCTCATGAAAATCCTGCTGGGAATCGGCAATCCGGGAAGCGAGTACCGTGGCACGCGGCATAATGTCGGCTTCATGGTGACCGATGTCCTAGCCCAGCGGCAAGGCGTAGATAAGGGTAAGTCCCGCTTCCGAGCCGTCACCGCGGAAATAAAGATTGGAAAAGAAAAGGTGCTGTTGGTCAAGCCGGTAACTTACGTGAACCTGTCCGGATTCGCGGCTGCGGCGGCACTGAGTTACTATGATCTTGACCTAAACGATTTTCTCGTAGTCTGTGATGACATGAATCTTCCCGTGGGGAAGATTCGCTTGCGCCGGGGCGGTTCAAGCGGCGGCCACAACGGGCTGAAATCCATAGTCCAGGCAGTGCATACCGAAGACTTCGCGCGGTTGCGCGTGGGCATTGGAGAACCCGAAGGGAAGCGCGCCGGGGTGGATCACGTGCTGAGCAGGTTTAGTACCGGCGAAGAACCTGTCATCCGCGAGGCGCTCGATCGCGCTGCCGACGCCGTGGAAACCTGGACGCGGGAAGGCATCGACGCTGCAATGAACAAATTCAATGCTCCTGAGTCCGAAGAGGATGAGGAATAACAAGCATTTCGGAGAGTGAACTTGAAAAAATACGAAGGCATGTTCTTGGTTGACCAGGAAACGGCCAACAAGAAGTGGGACGAGGTCCTCGGCCACATCCGCAGCACGCTTGAGAAGTACAAGGCCGAGATTCTCGACCTCGATAAGTGGAACGACCTGAAACTGGCCTACCCCATCAAGAAGCGCCGCAAAGGCACTTACATCGTGGGCCATTTCAACCTCAACGAGGCGACCCTCGCGGAGATCCGTCACGATTTCCAGTTGAGCGATTTTGTCCTCCGCCACGTCATCATCGTTGACACCGGCAAAAGACAGTCCCTCATCGAGGAAGCGCCGGCTGAAGGCGCCCCGGCGGAGGCCACAGGCGTCCGCAAAGCGCCCGTCGCGGCGGAACCGAAAATCCCCGAGGAAGTCGCCGAGGAACCCGAAGACGTGGTATCTGAGGAAGAAAAAGCGGATTAAAGTAACACGGCCTGAAACCAGGCGGTTAGTCTTTTCCTAGAATCGGGGAGAACAGAAATGGCAAGCCTAAACAAGGTGTTCCTTATCGGCGGTTTGACCCGCGACCCGCAACTGCGCTATACGCCGTCGGGCACAGCGGTCGCTGACTTAGGGTTGGCAGTCACCAGATTCCGGCGCGGGCAGGAAGGCCAGGCTGCGCAGGAGGAAACGTGCTACCTAGACATAACCGTCTGGGGCAAACAGGCCGAAAACGCGACCGAGTACCTGAGCAAGGGACGGCAAGTATTCATCGAAGGATACCTGCGCCTTGATACGTGGGACGACAAGAAGACCGGCGAGAAGCGCAGCAGGATGCGCATCGTGGCGGAACGCGTGCAGTACCTTGGCTCGCCTGCGGGCGGCCGGCCAGCCGGCAACGCCGGGCAAAAAGGCGCAGCTGGCAAGCCCGGCCCTGAGCCTGGGGAAGAGCCGCAGGAAGCCCCCGACGACGATATACCGTTCTAGATTTATCGCGCAGAAATGCGCATGATTTTTGACGAGGTGAATCGTGCAAAGAAACCGCAAGCCGAAACAGTTCGCGCGCTACCCGGAACAAAACAGATGCCGTTTCTGCAGGGCGCGCATCCCGGAAATCGACTACAAAGACCTGGCGACGCTGGCAAAACTGACTACCGGCCAGGGCAAACTCTACTCGCGCAAAAGGTCCGGCAACTGCGCCCGACACCAGCAATCCTCCAAGACCGCCATCAAACTGGCACGGTTCATGGGCCTTATGCCTTACGTTGATTAACGGACAAAAAACTTTACCCCGAGGAAAAACATGAAGGTCCTGCTTAGGCAGAACATCGACAAACTTGGCAAGCGCGGAGAAATCGTGAACGTCTCCGACGGCTACGCGAGGAATTACCTCTTCCCAAAGAACCTCGCGTTCGAGCCGACCCCGCAAAACCTCAGGCAACTTGACATCGAAAAGCGCCGCTTCCTCCAGCAGGAGGCGGAACTCAGGAAGAGCCTCGAGGCCGTCGCCGAGCAACTCAAGTCGGCCTCCATCACCATCGTGGCCCGCGCCGACCAGGACGGCCACCTCTACGGCTCCGTCACCGAGAGCATGATCACCGAGGCGCTTGAAGAACAGAAGGTCAAGGTCGATACCCGCTGCATCCAACTTGAGCGACCGATAAAGGAACTGGGCGTGTTCAACGTCGAAGTCCGCCTGCACCCGGAAATCACCTCCCAGGTAAAAGTCTGGGTGGTCGAAGACACCAGCGGCGAAGAGGCCCCCGCGCCCGAAGGCAAACCGGCCTCGGAAAAGTCGGCTGACGATTAGCAAACCGTCCGGCGGCTAATCCCGGCGGGCGCGCCTTGCGAGGCGCGAAAAATTTTTCGCGGTTTGACGGTCAGCGGAAATTGAGAACCACTCGGCCGAGGGTTCGCGCAGAACCTTTGGCCGAATTGCTTTGACTCACCGTCGCAACATCTCTATAATGTTCGAAGAACATCGGGGCGTGGCGCAGCCTGGCTAGCGCGTCCCGATGGGGATCGGGAAGGCCGCAGTGAAACGACCGCGTCTTTGGAAAATGGTGGTGTGCAGAAAATCCTTCCGCAAAAACATCGGGGCGTGGCGCAGCCTGGCTAGCGCGTCCCGATGGGGATCGGGAAGGCCGCAGTGAAACGACCGCGTCTTTGGAAACGGAGGTGTGATGTGGATGAAATGCAAGAAATAACCACTGGACCCAAACACAAAGACCGCACTCTCTTGTTACTAATCCTTTGTGTTTGTCTATTTTTATCAGTTGTTGGCAACATTATTCTTGCGGCATTTTTTATTGGTGTGCCGCGCCCAAAAACCGTATCACTTGATATAACCAATATGTCCGATGGGGAGTTCGATAATTATAAGACGCTTGTGCTTTACCGCCTCAAGGCCACCAGAATGGTCATAGTAAAGGAACACCTTTCATACAAGTATGAGTGTCTCATGTCCCCTGAAGAAGGATGGTCGAGAGCAATGGAATTTGTCGAAAGGGTGAGGAAAGACAACAAACCAATATCGAAACTTGAGTTTGATTGCATGAATAGTTACGACCAATTCGCCATTACCGTCTTTGCACCGGAATTGGTTGAAACCTATTCCGAAAAGTAATTGTGGCGCATAAGTGGCACAATCCGACTTCAAAGCGAAAGCAAAACTGGCGAGACTTGTCATAACCCTTTATCGCAACACACAAAGGAACATCGGGGCGTGGCGCAGCCTGGCTAGCGCGCTTGAATGGGGTTCAAGAGGCCGCGGGTTCAAATCCCGCCGCCCCGACCATTTTCTTGAAGAACACACCGATTGCATTCCCGCTTGAACTTCCCCGATGGGATCGGGGCGTTATAACAATTCCGAGGACATTTCACAGCAGCGTATTGCGCCAGCGTCATGTTTCGCGGAGGCAGGCATGGACGATAAGAATGAAAAGAAGGTTGATGCGGGCTGGAAGGAGCGCGTGGCCAAGGAGCGCGAGGAGGCCGCAAAGGCCGAAGCCTCCGCAGAATCCGAAACCGGCGAAGCCAGAAAGCGCCCGATGCTGCCCAAGCCGTCGCTGTCTTTGCTCTTCTCGACCATGGCGTCCCAGGCGCTACTTTTCCTCGGCGAAATCGAGAATCCCTTCACCGGCAAGAAGGAGCAGGACCTCGACCAAGCCAAATACACCATCGACATGCTGCAAGTCCTAAGGGAAAAGACCGCCGGCAACATAACGCCGGAAGAGAGCAAACTGCTCGACGGGATTCTGTACGACCTGCGGATGCGCTACGTGAACGCCGCGGGCCTCTAATATGCACACGATTTCGTGTTATAAACAATTTGTAACTACATGTCATGCCGATGGTTAGAGCAAATTGGCCCCGAAAACGGATTTTCGCTCAAAACACGACACATAACAGCACATCCACCGCTTTTTCAGATTCCCGTCCCCCCAAAAACAAATAAATAAAATAAATCGCTTGACGTGCCGATAAGAAAATGTAAACTATAATTAACGCGGCTTGGCAGAAAGCTGCTATATATAGATTGAGGTACACGAAACCTTTTGAAGGCGCTTTACACGAAACGGCGCTATTCAAAAATATAAGCACGGCTCTCCGAAAATTCAGTGCGATTTTCCTCACGAGAGCCAGCCGAAGCGATGTGTGCAAATGCAACTGGACTCTGAGAAGCGGCAACACTTAATGCGAAATCCCTTTACGGCCATATATTTCAGGGGATCGGGCGAGACGAAGTGGCTTGTCCCGCCTGGCTGAAAGTGTGCAATTCTCGGACTGCATAGCAACATTTCCGTGTGCCTTGTCTTACTGATTTCATACCAGCGCAGCATTCCTGCCCGGCCAATGTAATTACTTTATCTTTACCAGACGTGTGGACTACGTCCCACGATAACCAGTAAGAGAGGTTTGCCGTGAGTATAATACTTGCCATCCCGATCGAGGTAATAATCCTCGTCGGTATCGCGGCTCTCGTGCTGGGCGTGGCGATTGGGTACTTTGTTCTCAAAGTCGTCTCCGAGCGCAAGGTAAACAGCGCCGCCAAACGCGCGAAACGTGCCGCCGAAGAGGCCCGCGCCGAGGCCGAACGCATCAGGAAAGATGCGGAAATAGCGGCGAAAGAGGAGGTTTACCGCAAGAAAGAAGAGTTCGACCGTGAGACCGAAGAAAAGCGCAAAGAACTCTCCAACATCGAAAAACGCCTCGCAAAGCGGGAAGACCTCCTCGACAAGAAAATCGACATCTTCAACAAAAAGGAAAAACAACTCGACGAAAAAGAAGACGCGGTCTCGCAAAAGGAAAAGCAGTTGGCCGTAACGGAAAAAGAATTCGAGTCCCTCATCGAGAAAGAGAAAGAAGAACTCCAGAGAATCAGCGGACTCAGCCGCGACGACGCACGAGAACTCCTGCTCAAGAAAATCGAGACCGAGGTAACCAACGAAGCCAACGAGTTGATCGCCAAGCGCATCGAAACCGCAAAGGAAGAATCCGAGCGCAAGGCGCGCAACATCATCGGGCTGGCCATTCAGCGCTGCGCCGCGGACCATACCGTCGAAGCAACCGTCTCCAGCATCGACATCCCAAGCGACGACATGAAAGGCCGCATCATCGGCCGCGAAGGGCGCAACATCCGCTCCTTCGAAAAGGCCACCGGCGTGGACGTAATCGTTGACGACACGCCCGGCGTCATCGTCATCAGCGCCTTCGACAGCGTCCGGCGCGAAGTCGCCCGCAGGGCCATGGACCGCCTTATCGCCGACGGAAGAATTCACCCGTCCCGCATAGAAGAACTTGTCGCCGAAAGCCAGAAAGAGGTTGACGAACTCATCAAGGAAACCGGCAAGCAGGTCTGCTACGATTTCGGCCTGCACAACATACACGCCAAAGAAGTGCTTCTCATGGGCCGCCTGCGTTTCCGCACCTCGTACGGTCAGAACGTCCTGCAGCACAGCAAGGAAGTCGCGCACCTCTGCTCGGCCATGGCCGGGGAACTCGGCATTAACGTGACCCTGGCGACGCGCTGCGGCCTGCTGCACGACATCGGCAAGGCCGTTGACCATGAAGTCGAAGGCGGCCACCCCGCAATCGGCGCGGATATCGCAAAGCGCTGCGGAGAGCGGCCGGAAGTCGTCAACGCCATCGCCGCGCACCACGAGGACATCGAACCGCGCACGCTTTACGCCGTCCTCACCCAGGCCGCCGACGCAATCAGCGCCTCACGGCCCGGCGCGAGACGCGAAACGCTTGAGAAATACATCAAGCGACTTGAGCGGCTTGAAGAGGTCGCCAATACCTTCAGCGGCGTCCAGGGCGCTTTCGCCATTCAGGCCGGGCGCGAACTGCGCGTCATCGTCAACGCCGACAAGGTCAACGACCGCCAGGCCATGAAAATGGCCCGCGACATCGCCAACCAGGTCGAACAGGAACTCAACTACCCGGGCGAGATCAAAGTTACGCTCATCCGCGAAACGCGCGTGGTAGAATACGCCCGGTAAGCAGACCTGAGACCCGAGGCTTGAGGGAAAACGAAAAAAGAACGAAACCATTTTCGTTTTTCGTTTACCTCCCGTCCAACGTCCAAAGGTGCTGAATGTTATTGAAAGTACTATTCATCGGCGACATCGTCGGCAAGCCGGGACGCATTGCCGTCCATGACCTCCTGCCTGACCTCGTGAAACAGGAGGCGCTCGATTACGTCATAGCCAACGGCGAAAACGTCGCCGGCGGGTCGGGCATCACCGTCAACCTCTTCAAGAAACTTCTCTCCTACGGCGTGGACTTCATCACAACGGGCGACCACGTCTATCGGCGCGCGGAAGTCCTGCCGCTTCTCAAAGAAAACAACCGCATCATACGCCCGCTCAACTTCCCCGAGCAGGCGGAAGGAAAAGGCTGCGCCATCGTCGAAGTCCGCCCGGGCGTGAAACTCGCCGTCATACAACTCATCGGGCGAATCTTCATGCAGCCCGTGCGCTGCCCGTTCCTCACCGCCGATGCGGCCCTTGAGGAAATCCGCAAGGAAACGCAGGCCATCATTGTTGACATGCACGCCGAAGCCACCAGCGAAAAAATCGCGCTCGGCTGGTACCTCGACGGCCGCGCGAGCGCCGTCCTCGGCAGCCACACGCACGTCCAGACCGCCGACGAGCGCATCCTCCCGAAAGGCACCGCATACATAACCGACGTCGGCATGACCGGCCCGCACGACTCCGTCATCGGCCGCATCAAGGAAGCCGTGCTCAACAAATTCATCACGCACATGCCGACGCCGTTCGACGTCGCCACGGGCGACGTGCAGATGTGCGGCGCGATTGTCGCCATCGACACGGACACCGGCCGCGCCGCGGAAATCAAGCGCATCCGCATTCCTCAGCCTCCTACCAATCTCAACGACCGCGACTAAAAACCAGAGGAAAAGGGAAAAACCCTTTTCGTTCTTCGTTTTTGGTTCTCGTTCTTCATCTCACGATGCGCCCGTATGTGTCGTGTTTTGCGCCCCCAATCCAGCCGTTCCCAAAACGAGCGCCCTATGCGGAACTATCCGGAACTTTGCGGAACAATGTGCCGGATAATTCCGCTTACGCGATTTTTCTCATTAGCGCATGCCGCACATGACCTTACGTGCCATTTTCGGAAACCTCTTGTGAAACTTTGTGACACATGTACCGCATATTTTTGCGCCCGCGTATTCCCCTTTAATCATTATCCTCAAAGACCTTATGACTTTCGCAAAAACCGCTAAGCGGAACTATCCGGAACATTTTCGCGACTTGCACTTTTTGCCGCAGAATTTGTCCCGCCCTCCGCGGGATGCACGCGAAAAAATTCCCACATCCGAAACGTTTCAAAGCGTTCCATTACGACACCGTTTTTGTCCATAAGCGCGCGCATTTTGTTCAGAAGCCGCCGCTTTTTGTCCATAAGCGCGCGCATTCCGTTCAGTAGCGGACGCATCCCGCTCGCACACCAATTTTCTCACCACAAAGGCCCGCCCCGATCCCATCGGGGACACCAAGAAGTGCCCAGGGATGAGGGACGAGGGATGAGTGGTTTTCTGTTCACTAATCCCTAAGAGGCTATTGCAAAACCACGGCTGTTTTGTAGCCGCAGGGCTTGCCCTGCCGGAATTACGTAGCGGCAAGGCTCGCCTTGCCGAATAAGGCACGGTAAACCGTGCCGCTACAGAAGATGGGCACGGCAAGCCGTGCAGCT
>Ga0315288_10006487_pt1 | contig 14837 bp, 10 predicted proteins | sample YL17G11_20_MG_FD_203454 | JGI IMG/M metagenome (GOLD analysis project Ga0315288, IMG submission 203454) | Sediment microbial communities from Yellowstone Lake, YNP, Wyoming, USA - YL17G11_20 | ecosystem: Environmental > Aquatic > Freshwater > Lake > Sediment | place: USA: Wyoming | collected... | reverse complement strand
GATCTAATTCTATTAATGACTTTTCTTACGGGCCAAATAATCGTTCTTCGCCAATATCCTTCCATCATTAACTTAGCTTCCCAGTCTGAGATTGCGCTCTCGATGGTGGGATCAACATTACTATAAACATGTGCAATCATTGCATTGTATTCCGTAGATATATCTTCTGTATTCAAGGGCAAGAGAAATCTCAAGGCTTCTGCTAGAAATGATTTGAGTTTAAGAACTCCTTTCTCATCATCAAGTTCTGAAGAACCAACATTTCTCAATACCCATGGCTTTTCCTCAAACTTGTAGCCCTTCCCTAAAATGCGTTTGCTAGATATATGAGCTCTGGCTGTCACTGAAACTGCAAACGTGCCATTTCCTGCCGGAAGAACCTCAATAATCTTTGTAGTCTCTTCTTCAAACCAATCTATTGCAACTTCTTCTACAATTCTTCCAATATAAGCGCGTGCTGGCAGAAAATGCTCGCGCGCAAACGACTCCAGAATCGGATATGCTTTCCTAAGAACTGGAGAATAAATTGCGCTCTTATCTATTTCAAGATGCTCTTTCATTTATGTGGCATCATCTTAGGGCGTATCCATTCCTTTCCCCCGCCTGGTTGTCCGTAGTGCGGTTTGATTCGCCCAGGGTGTTTTACATATTCGCAAATGGGGACTTTTACCCTCTTCACGTCAGTAGGCCTAATTTTAAGTGATAATTGTTCCTGCGCCAATGCCCAATCTTCTCCATATGGCGCCCTCCATCCTCTAGTTAAGTATGGACCCTCTCTGCTCGGCGAGAGCGGATTATAATATTTCCAATAAGGTTGAAACGCTTTTTGAGTTACCATTGCCACTGACGTATATGCAGTATAAGCCATTCCCGCGCCCCACAGCACTGCATGAGCTTTTGCCTTCCAACATGACAGCTTTCCTGAATCACAAAGGCCTTCCGCATTTCCCCATCTATCAGTCTGTCCCAAAAGCAGATATTGATCTACCCCACTACTAAACCCTCCCATTCCTCCCAAATACCAATCTAAGAATCCTTTTAAACCTTGGGGATCAACGAATAGCTGTGGATTGTTGCCCACATACCTATATAAGTTTATTCCTCCTTCGTATCCAATCGGATCCCTCGTTATAAACCTCCCCACCTTAGGATTATAATACCTTGCGCCGACTTGCAGCAGGCCGCTGGTGCTGTCCGCATAATACCCCAAAGCGCCGACATAGCGATAGGGATTATGGTCAACCATCTGGTCGCCGCTGGCGGACATTACATTGCCACTCGTGCTTCGTAGCGAAGTGTGGCACTCCACTACTTCGCAGAGTAGCATACGAATCGCCCTCCAGGGTGTATTCTACTCCGGTTTTTACTTTTTACCTTTTACTTTTTACTTGATAGGGTTTCCCGCGCCATCATAAACAAAACTCGCCGTGCTGTCGCCCATCAAAATAAATGATTGCCCCTAATTTCCTGTGCAATTTCTCATTGTAGGTGCGCTAATAAATTGTGGCTTTCACTTTTCCATATATTCTTGCGGAGGCTCCGGTCCAGGTCGTCCTATGGGGGAGGGTGCCTCAATCAATCCAACACGCTTCATTATCTCTGTGCATTCAATCAAAAGTCCCTCATCGCAAGAATATAGATGAACGTCGGCCTCATGGCACGCCAATAGTGCAAGTGGTCTATCAGTCCAAACGAATAAAACATCATGCCATATATGGAATGCGAAAGCTGCCAGGTTCTCGGACGTAAACCTGCAATCTTTTCCGCGACTTAGTATTCCTCCGCGGAATCTGGCAGTAATTCCTGCCTTCTCGAAAATAAGCCTCACTCTATTCGCATAGCTTTTTGATAAACCCTCAAGAGAGTGGCTAAACCATACCTGAACTGCCTGAGGATCCCATTGCAATACCTTTCCATTGTCATCTACCTCTAGGATTCCCTCTATTGGGACGATACTTATCAATAGCTCAGTTGTATCAATGGCGGCAACAAACCTCCCAGCCAACCGAGCAACAACAAATGGATCGGAATCGTTACGATAAATCTTCTCTCCGTCGGAACTCACTGATTCCAGGGAATAACGCTCACAGAAGATCCTAGAAGGCCAACCGAGAGGATCATCTACGATTCGTCTGACCATTTTTGGAATTACACGTTCTACTACCATTCTTCTGCTCACCAGCCCCCGACGCCTCCACCCCCAAAGGGATCCTTGGGGTAAGTGCCACCTGTTAATAAATCTCCAATTGCTTCGCCCCCACAACCACCCGCAACTCCCCCAATAACTGCTCCCGCAAGACTCCCGTATGGGCCAAATATAGCACCAGCTTCTGCCCCCGCCCAAGCACCTGCAAGTGCCCCCGCGAAACCGCCTGCCTGCATGCAAACGGCCTTCTTGGTCGCTGACAATGCCTTGCATCCTCCAGCCTTATCTACTGCATAGGCTTCCTTCACATCAGAGACAGCACACCATCCCGCCACAACGAATCCCACAATGCCGATTCTCTTTGCCGACTTCAGCACTTTGCCTGTTACCTTCGAACCAATTTTATCCGCGCCTTCCACCCAATACAATTCACCTTTTTTCACCGTCACCTTGCCAAGGCAATTCTTATCCTCATAAACATGCCAGTGTTCTAATAAGTGGCCCTCCCCTTTTTTATTCGGCACGAATTTTACTCCTTTGCTCTTCTCTATTGGCCTTGTGCCATCTGGATCTGCCCAATTTAGTGACGAGTTAGCAACATATAAATATAGATTCAATCCTCCCTTGTATCCAATCGGATCCCTCGTCCAGAACCTCCCCACCTTAGGATTATAATACCTTGCGCCGACGTGCAGCAGGCCGCTGGTGATGTCCTGATAATACCCCAAAGCGCCGACATAGTGGTAGGGGTTACCTGGATTGCCGTTGGCGGACATGATGTTTCCGAAGGCGTCATAGGAATAGCTCGAGCTGATATTGTCGGAGTGGATGAGATTGCGCATCGAACCCAGCCCGTCCGGCAGAACAAAGTGCGTTTCCCCATCAGACGCCACCCGTATGGAAAGCAACGGGTCGTAATAACTATCGCCCTCCAACGTATATCTAAAGACTAGATCCCACGAGTTATTGTATTCCGCCTCCACGCGCGCGCCATCGTAAAGGAACTTTGTTGTTACGCTGTCCTCGGTCTTGCTTACCCGATTCCCCGCCCCATCATACACGAAGGTGGCATCCCGCTATTAATATTGAAAATATGGCTCGCGTCCATTTCTCCGTCAGCCGCGCGGCCTCATACCTAATGACCTCTGATTGTTATAGCGATTGCCCTCATCATTATTTAGTGGTGATTCTTGTTCCCGAATGATGCTGTAGAGCTTCCTCGCATACTCTTTATCAAGCATTCTTAATATATCGTATTGCTTTAAGGCCAAATCGTGAAGTTTCGCATCCGAATAAGCTACTCCCAAATTGTATTGAGCATCTGCATCTTTTGGCGCAATTGACACAGCCTGCCTAAATGAATCAACCGAATCTCTATATCTTTCCAATCCAACATAGCATAGTCCAAGATTGTAATATGCATCAGAGAAATTGGGATCAACGCGAATGGCTTCATTATATTGTAGAATTGCATCCTTGAATTGCCCCAATTCCATTAATGCCACTCCTAGATTATAATGTAAACTGGATGATGCAGGATCAAGAATTACGGCCTTTTCGAAAGCTGTTTTTGCTTTATCCCATCTATATATTTTGCCATAGGCAATTCCTAACAGCCAAAGGTTCAAATCATCCTTTGGATTTCTTGCCTTGGCACATTCCAGCCAGTCAATTGCCTTAGTATTCTTCCCCTCCTCCAAGTAGTAAAAACCCAACTCGCGATAAACTACGCCTGTTGAGATTAAATAAATGCTCGCGAAGAACAATGCAATTGCCGCAACAACGAGTAATTGCCATATTCTGACCTTGCTAATTAACAATCTAACAAAATGAAACACCGGAACTCCTCCATTGGATATGAAATATCGCCCAACCAAATATTAATTGCGATTCTATTTAACCTTATATCGTACATTATTAATGACCTGAATTAATTTGGCTTGGTTGTTTAATGACTTTGTCGTAACAATATTTATCGCACTCATAAAGATCATAGGCAGTCCACGCATATCCTATAGCACCAGCACAATGGCCAACCATTTTGCCCGCGACCTTACCGGTTTGAATGATTCCTCTGAAAATTGATGACTTTTGGGGATACTTAAGAGCTTTGCCTGTGGCGTATTTCACAGCTTTCCACCAAGAATATTTCTCAACCCCTTTTTCAACAGCTTTTGCGCCTGCCTCTTTCGCGATTTCCTGCGGAATTCCCATTACCATGCATTCCATCATGCATTCCACATACTCCTGGCTTCCGTGCCCGAGTGCCTGCCACTCTAGTTCACCCCGTTGAAGACCTGCTCGTGTCGCTTCATCCAATGGCATTCCAGAGAAAGGACCTAAGCCATTGGGATCAACATAGTTTGTGGGATTTTCTTCTGCGTAATCATATGAGTTGAACTTATACGAAATCGGATCCCTCGTCCAGAACCTCCCCACCTTAGGATTATAATACCTTGCGCCGACGTGCAGCAGGCCGCTGGTGCTGTCCTGATAATACCCCAAAGCGCCCACATAGTGGTAGGGGTTGGCCGGATTGCCGTTGGCGGACATAATATTGCCAAAGGCGTCGTAGGAATAGCTCGAGCTGATATTGTCGCCGTGGATGAGATTCCGCATCGAACCCAGCCCATCCGGCAGGAAAAAGTGCGTTTCCCCATCAGACGCCACCCGTATGGAAAGCAACGGGTCGTAATAACTATCGCCCTCCAACGTATATCTAAAGACTAGATCCCACGAGTTATTGTATTCCGCCTCCACGCGCGCGCCGTCGTAAAGGTAGTGCCGCGTCGTCCCATCTTCTATCTTGGTCACCCGGTTGCCCGCCCCATCATAAACAAAACTGGCGGTGCTGTCATCGGGATAGGTGACGGTCCCTAATTTAAAACTTTCTCCTGCACATGCAGATATTTCTCGTGTCGCTCTTGCACAATCGCCGAAGTTGCAGCATCCGGTTCGAAAACACACTCGATTTCGGCCAGGGGAAGCTGTTGCTCGGCGCCTCCTCGAGCTGCAAGTAAGCACGCTCCATAGGCCGCGGCGTCGGTTAAGGCGAGCTTGCAAACCGGTGTCTTGAGGACATCGGCCATGAGTTGCAGCCAAAAATGGTTCCGGGCGCCGCCCCCGAATACTTTGAATAATTTCGGTGAAAAACCAAGCTGGCGGGCGGTGACCACATTCGCCTGGATCTCAAAGCAGATCCCTTCCAGCACCGAGCGGAACATCTCCCCCCGCCGGGTAGCCAAAGACAATCCCCAAAAACTGCCTTGCGCAGAGGGTTCCCAATAGGGAGAGCCCGCGCCTCCCAAATGGGGCGAGAAGAAGGGCGTCGCCTTCCAATCCGCCTCCCGAGCTTCGGCTTCCAGGCGAGAAACGCTCTCTTGGGAAGCCGACAAAATACGCATGAACCAACTCACCGCGCCTCCGGCCGTCGGCAGCACTCCTTCCAGCAGCCAGGAATGCGCTTCAACATAGGGAAAACAGGGCAACCGCTTGCGGGCATCGAGCACCGGCTCAGGCGCAATAAATTCCACTGCGGCCGCAGTTCCCAGCGATACCGTTGAAATATCCTGCTGTAATCCGGCCGCTAAGGCGGCGCATTTTTGGTCCTGGCTTCCGGTAACGACGGTGGTTTTTTGCGGCAACCCAAATGCTTCCGCGGCCTCGGGAGTTATGTCGCCCACCGGCAGGCCTGCCGGTGCAACGGCCGGGAAGATACCCCTGTCCAGCCTGAACAACTCGATGAGTGAGTCAATCCACTTAAGCGCCCGAACATCATGCAGGGCACTTCCGGACGCGAGGGCGTGATCAGTTGGGGCGGCCCTTCCGATTAATTTCCCGGACAAATAGTCCATCGCCAGAGCGAAACGTTTCGCCTTCTGTAGATCGCCGGCCCGATGGCGCTGCAACCAGAGCAACTTGGGAAGCAGGTAATAGGCATTTGCTCTTTTGCCTGTAAGGTTGAAAAGCCGGTCTTCAGAAATCACCTTCGACAATTCCTCCGCCTCGCTACCGGCCCGGGTATCGAGCGTCGAAATAGCCAGCCCTAAGGGGCAATCTTTTTCATCTAAAAGCACAAAAGAAAGCCCCTGAGAGCTGATCGCGACCGCCGCGCGGTCTGATGGGCGAGCAATGCCGGAAAGAGCTGATCTTACAGCTTCCCGAGCGCTGTGCCACCAGATCTCAGGATCGAGTTCTGCCACGCCGCCGGGACGGAGCTCGCAGGAAACAGCCACCGAGGTGCGCGCCAGGACTTTGCCTTTTTCGGAAATAACCAGGCATTTTGTCTCGGAAGTGCCAAGATCAATGCCGACATAGAACATAGCGCTGCTCCTTAGCCACGATGGACTCTAGTTAATAGCTTTCTCAAAATTGTATGCAATTTGGTATGCGGGGTCAATTTGCCTGCCATAAATTTCTTTAATACTGTCCTAATTGATCGTGATATGTTGATCGTGATAAATTCGGCGCGCTTGAGGCCGGAGGCATACCCATGATACGATACAGAGCGCATTTCATAACCCATTTCAGGTTAAAAAAGATAGTCTTATGCTATGAAATGCGCCTGCAAATAATTTGCCATCCATCTGTAATTTTGGAGTGTGCTAATGAAACGGGTGCGTCCGCTTATGGGTTTGTGTCCGATTGGAAAGTTTGTCTTCAGCAACGAAGACGCCATTCGCTACAAGCAGTTGCTGCAGGCCAAACTAAAAGCCTGGCAGGTGGACTATGTGGATCTCGAAGGTGTGTTGGAAGACGGGCTGGTGAAAGACCAGTCGCAGGTGGACCCCGCCGTCGAGCATTTCCGGCGCGCCCAAGTTGACTGCCTTTTCATGCCCCATTGTAACTTCGGTACCGAAGGCGCGGTCGGCATGATCGGAAAAAAACTCGGATTGCCGGTATTGCTGTGGGGGCCGCGCGATGAAGCAGTCCTCCCCGACGGCCGCCGTTTGCGAGATACGTTATGCGGACTCTTGGCCAGCAGCAAAGTGCTGCATAAATTGAATGTGCCCTTCACCTATATAGAGAATTGCCAGGTAGAGGATGAGCCATTAGCGAAAGGCCTCGATACATTTCTTCGCGCGGTGAATGCCGCGAAAGTCTTGCGCAATGGCGTCCGGGTGGGAATGGTCGGACAGCGGATAGACTTCTTCTGGTCCACCATCATCAACGAGAGCGAATTGCTGGAGCGATTCAATGTTGAAATATTTCCGCTCGATATGGTGGAATTTATTGACGCAGCATTGCAGCGAGTTGAGCAAAATAAAAAACCATACGCGCAGGAAGTCACAGCGCTGCGCCGGAAATACCGTGTCGAAGGATTCGAGAGCGATACGCCCTTGATGAATCTGCTCGGTGTCCGCGACCAAATGCTCGCGCTTATCGAAACCCAGAGGCTGGATGGCCTTGCGTTTCAAACTTTCATGTCCATCGTCAACGCCACCGGTGCCTATTGTTCCTATGCCGAAAGCGTCGTTTCCGAAACCCTTCCCTTCGCCGCGGAAAGCGATATCCACGGCCTGATCAGCGACCTCTTGCTGCGCAGAGCAATCTACCATACCCAGGCGACCTACCTGGCGGAATTTACTGTCCGCCATCCGGAAGATGATAACGGTATTTTGCTCTGGCACGCAGGCGCGCCCATCTCGCTCTGCCACCCGGATGAGCAGCCTGTCATCGGCCACCATTGGATCCTTCCAAGCCCGCTTTCCGGCATGCTGCACTTCCGCTTGAAAGACGGCCCCATCACCGTCGCCCGTTTTGACGGTGACCAGGGCGAATATAAGCTGGCCATCGGCGAAGGGGTTTCGATGGAGGGACTAAAAACTCGCAATAACTACGTCTGGATGAAAGTAGATGATTGGCCCCGCTGGGAGCGCACCCTCATAACCGGCCCTTTCATCCACCACTGTGCCCTGGCCTACGACCATTGCGCGGACGCGCTGGTGGAAGCGTGTAAATATATCCCAGGGCTTGATCCAGTAAGACTGGACGGAGATGGCGCGGGCAAATGAGACTGCGCTGAGGAATGTAGGAAGGGCATCCAGCCACACTTTTCCGATATAGCATGTTTTATATACAGTTAGGAGGTTTCGCATGCCGTCTTATCGTTTCGGGGAGCTTTCTTCTCCTGAGATTGGAGAAGCCGTCAAAGAGGACCGTCTTATTGTCCTGCCAATTGGTACGACTGAAGAACACGGCCCGCATCTCCCGACCGACACCGATGCTCGCATTGCCGAAGCCATGGGGGAAGCGTTAGTCAAGCAGCTTTGCGCCGATGCGAGAATTCCTGCCCTTCTCATGCAGACGATTCACTACGGGTATTCAATGAAGATCATGCAACGGTGGCCGGGCACGGTTATTCTCAGCAGTCGGGTCTTCATGGATATGGTCAAGGAAATTTGTTGTTCAGTACTTCACATGGGATTCACGAAAATCATGATTATTGACGCCCATGGGCATCATGGGGCCGCCCTCGGCTTGGTCGCCAGAGAAATAGCCGATGCGACAGACCAGGCGATTGCCGTTGTTGCTCCCCACATTCTCACCAGGGATTTTTTCGCCAAACACCGGCTTTCCGATCATGGCGGCGAGATCCACGGTGGAGAGTGGGAAACATCTCTCGTGCTTCATCTCAGTCCCGAACTTGTGGATATGAGCAAAGCAACTTCGGACGATATGATGCGCTACCGTTCCGAATTCGTTGCCGGTGATTCTTTCGCAGGTAAGCAGAAGGTCAACTGGTCAACCTGGTATATACAGGAAAGCAAGCACGGGATATACGGCGACCCGACCGTAGCGTCAGCCGAAATGGGTAGATTACTGATTGAGAATTTTGTCGCTGAGGCAACTCGATTTGCCATCGAATTCTGGTCGCATGGTAGATAAACATTCCCGTCAACGTTTTGATTCAGAAAATAGACGCGAACCATTTTTCCAGATGAAAAATGCGGTTGCTGTCCCTATATTTGGGGTTCTTATGGCAACAGCCGGAATTGTATGGATGGCTATAGGATAGCGGAGACTTTCGTATGACAGGCAAGGAACGAATGCAGGCGGTATTGAGGAAGCAGCCGACGGATCGTTTACCGTGGACCACGCTGGTGGACAATAATACGCTCGACCGGTTGCCGCCGGAACTACGAGGAAACTGCGGCCTCGATTTCTACCGCCACCTCGGTTGCGACATCTTTCTGCTGGAAAGCTGGAACACTCCCCATGGCTTCCGCTCTCCCGCACTGCACTGGACCCCCGGCACAACCGTGGATTCCCGTAAAGAGGGCACGCGCAACATCACGACTTGCCAAACGCCCAAGGGAACGCTGACGGCCATTCATGACCGGGGGCATCCGGTAAAATACCCGGTGGATTCGATTGAAGCCGTGCAGGTATATCGGGGGATGTGGGAAGGCGCGCGTTTTACAGGCCAGGAGGAACGCGCAACTTTCGCTTCCATCGAGAGTCTGCTGGGGCCGGATGGCGTGATGACCCGTTTCTGGGGCCCCTCGACGATCCCGCGTCTTCTCGAACAGGACATGGGCACGGAAAATTTCTATTATCTCATGGCCGACCATCCTGCTGAAATGGACGGCCTGATCCGCACAATCCACGAGCGCGAACTGGAAGCGTTCCGCATCCTGGCCGACGGTCCGTGGGAATCGGTGACGCTGGTGGAAAATACCAGCACCTACTACATCGGTCCCGCGATCTACGAAACGTACAACATGCCGCATCAGCGCGACTTCGTGGAGATCACCCAACGCGCCGGCAAAACGGCCCTCCTGCACATGTGCGGTCATGTGCGCGACATCCTGCCGCTGATTAAAGAAACGAAGTGTGACGGCATCCACGCTCTGACGCCGCCGCCCACCGGCAACACGCCGTGGGAAACCGCGCTGGATGTGCTGGGCGACGACCTGATCATTTTCGGCGCCCTGGATCCTTCGATTTTCATCTCCGGCCCGGTGGACCGGATCGGTCCGGCGCTGGACCGCCTCATTACCCCGCGCCTGCGCGCCTCGCCCTTCGTTCTGGCCCCGTTTGCCGACGGCATTCCAGTGGAGCTGGAACGATTCATGGCGATAAAACAATGGATGGAGAAATCATTATTATAGCGGCGTTTCACAGAAGCGCCGCTACAGTCAATTGAATTAGGTTCACGTAGAGGTAACAGTTCACGCTTTATGAGGATAGATTAGAGATGCAAATGGGACTACTTTGGACTGCGGGAGCTTGCTCCCGCTTTGGGCCGCCGGAGCTTGCTCCGGCAACTTCCTGCAAGCAAGCTTCCAGGTCTTAAAGCGGCAGCGAGCTGCCACAGTCCAAATTGGCCTAATCTTTCCCACTGATTGAGTTCCTTATAATTCGATTTAATGAAAATTCTCATTATTTGTGAACTGTTACACGTAGAGAGACTGCTTGACAGAAAGGTGGAGGTTATGCGCATTACCATCGGTTCGGTTCCGAAACATGCAATAAAAAAATCGCTGCTGGGACACAACATCGAAATGACGCTGGATACGGGTGCGGGCTTTTTGTCCGAACGGCTGGACAATCCATACTTTGCCGGAACCGTGGATGCCGCGACTCATCTCGCCCGCTGCTGGGAGCCGTGCGGGCACTTCGCGGCGCCCGGGGTGCGGTTTGACATGGTCCCGGCCATGGGGCCCTGGGGCAAACCGAGCCAGCTGATTCACAATTTCAGCGGGCATCGCGGGGGAATCCTCCAGAACAAGCGCTGGGTGCAGGGCGGCGAGCGGCTGGTGGTAACAATCCTCGCACGGTGCCAGAATCAACCGGCGCGCCTTCGTTTCGGGCTTCGCCCGGACAAGGCTTCTCTGCCGGAATACGGCTCGGCCACCATCGAAGTAACCGCCGCCTACTGGAAAGAATACGAAGCCACGATTGAAATTCCATCGCGGGCCGGTACGGACACAACCGCGCTCTTCTGCTGCGAGATGGAACAACCGGGGATGATTTACCTGGACCAGGTTCACCTCCGCCCGGAAGGACAGCCTGTATTGCGGCGCGAGATGGTGGAGGCCATGCGCACGCTCGGCCTGGGACCGGTGCGGTTTCCCGGCGGGCACGCCTCGAGCGCCTACCACTGGTGGATGGGCACGGGGCCGCAGGCGCGCCGGGCAACACAGGACGACGCCATGTTCCGGTTTCCCGACGGCATGCGCTACGAGTTCGGCACCGACGAATACCTGTCCCTTTGCCGGGACCTGGACATTCCGCCACACATCACCGTCAACATCGGAAGCGGCACGCCGCAGGAGGCGGCTGACTGGGCGGCCTATTGCCGTAAATGGTGGGAAGATCAAGGTCTCAGCGCTCCGCCGATGTACTGGGAGATCGGCAACGAGACCTACTTGGTGCAGGAAGTCGGCAACAGCACTCCCGCGATGTATCTCCAGACGCTCCGGGAATATGTGCCGCCGATACGGAAGGCCTACCCCAACGCGCGCATCATCGTCATCGGCAGTGAGACCTACAGCAACGCCGCACCGGGCGCATGGCCGTGGCGCAGTGTGGTGCTGGATGGGGATGCAAACGATTTGCTGGATCTCATTGCCGTACACAGTTATATCGGTATGCCGCACGATGCCCGGGGCGCCGCCCGCCATAAGGCCCTCCTGAACGCGGTGGAGGCCATGGCAGAACGGGTGCAAGCCGCCATAGACGATCTGAAAAAACGCGGATTAAACAAGAAGGTGGCCATCACGGAATGGAACCTCTGGACCAGCGCCGGCCACAACGACGGAAAGGGATTCCTGGAGCCGTACGATGTGGAACACGCCATCTTCACCGCGTTAATGATGAATCGCTGGATTCGCATGGGAGCCGAGTTGGAACTGTCCAACTTCTACCATCTCGTGAATCCCATGGGCGTCTTCATTAGCCGCGGCGCCCATTTTGAGAACACGGTACTGGCGGACGTCTTCCAGTTGTATCGGTCGGCCGCACCGGGACGCATGCTCGACGTAAAAGTGGCATCGCCCAAAGGAGAGAAATCGGCCGTGGATGCCGTGGCCGTGTTGGGACAAAAAGGAAAAGTCCGGCTGTTCGCGGTGAACAGTTCGCCCGATTCCCCCGCAGAGCTGGAGGTAAAAGGAATCGCAGGCGACCTGCGCGGCGCCGGATTGAAAGGGACCGATTTCTGGCAGAGCAAGATGGCCTCCTTCCAGGTCCAGTCCCGTCAAGGTCGGCTCGTGTTGCCTCCCTTTTCCATCGTGAATCTCGAAGGTACAATCCAGAAAAAGAAATAGACATGAAGCACAAGAAAGCACTGCAGATTGACTTCGGAAGCACCACGGGTAGGATCAAACCGGTAAACGGTGTGTGCAATGGGCCGTATGTGCTGGGCAGTCATACCTCAAACATGGAAAAGCTCCATGCCGAAGCGGCCTTTCCCCACGTGCGCCTGCATGACTGTCACTGGCCGAATCCGAACGTAGTGGATGTGCCGTGTATCTTCCCGCTCTTCCACGCCGATCCCGACGACCCTGCAAACTACATCTTTGCACCGACCGACGACTATCTCGCCGCCATCGTGAAGAATGGCGCGGAGATCATCTATCGGCTCGGGGTCAGCATCGAGCACAAGACCGCCTACTATATCCATCCCCCAAAGGATTTTGGCAAATGGGCAAGAATCTGCGTGAACATCATCCGCCACTACAACGAAGGCTGGGCCAACGGATTCCGTCACAATATCCGGTACTGGGAGATATGGAACGAAGCCGAGCACAGCGCCATGTGGCGCGGCACGCTGCAGCAATACTTCGAGCTGTATGAAACTGCGGCAAAGGCAATTAAGGCCCACGATCCGAAGCTGATGGTCGGCGGGCCTGCCGCGTGCACTCCGGCGCGGTATTCGGCCGAATTTATTGCTTTCTGTCGTGCCCGTCAACTGCCCTTGGATTTCTACTCCTGGCATATCTACACAGACTCCCCGAAAGTAGTGCTTCGCAAAGTGGTTATTGCCAGAAAGCTCCTCGATGAAAATGGTTTCGCGGCAACGGAAAGCCATATGAACGAATGGCGGCCCATCATTGACGGCCGGCTGGTGGCCAAGGAAGGCCCACCAACAACCGTTGACGGAGCTTTCCCGGCCGCCAGCGCCGCTCAACCGCTCACAACGGTTGAAGAGGCTTTTGCCTCTAACCGCAATCACGAAGCCGCAGCCTTCTCCGCCAACGTGCTCATGCAACTGCAGGATGCCCCATTGAACGTGGCGAATTACTATACAGCCGACGATTCGCCCTGGAGCATGTTCAACGAGTTTGGTGTGCCGGGTAAAGTCTTCTTCGCATTCAAGGCGTTCCGCCGCATGCTCGACACTCCGAATCGCGTGGCCGTGGAAGGCGAACTCGGCGCAGATGAAGTGTCCGCGTTGGCCGGAGTTTCGGACGACCGGAAATCCGCCGCGATCATGGTCAGCAATTATCGCGGACCGGCTTCGAAATTTTCCATCCGGCTGAAAGGTCTTCCGCTGACCGGGGAAATACGCGCCGAGTGCTATCGGCTGGATGAACAGCACGATCTCGCCCAGGTTTCCGAGGAAGTTGTGAAAGGGAAAGATCCGGTCCTGATCCTGGATATTCCACCCAGCACGGTGTGGCTGGTGAGTCTGAAATGCCCATAGGCGGCGAATTAAAAATGCAAAAGGTTGAAAAGGAGGCAAGCACGGATATCGCCACGACATATCGCATTGATTTCGATTCTGCCGCGGGTGTTTGGCGAAGACTTCACGGCGTGAACGGCGGGCCGCTCTCCTGCGGCAGCTGGCTGGATCACTCGAAGTTCACCTGGACCTCCGCGGACCGGCCGAAGCCTGGAACGTGCGAGCGTTCCTGCTGGATGACCGCCACGACCTTGAGGAAACAACGTCGGTGCTGTCCGGCAAGGGCCTACTCCACGTATTTGCGCCGCCGGCATCGGTTGTCCTGCTCTTGCTTGACACGACCTGCAATCCATCAAACTTAACCAGATAACACCCATGAAAGACGAAATCCAGGACTGGCACCGAAGAACGGCCTGCGCGGAAGGCATACGGATTGTGCTGCCGAAGAACTCCGGGCCGGTGATCAAGAATATCGCTAGGGTATTCACGCGGCAGGTGGAGTCGCGGTGCGGCGCCAAGGTTACGACATCGGGGAAAGCGCCGCTGACAGCAGAACTGGCGATCGAACCGGGCATCGGCGCCGAAGGATTCACCATCGCCGACGGCAAGGACGGTGCGGTGCGGATCATCGGCAACGATGAACGGGGTGTGCTGTATGGCGTCGGGAAATTCCTGCGCGAGTCGCGATATGACAAAGACGGCTTCACGCCGGGCGCATGGCGCGGCACCTCGGCGCCGAAATGCCCGGTGCGGATGGTCTACATGGCCACGCATTTCGGCAACTTCTACGAAGCGGCGCCAATTGAGGAGGTCATCCACTACACGCAGGACCTTGGATTGTGGGGCTACAACGCGATAGGAATTCATTTCCCGACCTGGCAATTCAACGGTTTCGGAGATCCGGCGGCGGGCGCCTGGCTGAAACGGTTCAAGATCGTCCTGAGAGAAGCAAAGCGATGCGGCCTTCAGATCGCCCTGCTCCAGGACTGCAACGATGCCTGGAAGAATCGCCCGGACCATCTGCGAAAGACCGACGTCCCCGGTCATCGCCGCGGGAATTTC
>Ga0315288_10006484_pt1 | contig 14838 bp, 13 predicted proteins | sample YL17G11_20_MG_FD_203454 | JGI IMG/M metagenome (GOLD analysis project Ga0315288, IMG submission 203454) | Sediment microbial communities from Yellowstone Lake, YNP, Wyoming, USA - YL17G11_20 | ecosystem: Environmental > Aquatic > Freshwater > Lake > Sediment | place: USA: Wyoming | collected... | reverse complement strand
TCAGCACCCCAATGATCTGCTCCTCCGAAAACCGGCTCTTCCGCATGGTCCCGTCCTCCTGTCTGGAAACCCCAGTCTACCCGGAGGACTCTCATTTAGAATGGACCAGTTTGCGGGGAGCAGGTCACATGGATGAGCTCCTGAGGCGGATGCCACGCATACTCGGCAATTGGTTGTTCCTCTCAATTCTGCGATTTCCAGGTATTCTGGTCAACAAGATCGCCGCTGCAAGCTACCTGAATATTCAGACCAGTGCCTTTGACCGGAACGAAATACAGAATCATTTTCAGAGCGCCAAGTACACTGGGCCGTTCTCTGACTCTGAGCTTGGGCCATGGTGGTGGCGTGCGGAGTTGGATGTGTTGCTCGGAGATGCCGGGTGCGTAGACGGACGTGAATACGTCGGGAAGAAAGTGGGTACGGTCCAAGCGTGCCTTGATCCACAGTCGGGCGAGCAGGCTGGCTACTACTGCATGTTGACCCAGCAACCCTTGAGTGCCTCCAACTCGCGGGGAGGCATCAGTTGGTTTCCCTCCGGAGCGGACCTGGCACGAATCCGGAAGGACAAGTTTGAACAGATTACGGCGTTGGTGGGCGGCTACTGATTGTAGAGGTGGTGGGACATGCCTTCGTTTGGTAAAATCCAACAAATATACGGGACTTTCCTCGACAGAGCTTTAAGGTGGATGAGGGGAAACGGTTATTCAGTGAACGCGGCTGTTAGCATTTCCGCGACAAAAATGGGACCAGATGAAGTCGTTGTGACAACAAAGGACCCCCTCCACTTCCAAGATTGGCCCTATCGAAAGAAAAGCAGTGAGAAGATCGAGATTCTTGCCTCCATCCGTGAAACAGTGTCGCTTCAGCAAGGGACTTGCAATAGCGCGACTGTGTGTGTCCACTACTTTGAGATTGATGGGAATCGGGCGATAGCAACCGAGAGCCTCCGCTATGATTGCCTGCTTCCTCCTCAGACTAAGAAGCAGCATCCTGTATGTCATGTTCACTGCAGCAATGAGAAACCTAACAGACTTCCTCCGTCCTTTCGCTGGGAAGTCGATGACCATCCGATCGAGAAAAGGTGCCAGACTGTACGAATTCCATCTGCGTTCGTGAATCTGCCAGGATTGCTTGCCATCCTTGCCGCCGATCATATGACAGAGGCCCACTGGGAAGATTTCGTGAAGGTATGTCTCAGGAACATTGATGAATTCCCTCCCATCGCGCATCATGATATTGTGGACAGTGCCATACGTGAAGGGCGACTTAGCGCATGGAAGTGGTACGAGAGGTGATTATCATCAGAGCCTGACTTTGCACGCCGAGGCCATTCTCGACCAGAAGACCAACCAGTTGCTCACCGTTCATCAAGGCAACGGGCAGCGACGAACGTCCAACAGCCAACGTCCAACGTTCAACGTTCAGAGGAACGACGAGGGGCAGGGGCTTTTTTGATGGACAGTTTTGGGCGGAAGGGCTTATAATCGCTGCGATTGCAGTGCCAATTGCGGCGAGGTTCGGCGCGAGCCTACTCCGCCGAAGCAGATGCTTCGGCTACGAAGGCCGGAAGTACGAGGCGGCAATGTGGACCAGATTAAGCGGCCGTCCGGTGAAAGGCGGGGCGGATGTCCACCCTGTTCGCATTCCTGGTAAGGGAACCGACAATCGGCCGGGCTTCGCCCCGGCGGAGCGGGGCTTCGCCCGGGCAGAGCCGGGTGAAGCCCGGCCTGGCGGCGGTCCTCGGTGCGCCCGCGGCCGCAAGGGTTTACCGTAGTTTCGTGATGGACCTGTGCGAGCGATTCTCGGGCCTGTCGGTCCGGAGCCGGGTGCTGGCCTATGCCCCGCGCGGCGCGCGGAAGTCGGTGGAGTTGCTGGCGTCGCGGCACTGGCGGCTGATGCAGCAGCAAGGCTCGACGCGGGGCCAGGTGCTGGCGAGCCTGTGCGAACACGCCCTGCGGACGGGGCACCAGCGGGTGGTGGTCTTGGTGACGGATTGCCCGACGGTTCCGGACGCGTTCGTCATCGAGGCGTTCGACCGGTTGCTGGTGGACGACGTGGTGCTCGGCCCGACGACCGGGGGCGGGGTGTACCTGGTGGGCCTGAGCCTGGAGAGGCCGGAACTTTTTCTCGGTTTCGACTGGGACGGCGAGGGGGTGTTCGACTCGCTGGTGGACCGGGCGGAGGCGTTCGGCCTCGTCCTGGGCCTGGTGCCGCACTGGTACGACGTGGAGGACGCGGCGGGCCTGGAGCGGCTGGAGAGCCACCTGAGGGCGCTCGGCGTGGCGGGAAGCGAGGGGCTGCCGAAGCGGACGGCGACGCTGCTGGGACGGTTGAGGCAAACGGAGTAGAGCGCGTACCACGAGAGAGCCCGGTCGCAAGGGTGTGGAGCACTGGCGGGCAAGCCGCCAGTGGCACCCGGCATGCTTTCGCGAGCGAAAGCATGGCACCCGGCTGCTGGGACGGCTGAGGCAAACGGAGTAGGGCGCGTGGCGAGGAAAGGGCGCAAGCCTGCGAGGGGCGGCACTGGCGGGTCCCGGTCCCGGCTTCGCCGAGGCGACGCCCGGTGTGCCGGGAGGACCGGCGGCACCCGCAGGGGATCTGCGGCAGACGAAACAGGGGGTCGGGGCATGGCGGGCGAATTCGAGGAAGAACTGCGGAACTCGACGGTCCTCATCGCCGACGACAACCAGCAGAACGTGGAACTCCTGCAGGCGTATCTGGAGGAACTGGGGTGCCGGGTGGTGTCGGCGGCGGACGGGCAGGAGACGCTGAAGAAAGTGGCCTCGGAGAAGCCGGACCTAATACTTCTGGATATCATGATGCCGAAGATGAGCGGGTTCGAGATTTGCCGAAAACTGAAGGCGAGCCCCGCCACCGCGGGCATCCCGATCTGCATGGTGACGGCCCTGACGGAGGTGGGCGACATCGAGCGGGCGGTGGAGGCGGGGACGGACGATTTTCTCTCCAAACCGGTCAACCGGTGGGAACTGGTGACGCGCGTGCGGAGCCTGCTGAAGGTGCGGCACCTGCAAAACGAACTGGAACGGACGCTGGCGTACCTGGAGGAAGTGGATTCGAGCCGGGGCGAAGGCGACGCCTAAAGTCGCTTCCCGCGGGGGTCCATGAGGCCGTCGGCTTCTCTTGATCCGAGCGATATGGGACACGCCAAACACCCTCCCCGTGCCGATGAGGTCCGATCGTTTCTGCGGGACCGCGTCGGCGACCTACGGCAAACCCTTTCGGATTTGATCCGGGCGCGGACCGAGAACCCGCCGGGCGACGAGCACCTTGCGGCGAAGATTCTCACGCAATTCTGCGAGGCCGAAGGCATCCCCTACGAAACTTTCGAGAAGGAGCCGGGGCGGACGAACGTGGTCGCACGCATCGGTCCCTGCGCAGCATCCTGCGGAGGCGCGCCGGGACCGCGCATCGCCGTGCCGCTGCACTTCGACGTGGTGCCCGCGGGCGACGGGTGGGAGACGGACCCATTCGAGCCGGTCGTCCGCGGCGACCGGATCATCGGGCGCGGGGCGAAGGACAACAAGGGCCCCCTGGCGGCAATGATGCTGGCGGCGAAATATCTAAAGATGCACGAGGCGGAACTCCCGGGAACTCTGCTCCTCGTGGGCGCGGCCGACGAGGAGGCCGGCAGCGCCCTGGGGATGCGGTACCTCCTGGAGGAGTGCTCTTTCGAGGCGGACGTCGCCATCGTCCCGGACGCGGGGCACGAGATGCGCCGGGTCCTCGTGGGCGAGAAGGGGGTGCTCTTTTTCAAGGTGGTGGCGGAGGGCCGGCAGGCGCACGGCTCGTCGCCGGAGCGCGGGGCGAGCGCCCTCTGGCCGGTGGTGGAGTTTCTGGAGCGGATTCGGGAGTGGCGTCCTGCGTCGGCGAAGTCGGACCTCTTCACGGCGCCGACGCTCAACGTCGGCGCGATCCACGCGGGGACCGTGCCGAACATGGTGCCCGGGCGGTGCGAGGCGCTTGTGGACATCCGGTATCTGCCGGGGACGGACGTGGAAAGTATATTGGCGCATTTGCGCGGCATTATGTCGGAGACGGCGGGGAAGGCGGCGGGCGTGCGGATGCGGCTGGAAGTGATTTCGGACCAGCCGCCGAGCCAGGTCCCCACCGACCATCCGCTGGTGAAGGTGATTCAGCGGCGGACGGAAGAGGTGACGGGCCTGAGGCCGGAGGTGTTCGGCCAGTCGGGGGCGTCGGTGGCGAAGTTTCTGGTCCTGCGCGGGATCCCGGCGGTCGGTTTTTCGTGCGGGCCGGAGGGCGTCGAGCACATGGCGAACGAATGGACGAGTCTCGATGAACTGACACGGTTTGCCGAGGTCATGACGCTCGTCGTGTGGGACCTCGCGAGCGAAGGGGTGAGACCATGAGACGCGCGGCAGCGTGGTCCGGCGTGGCGGCGCTCGTGCTTTCGGCATGGGTCGCGGGCGGGTGCCGCCTCGCGGGCGAGGAGCGGCCGGAGGCGGCGGTCGCGGCGGTCGAATCGGTGCGCCCTGCGCGCGAGCGGATCGAGCGGTTGCCGAACGGACTGGAGGTGATCGTGCGCGAGCGGCACCTCGGGGGCGTGGCGGCGTTTCGCGTTTACGTCGGCGCGGGGAGCCTGAACGAGGGCGAATACGCAGGCAGCGGAATCTCGCACCTCCTGGAGCACGTCGTCTCGGGCGGATCGACCCAGGAACGGACGGAGGCGGCGACGCGCGAGGCCCTCGAGACCATCGGCGCCCAGACCAACGCCCACACGAGCAAGCAGTTCGTGTGTTACCACGGCCAGGCGGAGGCGGGGCGTATCGGCGAACTCATCGACATCATTTCAGATTACGTCATGAACAGCCGGGTGGACGCGAAGGAGTTCGCCCGCGAGTTCGAGGTCGTCCAGCGCGAACAGGAGCGGGCGGAGGCCGACCCGGACCAGGTGCTGTGGCGGCTGGCGGACGAGAACTTCTTCCTGAACCATCCGGCGCGGTACCCGGTGATCGGGTACCTGGACGCCCTCAGGCGTCTGACGCGGGAGGACCTGGCGGCGTTCTACGGGCGGGCGGTGCGACCGGACAATGCCGTAGCGGTGGCGGTCGGCGACTTCGATGCGGACCAGGTGTTCGAGGCGATCCGGTCGGCGCTGGGAGGCTGGGAGCGGCGGTCGGCGGCGCCGGTCGTCCTCGGTCCGCGCGAGACGCAAGTTGCGCCGCGCCGGGCCGAAGAGAAGATGGACGTCGCGAGCGTGCGGGCGATTCTGGAGTTTCCGACGGTTCAACTGACGCATCCAGATTTGTATCCGCTGGACATCCTGGCGTTCGTGCTGGGGGAGGGGCGGGCGTCGCGCCTGGTGGGAGACCTTCGGGAGCGGCGCGGCCTGGTGCAGGAAATTGCCTGTTTCAGTTACACGCCCGCGGGGTACGACGGCGGGCAATTCAGCGTCCTCTGGCAGGCGGAGCCCGAGAAGGCCGAGGCGGCGCGGACGGCGGCGCTCGAGCATCTGGCCCGGGCGGCGCGCGAGGGAATCACGGCGGAGGAACTCGCCCGCGCGAAGCGCCAAAAAGCGAGCGAGTACGTCTTCTCGCTCCAGGCCTGCGAGGACATCGCGAGCGACCTCGGGACGAACGCCCTCCTGGTGGGCGACCCGCACTTCTCGGATCGCTACGTGCGGAACATCCAGCGCGTGACGCTCGAGGACGTGAAGCGCGTGGCGGCGAAGTACCTGAGGCCGGAGGTCCTGTGCGAAACGGTCGTGCGGCCGAAGGAAAAAACGCCGGCCGAGGGCGAAAAACCGCCCGCGCCGGCCGTCGCGTCGCAGCGGCCGGAGATCATCTCGCGCGTGCTGGCGAACGGGGTGCGGCTGCTCCTGTGCCCGGTCGCGGATTGCCCGACGGTGAGCATTCAGATGGGCCTGCGCGGGGGCCTTTCGATCGAGTCGGAGAAGAACGCGGGCATCTCGCACTTCATGAGCCGGATGCTCCTCAAGGGAACGTCGAGGCACACGGCATCCGAGATTGCCTCCGCGACCGACGCGATGGGGGCCGAGATGAATGCGTCGTCGGGGCGGAACGCGATTTACCTTTCCGCGCGGTGCCTGGCGGAGGATTTCGAGAAGACGTTCGACCTGGCGTCGGCGAGCATGCTGGAGCCGACCTTTCCGCCCGAGGAAGTCGAACTGATGCGGGGGCAACTGTTGGCGGAACTCGCGCAGATGGAGGACACGCCGCACGGCGAGGCGGCCCTCTTTTTCCAGCGGTGCTTCTTCACGGATTCGCCGTACCGGTTCCCCGTGCAGGGCTCGGCGGAGGTGGTGGCGGCCCTCGGTCGCGAGGACCTCGCCGGCTGGCATAAACGCCTCGTGGTGGGAAACAACCTCGTGGTGGCTGTCTTCGGGGGGATGGACCTCGTGAAGGCGGCCAATTACGTCGCGCGGCAAGTGGAAAGTTTGCCGGCGAACCCGAACCTCAAGTTTCCGGCGGACGTCGCGCCGCGCAAGACCGCGGGGCGGGAGGTGTACATCAAACCCTCCGAGAAAGGCGCCGCGATCGTCTATGTCGCCTATCCCGGAACGGACATTTACAACGTGCGGGACCGGTTCCCGATGGACGTGCTCGACACCGTCGTCTCGGGCTACCAGATGCCGAGCGGTTGGCTGCACGAGGAGTTGCGCGGCAAGGGCCTCGTGTACGAGGTGCACGCGTACGCGATGACGGGCCTCCTGCCGGGGTGCTTTGCGGCCTATGCTGTGTGCCAGCCGGAGAAGGCGGTCGAGGTCGCCCGGACGATCGAGGCGGCGATGAAGCGTGCGGCGTCGCACCGTTTCGAGGAGAAGGAACTGGCGCCGGCCCGCGCGACGATTATCACGGCCAAGGAACTCGGCCGCGAGACGGTGGAAGGCTGGGCGTTCGAGGCGGCCGTGGACGAGGCGCTGGGACTCGGCGCGGAATTTGCGCGCGAGGAAATCGAGCGCATCCGGGCCGTGACGCCCGAGGAGGTCCAGCGCGTGGCGCGCGAGTACCTTAAAGACCCGGTCATCGTCGTCGTGACGAGCGACCCGAAGGCGGCCGAAACCATCCGCAAGTAATCGCTAAGCCGCAAGCGGCACGGGCGGGCGGGGATGAAGACGACGGCCGAGCCTTCGCTCCAAACGCCCGACAAACCCGGCCTCGCCCCTGGGGCGAGGCCGGCCAGGGTGCCGCGCTGTGAACGCTCCAGCCGGTGCAGGCCGTCGTAGGTATAATTCCGTCACTGGCCTTCGGGAAAGCCAAAGGCCTTCGCATCCTCCTTCAGGTCTCTCAGGACACGTTCGATGAGTCGCCGGATCTCCTGTGCTACTCCTTCCGCCGACCGTTTCTCCTTCGGCAGTATTGCCCAGCATATTTTGACGGCTTCACGCAGCATCGCATCGACGCCCGACGGTCCGAAGGTTTCCCTCATGAACGTCACATCCTCTTCTCCCTCGATTTTCTTGAGCATAACGCCTCCTTCCTAACAAAGTTTACATTCCCGTGGACAAGATACCTATTTCCGGAATCTTCTCATAGGTCCCCCGACTTGCCAAACCTGACACGTCGCCCGACTTGTCGAGGCGTCCGATCACGGCCCCCGCTCCCGACTGGGGATAGCGATAGTATACCCCGGTGGGAACGGCGAAAAAACAATAAACAATGTCCAACGCCCAACGGGTGCGGCAAGATTTTCTGGCAGCCCCGGAAGGGGCGTCTGACGGGTAGCCACGGGCGCAAACCCGTGGGAACCAGGAACCAAGCACCACGCCTTTCCTTTTGTTGCCTTTTCCAAGCCCCGTAGGGGCGCTTGAAAAGGTTCAATCGCCCCTACGGGGTTCCAACGGAGAAATGGAAGAATGTTTTTTGTCCGTTTCCTTTCCACGGGCCCTCCACAGGCGGGTAAACTTGCGCCCGTGGCTAGAGAATCCCGGCGCGCCGGGACCTCCGGCACTTGTTACGGCTTCTTTCGATGCTCAACACCCGTGCCGGAAAAATCAGGCACACCCCACACCCACGCCCGACGGGATTTCCGGGGACAGTGGCCACGGGGCCGGTCGTGGCGACGTTTCGGTTGACAGGCGCCAGGAGGCGGCGTAAGGTGGCGTTCGGACCGCCCGTCGATCCCGGCGCGCCGGGATCGGCGGGCGGGCCGAACGGCGGCGGGCGCTCAGGGCGACGCCTCGCGGTCGCGGGGAAACGCGCTCGCCTTCCGGCTTCGTCCTGCGGACTACGCCGGGACAAGTCGGCTCGCGGCTAAACGTGACGGACGCTAAGCCGCGGGCGGCTCGAACGGCGTCCCGGGGCCCGCCAGAGGCGGGTAAAATTCGCGTTCATCCCCGGGCGTTGAACGGAGCGCCAAGAAACAGTTTTTAAAACTAATGCCACCCCTCACCCCAGCCCTCTCCCACAAGGGGAGAGGGGGTTATGAAACAGGCTCGCAAGCGGCGCGCGGGAGGCGGAGAGCCGGGAAGGAGAGCAGGATGACTTATCGTTCGAGACCGCTGAAGGAATATCTGAATCACGCGGCAGCGGCGCAGCCGACGCCGGGCGGCGGGAGCGTCGCCGCCGTCGCCGGGGCCCTCGCTTCCACGATGGCCTCCATGGCCGCGGGCTTCACGAGCGGCCGCGAAAAGTTCAAGGCCGTCCAGGCGGAGATTGACGAGGCGCTGGGTCGGCTCGCCGAGACGCGCAGCCGCCTCCTGGACCTGGCGGACGAGGACATGAAGGCGTACGAGGCCATCATGGCCGCCTACCGCCTGCCGAAGGGGAGCGACCACGAAAAGGCCGCACGCGACGAAGCCGTCCGCCGGGCGACGAAGCATTCGCTCGGCATCGTCGAGAGCGTCCTCGGCGGCTGCCGGGACATTCTGGTCATCGCGCTTCGGCTGGCGGGGATTGCGAATCCGAACCTCATCAGCGACGTGGGCGTGGCCGGGGAACTCGCCCACGGGGCCGCCCGGGCCGCCCTCATCAATCTCGAGGTCAACCTGGCGGGTTACAAGGACGCGGCGGACGCGGCGGCGGTGCGGGGCCGCGCCGACGAGATGCTGCGCGAGGTCGAGCAGGTGGCGAAGGGAATCCGGTCGGCGGTCCTCGCAGCGCTAAGAGGCTGTTAAATCCCTCTCCCCTGGTGGGAGAGGGACAGGGTGAGGGGGGACTCATCGGCCGTTCAATGCTTTTTTCACCCTCACCCCTCCCCTCTCCCGTCAAGGGAGAGGGGGGTTATGAAACAGTTTCTAAGGAAATAGCGTGGCCCTGGAGCGGGAATACAAGATCGAATCGTCGGCGCGGCAATGCTCGGCGTGCGAGCGTGCGTTCGGCGTGGGGGAGGAATACTATTCGGCCGTCGTCGAGACGGAGGAAGAGGCGCGCCTCGCGCGGCGTGATTTCTGCCCCGCGTGCTGGCAGCCCGAGACGCAGACGTTTTTCAGTTTCTGGAAGACGAGCGTGCCGGCGCCTGAGCCGACGCGCGGGCCGCGATTGATTGATTTCACGCGTCTGCTGCGGCTGTTCGAGCGGCTCGAGAAGAGCGAGGAAGAGGAGAACCGCCGGTTCCGCTACGTCCTGGCGCTGGTGCTGATGCGGAAGCGTCGGCTTCGGCTGGTTTCGTTGCGGCGTCTCGGCGGGCGGGCGGAAGTGCTCACGCTCCGCGAGGTGGGCGGCGACCGCCAGCACACCGTCCAGAACCCCGGCCTCTCGGACGAGGAGGTCCAAGGCGTCGCCGACCGGCTCCGCGAAATTCTCGACATGCCCGAGCGGTGGGAAGAGGAAGATGCCGGGGAAGGCGGGCCCGATGTCTCCTAATACCGCGCTGCGAACAGCCAGCGCCCCGCCCCACGACAAGGCTCGGGGCAGGCAAGCGGGGCGGCGAACCAGGTGCGCTGCGAACAGCCAGCGCCCCCGCCCCACGACAAGGCTCGGGGCAGGCAAGCGGGGCGGCGAACCCGCCGCGAGGCAAGTTGACAGAATTTTTCTCGGGGCGATGGTTCTTGCGGTTCTCGTGGCGGGAGGTTGTGCCCCGGCTTCGCAGCGAGCGGCCCCCGAGCAGGCGCTCGTCCGGGGGCCGCAGGAAGTCCTCGCGGCGCACAACGCCTGGGCCGATTCCGTCCGGCACCTCTGGGCCCGGGCGGACCTGATGTTTGACTTTCCCGTCGGCGAGGGCAAACGCGTGCGCCACGACGTCACCGGCCACCTGTTTCTCGAGAAGCCCTCGAACCTGTTCGTCCACGGCGAGGTGCTGGGCCAGGACGTCTTCACGCTCGGCGCGAGCGCCGAGAGGTTCTGGCTCTGGATCAAGCCGAACGTCAACACCGTCTGGACGGGGCAGCGCGGCGGGCCGGGCGAGGCGAGGCTCAGCATTTCGCCGTCGGCCCCTGCCGAGGCGCTCGGCGTCTTTCGGATCGACCTTGAGCCGGACGCCCGGGCCGAGTTCGTGGCGTATCCGGAGCATTATGTTTTGAGCGTCGAGCGTGCGGTCGGCGGCAAGCGCGTGCCCGTCCGGCGGATATGGTTCGACTCGGTTTCGCTCCGCCCGAGGCGCGTCGATTTGTTTGACGAGACCGGCCGGCACACCCTGATGGCGGAACTTCTGAAGTACGAGGGCGTGGGCGCTACGGAGGTCTGCACGGTTTACCGGGCCCGCTTCTACGGCGACGAGGAAGTGGACCTGGTGCTTCGCCTCAAGGACGTGAGCCTGGAGAAGCGGCCGAACCCGCGCGTCTTTGAGTACCGCCCGCCGGCCGGGGCGAAGGAAAAGAACCTCGACGCTCCGGAGTAGGAAACAAGGCCCGTCTCCGGCAGCGAGTGCACGTTTGACGTGGACAGCGTCGTCGTGGCGATCGGGAAGCGGCCCAATCCTGTTATTTCGACCGAGTCCCGATGGGACGAGCGGAGAAATCTCGCCGGGCCAAAGGCAAAACGACCACGGTGAGACCCCTCCACTCCCTTCGGTTGGCCTCGTCACGACCCGGTTATTCGGACAGGCTCTTAGTACTACTACGCTACAAGGGCGGTTCGGACAAGCGGCCGTTGGGCTGCTGTTGGACGATCAAGGGACCAGCGATGTGACACGCTTTGTAGCGTAGTAGTATTAGTGCGCAAAGTTCGTCACGTCGTCGCAGAACGCCTTCTCTTTTTCCTCCGGCTTGGCGGCGCGTCGCCCGGGACGTCGGCAAGCGACGTCGAGTCGCGGTTCGGCGTCAAGTTGCGCGTGTCGGGCGACGGGAAAGACTGCGTCCGCGTGTGGTACGATCCGAAGACCGACCAATTCGGCACGGACGGCGTCGTCGTCGAGAAGGCGTCCGCCTGGGGCGGCATCACCCGACACGGGTCGCGGGACGAGCCGGTCGTGTTGCGCATCTTCCTCGACAGATCCGTCCTCGAGGTCTACTGCGGCGGGGCCGCCCTGACCAACCGAACCTTCGCGGACGCCAAAGCGCTCGGCGTGGACCTGTTCGCCGAGGGCGGCACGGCGAGGCTGCAATCCCTCGACGTGTGGAAGGTGAACCCCCTGTGGAAGCCGTGAGCGCAGGAGAGAATCGCAAGCGTGTTCTGCAACCGCTTCCAACCCCTTCCGCAAAGGGGGGCGGCAAATTCGGTTGCCCGGGTTCCCGGCAGGCCCTACAGTGGCGGCGGAAGGAGGCTGCGTGACGGAGGCAAGGCTGGACATCGTCGCCATCGGAAGCCTGGCGAAGAATAAGTATTGGAAAGAGAAGTCGCCGGCACGCGAGGAGTACGCGACGGCGACGCTCATCCGCGCGGGCAAGATGACGCTCCTGGTGGACCCCGGCTGGCCGGCCGAGGTCCTTCGGTCGGCGATTTTTTATCGCGCGGGCCTCGAGCCGGGGGCGGTGACGCACGTTTTTGTGACGCATTTCGACCCGGCCCACCGGCGGGGGATCGCCCTCTTTGCGAAGGCCAAGTGGTGGATGTACGAGGAGGAGATGCGGTACGCGGACGCGGAGTTGCCGGACGACGCGCCGGACCGGCAGGTTCTCGCGCGCCTGGAGGCGGCGCCGGAGCGCCTGGCGCCGGGGGTGGACCTGTATCCGACGTTCGGCCACACGCCGGGCCACGCGTCGCTGCTGGTCTATTCGGCGGTCCAGAGCACGATCGTGGCGGGCGACGCGGTTCTGACGCGCGACCATTTCGAACAGGGCGACCTGGGCGAGCCGCCGTGGGACCTGGCGAAGGCGAAGGAATCGTTCCAGGAAATCCTCGAGATCGCCGACGCCGTCGTGCCGGGTCACGATAACCTGTTTCTGTGCCGGATGGGCGGGGGGTTGGTCTGACGGCTTGCATCACGAGAGCCTGTAAGGGAATGCCACTTCGCGGAGAGCGGAGAGATAAAGGGACGAAGGGCACGTCAATGACGAAGAACGAGATTCGAATGACGAATCAATTCCGAATGACGAAATCCGAATCGCGCGGACGCGTTTCGTCATTCGGGTCTCGGATTTGAATCGTCATTCGGATTTCGCCATTCGGATTTTTCCCATGTTCCTCCGTCCCTTTGTCCCTGCGTCCCTGGCTAAGAGCGCCGGCAGGTGCTGCCCAAGCCTTGCACGCCAGCGTCGGGACGGTAGAATCGTCTGCACCAAGACAGGCGAGGGGGACGGGCGATGCTAGAGGTTCTGTCGGCGTTTTCCTTCCATCTGTCGGCGATGGCGCTGCTGCTCGGCGCCTCGGCGTTCTTTTCGGGGTCCGAGACGGCCCTGTTCTATCTTTCGCGCGACCAACTGCGTCGGTTCCGCACTTCGGGAAACCCGCTGCGGTCACTTGCAGCGCGGCTGATGGACGATCCGCGGCGGGTGCTGGTGACGGTGCTGTTTGGGAACATGACGGTCAACGTGGGCTTTTTTGCGATGAGCGTGATGCTGGCCCACCGGATCGGCGAGCGATTTCCGGGACAGGCGTGGGGGTGGCGGGTCGGCATCTTCATCGTCGCGCCGCTGCTGGTGATCGTGTTCGGCGAAGTGACGCCGAAGAGCCTGGCCGCCACGATGCCGGCGCGGATCGCGCCGTGGGTCAGCCTGCCCTTGACGCTCCTCGGTTGGGTGGTCCTGCCGCTGCGCATGGTCCTCGGCTACGCGGTAGTGGGCCCCCTGCAGCGTCTGATCACGGGGCGGCGGCCCGTCCCGCGGGCCCTGGTGACGACGGACGAACTCCAGGCTATCGTCGAGGTGTCGGAGCGCGAAGGGGCCGTCTCGCGCGACGAAAGCGAGATGCTCACCGAAGTGCTGGAACTGGCGGAACTCAGGGTCCGCGAGGTCATGAGGCCGCGCGTCGAAATCGTCGCCTGCGACGTCCGGACGCCGACGGCCCGGGTGCTGGACCTCTTTCGCCGGTCGCGCCACACGAAGATTGTGGTGTACGAGGGTGGGATTGACGAGGCCCGCGGCGTCGTGTACGCGAAGACGGCGTTCCTGAACCCGGACCGTCCGCTGGCGGTCCTCGTGCGGCCAGTGCATTACGTGCCGGAGACCAAGACGGTCGAGAGCCTCCTCCAGGAGTTCCGGGCGAAGCGGATTCAGTTCGCGCTCGTGGTGGACGAGTACGGGGGCGTGGCGGGCCTGGTGACGCTCGAGGATTGCCTCGAGGAGATCGTCGGCGAGATCGAGGACGAGACGGACCGGCCCGGCCTGGAACCCGTCCGCCGGCTCGGCCCGGCGGAGTACCTCCTGGCGGGGAACCTTTCGATCCGCTCGTGGGCGGACCTGTTTGACCAGGACCGGCCGGACGTCGGCGGCCGGTACTCGACCGTCGCGGGGTTCGTGACGAGCCTGCTGGGGCGCGTGCCCCGGCAGGGCGACACGGCCACGTGGCAGAACCTGGAGTTCACGGTGGAGGAGGTTCACCGGAGGCGCGTGACGCGCGTCCGCCTCCGCCTGCTCGACGCGGCCGGCGGCGCGCCGAGCGAGGAGCCAAACGCCTGATGGAAACGCTCCGGATGCTCCTGGTGCGGTTCGGGCCCTACCTGGCGGCGCTGGCCGGCATCCTGGTGGCGGCGGTGGCCAACGGCATGGAGACGGGCATCTACCGGCTGAACCGGATCCGCCTGCGCCTGCGGGCCGAAGCCGGCGACCGCCGCGCTCGCACCCTCGCCGGCCTCCTGGGCGATGTGCGGGGCCTCATCGTCGTCTGCCTGGTCGGCTACAACGTCGGCGTGTACGTCACGACGGCTTTCGTGACGACGCTCGTCGAAGGCGCCGGGTGGGCCCGGGGTCCCGTCGGCGTCGAGATTTTGGCGACGGTGCTTCTCGCGCCGATCTTTTTCGTCTTCACCGACGTGACGCCGAAGAGCATCTTCACCTACGAGGCCGACCGGTGGATGTACCGCCTGGCGGGCTTGCTGCGCGGGGGTTACGTTGTGCTGCGGTCGGTCGGCCTGATGCCGGCGCTCAAGGGCGCGAGCACGCTGGTGCTGCGGATCGCCCACGGCCGGGAGGGCGCCCGCGCCAACCCGTTCCATCCGCGGCAGCGCCTGCGGGCGTTCCTGCGCGAGGGCGCCGCCGAAGGCGTCATCACGGGCTACCAGGATGAACTCGTGGAGAAGGTGCTGGCGCTGCGCGAGCGGCAGGTGCAGGACGTGATGATCCCGCTGGCGCGCGTCACGGCCGTGGAGGCCGGGATCGACCGGGAGCGGTTCGTGGAGCAACTGCGCGCCCACTCCTACAGCCGCTTGCCCGTCTGGGAGGAGCGGAAGGACCACATCGTCGGCCTCGTGCACATCAACGACGTCCTCGGCGCCGAATCCGGGCCGTTCGACCTCGGGCGCGTGATGACGCGCCAGGTGGTCGAGGTTCCTCCGGAGATGCCGGTCGGCCAGGCGATGTTCCGG